>ODAI013380171.1_pt1 | contig 19019 bp, 14 predicted proteins | sample 1539321 | NCBI WGS metagenome assembly ODAI01 (sample SAMN02144231, study PRJEB22623) | gut metagenome | biome: sheep rumen | host: Ovis aries | place: New Zealand
GCAAATGAGCAGGGCAAGTTTGACGGTGACATCGTATTGATCAAGCCTATTGCATTCGGTAATCTGGAGAATTTCCACAAGCAGGACTGCCAGTATACCGTATCTCTTCGCGGTAATGTAGGCGGCGAGGGCAAGATCATCGATCGTATCGTGACATCCGTGGCGGATGCGGTTGACACCATCAACGAGTATGATAAATATATGGCTTTGGCTGATATCGACACTTTGAAGTTTGTGGTTTCTAATACTACAGAGGCAGGTATCGTATTTGATGACAGCGATAAGTTTGAGTCCAATCCTCCTGCAACTTTCCCCGGAAAGCTGACCAAGTTCCTGTACAGAAGATTTGAGACCTTCAAGGGTGACATGAGCAAAGGTTTGATCATGCTTCCCGTAGAGCTGATCGATGACAACGGTATCAACCTGAAGAAGTGCGTGATGCAGTTCATCGACCTTTGGAAACTCTCCGATGAGTTTAAGAACTGGGTGGAGAATGCATGTGTATTCACTTCCACACTGGTAGACCGTATCGTGACAGGCCGTCCGAAGGACATGCAGGCTGAGTGGGACAGACTGGGATACCAGGATGATATCATGGTTACTGCAGAGCCTTTCTCTCTGTGGGTAATCGAGTCTCCCAAGGACATCAGCGCAGATTTCCCGAAGCTGCCTATCGACAACTTCAACGCGATCATCACCGATGACCATCATCCTTACAAGCAGAGAAAGGTTCGTATCCTGGACGGTGCGCATACTTCCTTCGTACTGGCTGCATGGTGCTGCGGTCTGGATATCGTAAGAGATTCCATGAAGGATGACGATATCAGAAACTTTATGGACAAGACCATCTATGACGAGGTTATCCCTACTCTGACCCTTCCCGAGGATGAGCTGAAGGCATTTGCGGCAGAGGTTGTGAACCGTTTCGACAATCCTTATGTAGATCACAAGCTTCTGGACATCTCCCTGAACTCCGTTTCCAAGTGGAGAGCAAGATGTATGCCCAGCCTGCTTGGCTATGTAGACAAGTTTGGCAAGCTTCCTGCTCACCTGACCTTCTCCATCGCAGCATTGATGGCATTTTATACCGGCTCCGAGATCAGGGACGGCGTGCTGATCGGACACAGAAACGGCGAGGAGTATCTGGTGAAGGATGACAAGGCAGTGCTGGAGTTCTTTGCCGCAAACAGCAGCAAAGACACCAGAACTTTTGTAACGGATTATCTCGGAAACGTGAACTTCCATGGACAGGATCTGAACAAGGTTCCCGGTCTGACCGATGCAGTGGTAGCTTATCTGGATGATATCAAGACGAATGGTATGAGGGCAGCATTATGCAAAATTTCTTAAAGATCAATGATAACGATAATGTGGTTGTAGCATTGAACACCATCCCAAAGGGAGACAGCATCAAGGTACCCGTGGACGGTGTGGAAAAAGAGATCACAGCGTTAGAGGAGATTCCGGCAGGTCACAAGATGGCGCTCAAGGATATCCCGGAAGGCGGAGAAGTGATCAAATACGGTTACCGGATCGGTAATGCCAAGGAAGCTATCAAGACAGGCAGCTGGATCCATGTACATAACGTGAAGACCGCGCTGGGCGATCTGTTGGAGTACACCTATGAGCCTACTCCCGTGGAGGAGAAGAAGACGGAGGATGTAACTTTCATGGGCTTCAACCGTCCGAACGGCAAGGTGGGTGTCCGCAACGATATCTGGCTGGTGCCTACCGTCGGCTGTGTGAACAATGTGGCGGATGCTATCGTACGCATGGCAAATAAGTGGCTGGATGCGAACCGTGAAAAAGAAGGTCTTCAGACCGTGGGTGAGGTGGTAACTTTTAAGCACCCTTACGGCTGTTCCCAGATGGGCGACGATCAGGAACATACCAGAACCATTCTGGCGGATCTGATCAACCATCCCAATGCCGGCGGTGTGCTGGTGCTGGGACTGGGCTGTGAGAACAGCAATATTGATGTTTTGAAGCCTTATCTCGGTGAGATTGATGAGAACCGTACCAAGTTCCTGATCTGTCAGGAGCATGATGATGAGATCACGGATGCGGTAGAGGTGATCAAGGAACTGGCAAAATATGCGGCAGGATTCAAGCGTGAGCCTATCAGTGTCAGCAAGCTGATCATCGGCATGAAGTGCGGCGGCAGTGACGGCCTGTCCGGCATCACTGCAAATCCGCTGGTGGGACGTTTCTCCGATCTGCTGATCTCCAAGGGCGGTACCACAATTTTGACAGAGGTACCCGAGATGTTTGGTGCAGAGACGATCCTGATGAATCGCTGCGCGAACGAGGAATTGTTTAACCAGACCGTGAATCTGATCAATGACTTCAAGAACTACTTCAAGAGCCATAATCAGACCATTTATGAGAATCCTTCTCCCGGAAACAAGAAAGGCGGTATCTCCACATTGGAGGATAAGTCCCTCGGTTGTACCCAGAAGTCCGGAAGTGCACTGGTTAAAGGCGTTCTGGCTTACGGTGAGCCGGTGAAGACTCCGGGACTGAATCTGCTCAGCGCACCGGGTAATGACCTGGTGGCCGCTACGGCGTTGGCTGCATCCGGCGCGCATATTGTACTCTTCACCACCGGCCGCGGTACGCCTTTTGCATCACCGGTGCCGACCATGAAGATTGCGACGAACTCCAGACTGGCAGGAAAGAAGTCCAACTGGATCGATTTCAATGCGGGCGTGATCGTAGAGGACAGCAATATGGAAACTGAGACCAAGAAGCTGTTTGATCTGGTGGTAGAGACAGCGAGCGGCAGAAAAGTACGCAGCGAGGAAGCAGGCTTCCATGATATGGCAATCTTTAAGCAGGGCGTGACTCTGTAAGAAAAGAGATATCGAACAAGGTACCAATAAGAAAAGGGCAGTCCGGATGGTCTGCCCTTTTCTTTCAGAAGAACAGTGTGCAAAAAATATATTGACATAAAGGAGAAGAAAAAATGATAAACCTGGCAGTGATCCCCAGCATGGTACTCTTTTTTGTGGTATGGTACGGAGATAAGGTGGAGAAAGAACCGCCGAAGCTTTTGTTGAAATTGTTTTTGCTTGGATGCTTAAGTACGGTGAGCGCCGTGATCTTCGGCTTGTTGGGGGAACTGGTTGCAGGCCTTTTTCTTGATACGGAGAGCATGATCTATCTCATTGTGGATAATTTCCTTTTGACTGCATTGATTGAGGAGGGCGGCAAGTTCTTTTTCTTAAAGATCGGAACCTGGAAAAACAAGGAATTTAATTATACATTTGACGGGGTTGTGTATGCCGTGGCCGTGTCCCTGGGATTTGCAACCATAGAGAATATTTTGTACGTGATCAGCAACGGGCTCCTGGGCGGTATCTTTGTGGCAATCATAAGAGCATTGCTGTCTGTCCCCGGGCATGTGATCTTTGCTGTGTTCATGGGGTACTATTATGGGCTGGCGAAGTATGCCGAGGCAGAGGGAGATTCGGGGAAATGCCGAAAGAATCTGGTGAAAGCCCTTTTGGTCCCGACTTTGCTGCATGGGTTCTATGATTTCTGCCTGAGTACAGAATCCGGTATCTTTATCCTGATCTTTTTCCTGTTTGATCTCACGATGACGATCGTGGCGATCGTACGGTTTGTGAAATTTTCAAAGGGAGACACGGCTATCCCAGGTACCAATGCGCTGGCGGCAGACGACAAATAATCTTATTTTGTATTGCCTGATATAGGAAAAGTCGGTATAATAAAAAGTAAGAGTTTTTTGGTCATCATTGGCATGAGCGGAACTGAAAAAAACAAAAAGAGAGGTATGTGCGATGGGGTTGAAAGAACAGTTGCAGACCGCATATGAGGCGGTGAAGAAGGGGGACGTGGCGGCTGCCGGGGAGGCGGTAAAGGAGCTGAAAGCGCTGCCCAGAACTGCGGAGGGTGTGTTCGACTTAAGCAGTGTGGATGCGGATATATGGCAGGCGGCAGGATTGGCATATCCTGTGTACGTGGCCTATGAAACAACTTGTAATAAAAAAGAAGGCTATCCTGATCTGATCGCACAGATGCGCGCGTGGAACGGAAAATTGGCGGCGGATTATACCTTTGCCAATGCCTCCAAGGCGGCGGATATGTGGATCAACACCATCGATCTCATGAGTCCGGAGATTTACGAGTATTATAGAGAATTGGTGGATATTTTCAAAGAGAATGTGAGGAAGACGCTGGATCTGTTTTACGGAGCTGATGCGTCTGCAAAAGACGCGGCGGATGAGGCAAGGTTCAAGTCGGCTGTTTTAAGAGCCTGTGAGGCGGATATCTTGTTGGCTGAAAAATACATAAACAGAGTATAAAGCGCTGTGTGAGCGGCAGATAGGAGAGAAAGATGATGGAGATTAAATTGGTTATGAGTACCGCCAGAAGCGCGACAATTGAGATCGTGGATGGCGGCAGATATTTTACGAAGGCGCTTTATCTGGTGGAGGTCAACGGGGAGAGCATCGTTGCCACAGGCAAGACGATCACTTCTTTGTATGATCTGATCCCGGACAGCGAGCAGCATGTGGAGGTGTTTGTCTGCGAGAACGAGGAATTGGGCACAAAGGGAGAGAAACTGGGTGAGGTGACTTTCCGCACACAGAAAGAGTTTGTGACGCTGAATGTGAAGAAGTTCGGAGCCAAGGGTGACGGCGAGCATGATGATACCCACTTTATCCAGGCGGCGATCATGGCGTGTCCTGCAGACAGCAGAGTTTATTTCCCGGCAGGCGTGTATCGTATTTCCAGCCTGTTTCTGAAGAGCCATACGAGAATTGAGCTGGCGGAGGGCGCGGAGCTGCGCGCTTTTACGGATCGGGCGAAATTTCCCATTTTCCCCGGCATGATCGAGAGTTATGATGAGAAAGAGGAATATAATCTGGGTACCTGGGAGGGGAACCCTCTGCCCATGTTCTCCGGCGTGATCTGTGGCATCGGCGTGGAGGATGTGGTGATCTACGGTCGTGGCACGATCAACGGCAACGCTTCGAAGGAAACCTGGTGGAAGGATCCCAAGGTGATGAACATTGCGTTCCGTCCCCGCTTGTTTTTTATCAGCGGTTGTAAGGACATTACGCTGCAGGGTGTGAAGTTCTGCAATTCCCCGTCCTGGACGCTGCATCCTTATTTCAGTGATAACCTGCGGTTTATCGGCGTGACGGTGAACAATCCGGCTGACTCGCCCAACACGGACGGTCTGGATCCGGAGTCCTGTAAGAATGTGGAGATTCTGGGCGTGACCTTCTCACTGGGCGATGACTGTATCGCAGTGAAGAGCGGCAAGATCTATATGGGCAGAAAGCATAAGACGCCTTCTGAGAATATCCATGTGCGCCAGTGCCTGATGGAAAATGGGCACGGTGCTGTGACTGTGGGCAGCGAGATGGCCGGCGGCGTGGTGAACCTGACGGTGGAGGACTGCATTTTCCGCCATACGGACAGAGGTCTGCGCATCAAAACCAGACGCGGACGCGGCAAGGACGCGATCTTGAGCAATATCGTGTTCCGTAACCTGACACTGGATCATGTGATGACCCCCCTCGTAGTGAACGCGTTCTACTTCTGCGATCCGGACGGCAAGACCGAGTATGTTCAGTCCAGAGAGGTGTATCCCGTGGATGAAAGAACACCTGTTATTAAAAAGATGGTGTTTGAAAATATGGATTGCACGAACTGTCATGTGGCGGCCGGATATTTTGACGGCTTGCCGGAGGCAAAGATTGAAGAGATCTACATGAAGAATATCCACATCAGCTATGCGGAGAACCCGAAGTGTGACAGACCCGCCATGTCCGAGGGCGTGGAGGCCAGCAGCAAGAGAGGGTTGTTTGCGAGAAATGTGGCGAGACTGACGCTGGATCATGTGACCATTGAAGGGCAGGACGGCGAGGCGTATGAGCTGATCGGAGTGGATGATCTGGAGAAGTACGAGTAAAGGAAAATAGGGTTTGTGGCGAGAGGCATGGTGCAGCACATAATTTATTTCAAATGCGGGCATGCCTCTCGCAAGAGCAATCAGAGATTACTCGAGTACCCGCCATTGAAATTATTAAATATACTTTGGATAAAACTATTATTAAAAGCCACGAAAGATAAAACAAAATATGAATACAAAATGAGAGGTGGTATAACGAAAGTAGTGCATATTCAAAGTAAGCGGTTTGGTGGTAAAAAGAACGTTCCTTGGACAGATGTTGAGGAATATTTAAAAGGTTACATAGGAATAGAAATTGAAAATGAAGAATATAAGGATAGGATTATCATTCCGAAAGATTTTCCTGATGAATATACGGGGTCTCGTTATACCAAAAAATTACATGGAGCAGTGGCGTTAGCAAAAGCAAATGCGGTATTAGGGCTGAAAGAATTGATCAAAAGTGCGTGCAATAGAAGATTTGTAGAAAACATGGATAAAAAACATGGTGTTGACGCATCGGAAGGATGGTATCGATACGATATATTTTTTTCATTACCGGCACAAGGAGAGAACGAAGAAAGAGCAAGAAAAAATATTTTTCGTGGTACATTGATTGTAAGGCGAAATGTAAAGGGAAATGAGTTATATGACATTGTTAACATAAAAAAAGAAGCGAGTAAGCCGCATGAGCCGTAAAGGCTGTACGGTAAGAAACCGCCTCTTTAGTCATATTATATAAAACGGATTTTGATTTGTCAATGAAATTTATTTGAAAAGAATAAAGTTAAAGGAGGTTGCTATGCAGTTAGGAATTAGGCTACATGACACAAAGAAACTCCCTTTTGAGGAGAGGATTGCGGATGTGCGTGAACTTGGGTTCAAATGTGGGCATCTGGCGTTAGCGAAGGTGATCAGTGAGTTTCCGACGACGGATGAGGCGTTGACGCCGGGACTTGCGATGTATATCAAGAATGTATTTGCGAAGAACCATGTGGATATTGCAGTATTGGGGTGCTATCTGAATCTGGCGAATCCGAACCCGGAGAAATTGGCACAGATCACTCATCGTTATATGGCGCATCTAAGGTTTGCGTCCTGGCTGGGATGCGGTGTGGTCGGCACGGAGACAGGGGCGCCCAATGAGACCTACACTCATGTGCCTGAGTGTCATGGGGAGGAGGCACTTCAGACCTTTATCACGAATCTGCGTCCGGTGGTGAAGTACGCGGAACAGATGGGTGTGGTGATGGCGATTGAGCCGGTTTGGAAGCATATTGTGTGTAATCCTAAGAGAGCCAGAAGAGTGCTGGACGAGATCGGTTCTCCGAATCTGCAGATTATTTTAGATCCGGTGAATCTGCTGGATATCTGTAATTACAAGGATCAGGTGGCGATCGTGGATGAGGCGATCGATGTGCTGGGACCGGATGTGGCGATGGTACATCTGAAGGATTTTGTGGTGGAGGATGACAAGCTGGTGTCTGTGGGCGCAGGGCTTGGTCAGATGGATTATACTTCGGTGATCAAGTTTATGAAGGAGCGGAAACCGTTTATTCATGCGACGTTAGAGAATACCACACCGGAAAATAATATCCAGGTGCGTGATTTTATTCAGAAGCTGTATGATGAGGCGTGATCAGAGTTACGCATTAAGCGTAAAAAGTAATAGAACCAACAAAGAAGTGAGGAAGAAAAACAATGTATACAGACGGTAAGATTTATATGGGACTCGCGGATGGGGAAAGGGTATGTATGCAGCTGAACATGGCGAACAGACACGGTCTGATCGCCGGCGCCAGCGGTACCGGCAAGACCATCACCATGAAGGCGATGGCGGAGTCTTTTTCCGATGCGGGAGTGCCTGTGTTTTTGTGCGATATCAAGGGGGATGTGTCCGGACTTGCGGAGCCGGGCGCACAGTCTGAGGGCATGGAGAAGCGGATTGATAAGTTCGGAATCCGCAGGGAGTTTTCCTACAAGGCGTATCCGGTGTGTTTCTGGGATATTTATCAGGAGGGCGGACATCCGGTGCGGGCGACGATCTCTGATATGGGACCGGATATTCTGTCCCGGATCTTGGGACTGACACCGGCCCAGGAAGGCGTGCTGAATATCATCTTTAAGATTGCGGATGACAGAGGTCTTCTGTTGATCGACTTAAAGGATTTGCGCACCACCATCAACTATGTGGCAGAGCACAAGGATGAGTATACATTGTCCTACGGAAATATGTCTACCCAGTCATTGGGCGGTATCGTGCGGGCATTGCTGCCCTTGGAGACCCAGGGCGGCGATCTGTTCTTTGGGGAGCCGGATCTGGATATCTTTGACTGGATGCGCACGGATGTGTACGGCAAGGGTATGGTCAATATTCTGGACTGCGTGAAGCTGGTGCAGAATCCTACATTGTATGCAAGTTTTCTGCTGTGGATGATGGCGGAGCTCTTTGAGAAGCTGCCGGAGGCAGGAGATCTGGACAAACCGAAGCTGGTGTTTTTCTTTGATGAGGCACATATGCTGTTTTCCGGCGCGCCGAAAGTATTGGTGCAGAAGATTGAGCAGGTGGTAAAACTGGTGCGCTCCAAAGGCGTGGGCATTTATTTTGTGACCCAGAGCCCCAGCGATATTCCGGATACGGTGCTGGCACAGCTGTCCAACCGCGTGCAGCACGCACTGCGCGCCTATACGCCCTCGGAGCAGAAGGCGGTGAAGGTGGCGGCGCAGTCTTTCCGCGCAAATCCTTCTTTTAAGGCGGAGGATGTGATCATGGAGCTGGGCGTGGGTGAAGCGCTGACTTCCTTCCTGGATGAGAAGGGTGTGCCCACCATGGCACAGAAGACTTCCATCATCTGCCCGCAGAGTTTAATGGGACCTGCCCAGGATGCGACGAAACAGAATCTGATGGCCAGAGACGGCATGAGCAAGTACGACCAGGCGGTGGACAATGTCTCGGCTTATGAAGTGTTGCAGGATAAAGCCATGAAGGACGCTGAGGCAGAGAAGCTGGCTGCGGAGCGGGCACAGTTAGAGAAGGAACGTGCTGAGTTCGAAGCACAGAAAGCAAAGGAGGAGGCTGAAGCGCAGAAGCAGCGGGAGAAGGAAGAAGCGGCGGCGCAGAAGCAGAAGGAGCGCGAACTGGAAGCTGCCCGTAAGAAGCTGGAGCGGGAGGAGGAAGAAGCCCGCAAGAAGAAGGAAAAGGAAGCGCAGAAGAAGGAGCAGGAGAGTGAGCGCAGAAAGAAGCAGATCGAGAATAAGCTGATCAATGCGGGTATCAATACAGGCGTGCAGGTGTTAAAGAGAGGAATTTTAAACACATTATTTAAAAAATGATCAGAGATCCGTACAGTCCGGTCTGCGGTGAGGGAGTCGGCAGACCGGGGTGGACGGTTTCTCTTTTTTGGAGGATTTTTCGGTGATCAAAGCAGAACACTTATCTATGGTTTACGGCAAGGGACCGAAGGCGGTGGACGATCTTTCATTTGAGATCAGGCCCGGGGAGATCGTAGGATTCGCGGGGCCGAACGGTGCGGGAAAGACGACCGTCATCAAGATGCTTACGGGTATCCTGAAACCCAAAGAGGGCAATGCATCCATTCATGGATTTGATATTGTGAAGGAGTCGGTGCAGGCAAAGCAGAATTTTGCTTATGTGGCGGATGACCCGGATGTGCTGCTGCAGTTGACGGGATTGGAATACATCAACTACATTGCGGATCTGTATGGCATTTCCGTGGAGGACCGGAAGAAAAGAATTCAGGAGCTGGTGGGGCGCTTCGGCATGGAGGATGCCCTGGGCACGCCGATGCGGGAATATTCCCACGGCATGCGCCAGAAGACCATGATCATTGCGGCACTGGTACATAACCCGCCGGCGTGGATATTGGACGAGCCCATGACAGGGCTGGATCCCACGGCGGCCTACACCTTGAAGCAGATGATGCGGAAACATGCGGACAACGGAAACGCGGTGCTCTTTTCCACCCATGTGCTGGAGGTGGCGGAGAAACTCTGTGACCGGATCCTGATCATCAATCACGGAAAGTTTCTGTATCAGGGGACGATACAGGAGCTGGAGGAGGCGCATCCCGGAAAGAGTCTGGAGACGATCTTCATTGAAATGACAGGCGGCAATGTGGGGGAGGAATAGAAAGATGAATCCGGCTGGAATCCGGTCTTTGATCAAGATTTTATATAAAAATACGCAGATGATGCTGCCGAAACGCACTTTGTACAGAGTGCTCGCGGCGGTGGCGGTGTTCGGTATTCTGTTTCCCTGCGGCGTGGTGGTGGGATTTTGTTGTTTTGTGATGACGGAAGCGCTGATCCTGGCGGGAAATCCCGGCGGCGGCATGTTGTTTGCCATGCAGATCCTGTCGGTGTTTTCCATGGTGTTTGGTACCTGGGTGATCTTCAGCGTGCTGTTTTTCTCATCTGACAGGGAGCATTTTGTGACGCTGCCGATCCCGGTACATCACCTGATGATGGCGAAATTTATCTATGCCTACATTGCGGAAAGTCTGATGGAATGCTTTATGCTGGCGGCAGTGTTCATCGGATACTTTATAGCTATGGCGGAAGAAACAGGGTGGGCAGCGGCGCTGGATCCGGTCTCGGTGATCGCGGCCATATCCGGAACTCTGCTGATCCCGTTAGTTCCCATGGTATACTGTACTGTGTTCAGTCTGATCCTGATGGCATTTCTGAAAAATGTGAGAAGCAGGAAAGTTTTTGATCAGGTGTCCACGGCGCTTCTGGTGGCCTTTGTGGCATTGTTTCTGGTTTCCATCAAGGGTATCGGAGAGATCAATGTGGAGACCTATGTGGAAATTCTGGGAAGCGGAGGAGATCTCTTCCTGCGAACCCTGAATCTGCTCTTTTTCCCGGTGCCGTGGCTCTCTGAGGCGGTGGGACGGGGAAGCGTCGGATATCTGGTTGCTTATCTCGGAGCCAACGCAGGATTGGTCTTGCTCCTCTACTGTGCGGGAAAACTGTGGTATCAGGAGGGACTTTATACGGCGGCGGCACTGGGATCCGTGAAAAAAGCGGAGACCCATTATGAACGGATCAGACGCCATACACCGTTTGCAGCGTGCCTGAAAAAGGAAATCCATGTGCTGCTTCGGACGAAGGCATTCGCCAACAATTGCGTTTATGTGAATCTGACCTGGCCGGCAGGCGCCTTTTTGCTGCTGCATTTTACAAAGGAACAGGGGAATATGGCGGAGTTTATCCGCCTGTATCGTATGGGAAAAGAGCGCGCCGGATTTTTGCTGACCTTGGTGATGATCGCCATTGCATTTATCGCCACGGCAATGAATTCCATTGCATCGACAGCATTTACAAGAGAAGGACAGCATTTGAGCCTGCTAAAATATATTCCGGTGTCCTATCGGATCCAGATCCGGGCAAAAGCCGCAGTCAGCCTGCTGTTTACCTATCCCGTTTTGCTCCTGACAGATGGGATCGTCTGCTATTATATGGGGGCTGCGGTAAGGACGGGGATGTTTTTTGCTGTTTTGATGTTGGCGGCACATGTGCTTTCCGTTGCAATCGGCATGCGGTTGGACAGCACGGCGCCTTATGTGACATGGGATGACGAGTACAGTGCCCTGCGTGGGAACATCAATACTTTTTTCAATATGGCAGTGATGATGATCGCGGTGGTAATCGTCGGGGGGATCGGATACTGGCTGTATGAATTCCTGAAGCTGCCTATGGGGATCTATCATATTGTGCTGTTTATTGTATTGATGGGAACTTCTGTGGGCGTTGCGTTGATCGCTTCGGATGAGATCGTGGAAAACATATCCAAAATGGAATAGAAATATCAGTTTGCAAGTTTTTAGAGGAAAGGTTTGGGAGACAACGATGAGGGTTAGGAACGGAAAACGAGGAATGGCAGCAGGATTCTTCCTATTTATGACGGCCGCATTGGTCGGGATAGGGTTGTTGGCAGGAGGCATGATATCGCAGGCCAAAGACAAGCAGAATCAGGATTCGCTGTTTTACAGTATTCAGGCGGAATTGGTGGGATCGGATCGGGACAGTTTCAGCATTCAGATCACCATTGAGAATAACGGACCGGACTGGGAGGGCACCGTGAGAGTGATGCCCAAGCAGTCGCCGTATCAAAGCTATATGTTATCGGCATATGACACAGAGATCTCATTGCCCCAGGGGAGCCGGAAACAGTATACGATCCGGGTAGGCAAGGATGAGGAAATGCTGCGCTATTCCAATCAGGAGGGAAGCCTTCAGGTCTATCTGTTGGACAAAAAGGGGAAAAAGGTTTCAGAGAGGACCTTCGACCGCTTTCTGACAGAAGATTCCCAGTATTTGTATATGGGGATCCTGAGCGATGATTTTTCTGCGCTGACCTATTTGGATCTGGGCGGAGATGAACTCTATCTGGATGGAAACAACTATCCGGTGAAGCTGAGAGACATGACCCAGACGGATCTGAAGGACGGCCTGGAGGAGTTGGATTATCTGGTGATCGATCAGTACAATACCGGAGTGCTGACCGCGGAGGAGCTGGATGCCATTTCCGACTGGAATTATAATGGCGGCGTTTTGATGGTGGGCACCGGCCCTTATGCCACGGATGTGCTTGCGGGGATCGGCGATTACCTGGGCGTGAAGTGTCGGAGCATATACGCGGTACAGGAGAATGCGCAGGAGGACTCGGTGCTTGTCATAGCAGAATTGCAGGATGTGCAAAAAAGATATTCCACCAGCTATTACAGCAGCGAGAGCGGGTTGGTGGGCTCTCAGGGAGATGGGGCCATCATGGTATTGCCGTTTGCACTGTCGCAGCTTTCGGGGCAGACGGATCTGTACCAGTATGGATATGGGACTGTGGAATCCTATATGCGCAATATGATCCTGGATGCCTATAACTATGCTTCCGTACGGTATGATAGCAATAATTATTCGGATAACATGCGTTATTTAACCAGGATCATGAAGTTCTGGGGCAACAACAGCAATGCGCTGAATTTTACGCTTTTGAAATTTATTATCTTTTTATATGTGATCTTTGTGGGACCGATCCTGTATCTGATCCTGAAATTTGTAAAAAAGAAAGAGTTATACTGGGTTTTTGTGCCTGTGACAACGCTTTGTGCCGTGATGCTTGTCTTTTTGGCGGGCCGGGGTTTTAAGGTGGTGAATACCTCGGTGTATTCCGTGACACTGGAAAATACCTCCGGGAGGGGCATGGACACTTCCTACCTGTATTGCTATGATGCGGATCATAAGGAGTGGGACTTAAAGCTTGCCGAAGGATATGATTTTGTGAGCGGGGTCTCGGACAGTTATTCCTACTATGACCCAAATGACGACGAAGGCAGCTATTACTATCATATGAGAAAGACCGGAGGGGCCAATTATTTCGGCATCAGACCAGGCAGCAGCTTTGAGGACTGCTTCTTCCGGGCGCAGCGGAACAGCAGGCGGGATCAGAATTCCGGAAAGATCATCTGTGACAGCATTCTGACCAGCGCGGCAGCTTCCTCCTATTTCAGTTCGGGATATTATGGCGGCAGGATATTCGGGCAGGTGACCAATGAGACGGGCGAGGATTTTGTTTATTACGCCGTGATTGCAGGCGGCAGCGCTTATGTGTACGGAGAGTTAAGAAACGGGGAGACGGCGGATCTTGGCACGGCAAACCCCATATACGCGGATGTGAACGGCTATAATCTCGCCAGTCAATTTATGTATGACTGCCTGGACGATGATGACAAGCATTGGAGCAATAAGCAGATCGGACAGCTTTCCGCCATTGGCGTGGCAATCGCCTCTCTGTATTCGAATGAGAATCCGGACAGGGTGATCGTGGTGGGCGTGACGGACAGCGGAGACAAGGTAGTAGATGACAAATGCTATGAGGTAGCCTACAAATGCCTCTACACGATGGAATAGGGGGTGTCGGGATGTTATATATCAATGATCTGACGAAAAATTACGGTTCCTTTACGGCTGTCAATCATCTCTCCCTCCATATTCCGGAAGGGGATCTGTTTGGTTTTGTGGGACCCAACGGCGCAGGAAAAACCACGACGATCCGGATCGTGTGCGGACTTTTGAAAGCAAGCGGCGGCAGTGTCAGGATCGGCAATTCTTCCGCACCGGTGGGCAGTAAGGAAATGAAGCGGATGATCGGATACGTGCCGGATTTCTTCGGCGTGTATGACAACCTGAAAGTGAAGGAGTACATGGATATGTATGGTTCCATGTACGGAATGGATTCCGGGGATATCGCGAAGCTCACGGACGATCTGCTGGAGCTGGTAAATCTCACGGACAAAAAAGAATTCTATGTGGATACCCTCTCCAGAGGGATGAAGCAGCGGCTTTGTGTGGCCAGGGCGCTGCTGCACAATCCCAAGCTGTTGATCCTGGATGAGCCTAGCTCCGGGCTGGATCCCAGAGCCAGGGTGGAGATGAAGGAGCTCCTAAAAAATCTTCACTCCATGGGAAAGACGATCATCATCAGCTCCCATATCCTGTCGGAGCTCTCCGAGATGTGTAACAGTATCGGCATCATGAACCGGGGACAGTTGATCACGGCCGGGAAGATCGAGGATGTGATGCAGCATTTCGGCGGCGGACAGAAGCTGCATATCCGTGTGATCTCCGAGATGGAGCCCGCAGTGCGGCTGCTGCAGGAGCAGGCGGGCGTGACAGTCCAGTCGGTGAGAGAAAATGAAATCCTGGTGGGGTATCAGGGAACGGAGGAACAGATCGGACGGCTCCTCCAGTATATGATACAGAACCAGGTGATCATGACAGATTTTTACAGAGAGGCGGGAACGTTAGAGTCTCTGTTCATGCAGTTGACGGGAGGTGGAGCACAGTGAAGATCAAATTAAATCCGATCATAAAAAAAGACTTGCAGGTTTCCGCCCGCAGTATGCGGATCAGCTGGGGCCTGTTTGGGTATGAAATGCTGCTGGCGCTGGCATTTTTGATCGCATTGTCGATCATACAGGCAGAGAGCAGAAGTTATTACAGCAACAATATCTACAGTTATCTGGTCTACTTATTTCCTGTTGTGGCGATCGCCCAGATCGGGATCGTGATGTTGATCGTGCCGATCCTGACGGCAGGTTCCATCTCAGGGGAAAAGGAGCGGCAGACGTTTGATATCATGCTGACCACCTGCATGTCGCCGTTTTCCATCGTGCTTGGCAAGGTGACCTCCGCGGTGATCCGAATCCTGTTCTTTGTGGTGGCGAGCACCCCTATCATGGCGCTTGCTTTTGTGGTGGGTGGTTTGAGCTGGTTTGACCTGTTCACGTTCATCCTGACCATCATTATGCTGGCGTTTTTCACCGGGAGTATCGGGATCTTCTGTTCTTCCGTGTGCAGAAAGGCGATTGCGGCAGTGATCCTGTCCTTCGTGTTTTATGCTGTTATTTTTGGCGGAACATTTATTCCCAGCCTGATCCATGCACTGTTTGCATACAGCAGCTACGGAAACGACCACATGGGAGAATCCCTGGTGTTCTGGCTGTTTAATCCCATTGTTTTCTATGAGGAGTATTTTACACAGATCATGACAGGGGAGAGTCTGCTGAATGGAGCCAATTTTGATCTGGATGAGGTGGGACCGTTAACGTATCTGTTGGCTCAGGGCAAGGTGTGGATGTTTGTGTCTGCAATATGCATCATCCTGCTCTCGCTGGTATTTATGGCGGCAGCGGCATGGAAGGTGAATCCGCTGCATTCCTCCGGCGGCAGGAAGCCGGGTAAGAAAAAGGCAGGGCAGGAATAATGCTTAGGGTGATCGGAATGATGTATGTGACGCTGGCGCCTACGGTGTTGGCGGGGATCTTTAATATGGTCTGGTGCAAGCTTCCGGTGATGCGGTTTGCCAGAGTACCCATCGACGGGGGCAGAAACTTCACCGACGGCAGGAGGATCTTCGGGGACAGTAAGACCTGGAAGGGTCTATTCGGCTATGTCATGCTGAATCTGCTCTTTGCGATCCTCTGGGGAGCGGTGTGCCGGACGGCAGGGCTGGAACCGTGGAATTTCTTTTACGTAAATCATGCGAACCGGCTGGGATACAATGTGCTTGTGGGTATCCTGCTGGGGTTAGGATATTCGCTGTTTGAACTGCCCAACAGCTTCCTAAAGAGGCGGCTGGATATCTCTCAGAGCAAGCAGATAAGCGGTGCGAGGAAGGTGTTTTTCGTGTTCTTAGATCAGGCGGATTCCGTGCTCGGGGTGGCGCTTGTGGTGTGGCTGTTTTATGATCTGGGGATCGGGTTGTACCTGCTCTATGTGCTGGTGGGGGCGGGGACACACATTTTACTGAATATGATGCTCTACTTTATGAAGCTGAGGAAAAATATGTTCTAAGCAAAAGGCAGATAGCGAGGTGGCAACGTATGATCGTAAGATTGGCAAAGGATGAGACGAGAGAAGAAAAGCTGGGCAACAAGGGTAAATTCCTGCTGCAGATGAAAAAGAACGGGTTTGAGGTGCCAGGCGGATTTCTACTGGACAGCGACGTCTATGAGGAGACGATCCGGGCAAACGGTCTGGAGGAAAAGATCAAAGCCGCGCTGAAGCATCTGACGAGATATACGGTCAGACAGGTGTCCAAAGAGATCAGGGAACTGTTTGCGCAGGCGACACTGCCGGAGCAGATCGCGGCGCAGGTGGAGTCGCTTGCCCAGGAAGGGCGGCTTTACGCCGTGCGCTCCAGCGGCACCAAGGAGGATCTGGAGCAGTACTCCTTTGCGGGACAATATGATACGTTTCTGAATGTGAAGAAAGAGGATCTGTGTGAAAAGATCCTGGGCTGCTATCAGTCTCTGTTTGGCGAGGTGGTGCTGCATTATCTGGCGGATCATGCGGAACTGTCTACGGACGATCTGCAGATGTCGGTGGTGGTGCAGGAGATGGTACCTGCACAGTACAGCGGGATCTGTTTCACGGTGAATCCGTCCTCGGGCGCGGATAAGGAGATGGTGATCGAGGTGTCCGAAGGGTTGGGAGAAAATATCGTCAGCGGTAAGACCAGACCGGAGCAATATTTTTATGACTGGTATGAACAACAGGAGATCCGGCGGGGGTCCAGGAACCGTTTTTTGACGACGGAGGCGGTGCAGCAGTATGGGGAAGTGTTTGGCGCGGTGCAGCAGTTTTTCGGGTATCCCTGTGACATTGAATTTGCGGTATGCGACGGGAAGCTGTATGTGCTGCAGGCCAGGCGGATCACAAGGATCCAGTATAACGGCATTACGGATATGTGGACTACGGCGGATTTCAAGGACGGCGGCGTGTCCGCAACGGTCTGCACGCCGTATATGTGGAGTCTGTACGAATACATCTGGGAGTACTCCCTGCGGAAATTTATTGTGGGTTCGGAGATTCTGAAGGACGAGGAACTGCCGCGGAAGCTGGGGCAGATGTTCTACGGGCGTCCGTACTGGAACATGAGCGCGGTGAAAAAGACCATGAGTCAGATCATCGGCTATAAGGAGCGGGAGTTCGACAACGAGTACGGCATCATTGGAAATTATGAAGGAGACGGAGAGACCACGAAGGTCACGCCGCAGACCCTGGCGCACATGCTGAAGATTGTGGTGAACCAGACCCGTATCCTGAATCACCGGAGAAGAAATGCAGAGCGTTTCAAGAGCGAGCTGTTGGAGATCTACAACGAATACAAGGAAAAGTATGACAGCCATCTTGCGGGGCAGGCATCGATCCCAAATATCAAAAAAGATTTTTATCATCTGACGAAGAAAGTTTATCTGCGGAGTGAAACCACTTATTTCTGGCAGATTTTCATCAATACCATCCATCAGTCGCTTTACAAGGACAGTCTGCTCAAATATGTTTCGGAGAGCGAGTATCTGTCGCTGCTAGGCGGCATTGACAATATTTCGCATCTGCTGCCTTTTTACGAGATGTGGGATCTGAGCCGGAAGATCCGCGGCGAGGAAGCGGGATATGATTTCCGGGCTGAGGCAAAGCAGATCATCGACCGGTACGGCTACCACTCCGACAAGGAGCTGGACATTACCTATCCCTGTTACTATGAGGAGCCTGAGGTCATGATCGATATGATCCGGGAGATGGTGTCGCTGGAGGATTCTTATTCGCCGGTGGCGGACAAGGAAAAGTGCGCGGAAATGTACGAGGAAGTGCTGCAGAGCATCGCGGGAAAAGTATCCCCGGGGAATTTTAAAAGTATTCGCAAAAAAGTGGCGAACATGCGCAGCATGCTCTGGTGGCGAGAGGAGTTTCGCGATGTTTCCACCCGGTTTTATTACCTGCTGCGGGTGTACACCATAGAGTATGCCAAGAGCCTGCAGGCAAAGGGCGTGTTGGAGAACTGGGAGGATGTCTGGTTCTTAAAGGTGGGCAATCTCTGGGACTACATTGAGCACAAGGCGGATCCGGAGGGGCTTCAGGAACTGGTGCGCAAAAATAAGAGATATTACAATGCGTACCGGAATTATATGAGTGAAAATGAAATCGGCACGATCTTTTCGGAGATGGCAGCAGGAAAGGCAGGAAATCCGGGGGCAGGCGGTCAGACGGATTGCGATGGGATCAAAGGTCTGGGCGCCAACAACGGCACAGTAACAGGTGTGGCGAGAGTGATCGAGGATTTCTCGCAGATCGACAGGCTGCAGAAGGGTGATATCCTGGTGACCCGTTTCACAGATACCGGCTGGACGCCGAAGTTTGCGATCCTTTCCGGAATTGTGACGGAGTACGGCGGGATCCTGTGCCATGCGGCAATCGTGTCAAGGGAATATGGAATTCCGGCGATCGTATGCTGTAAGGACGCTATGAAGAAGATCAGGGACGGACAGATCATCACGGTGGACGGCACCACGGGAACCGTGACATTACAGAAGAAATAATGACATTGTCAGATGGGGTAGATGAAAGGTGTGACGAGATGATTCTTGGAATGTGGAATAAATCTGTGATCCTGACCTACGTGGGCATGGCGTTTGCCGTGCTTGGCATGTGTGCAGCGATTTCCGGCGGAAAACTCAACTACGCCTATGCCTGCCTGATCGTGGCGGGAGTGTGCGACCTGTTTGACGGCGCC
>ODAI011647240.1_pt1 | contig 19018 bp, 13 predicted proteins | sample 1539321 | NCBI WGS metagenome assembly ODAI01 (sample SAMN02144231, study PRJEB22623) | gut metagenome | biome: sheep rumen | host: Ovis aries | place: New Zealand
CATCACCCTGGTGGTGCAGAAAGTAGGTCTCTCGTCCATCAAACTGTGCGACCTCAACGAGGGCGACTATGTGACCGACGTGGTAGGACCGCTCGGCAACCCCACCCATATCGAGAAATACGGCACACTGGTGTGCGCTGGCGGCGGTGTGGGCGTAGCCCCGATGCTCCCCATCATCCGCGCGCTCAAAGCAGCCGGCAACCGTGTGCTCAGCGTGCTCGCCGGTCGCAGCAAAGACCTCATCATCCTTGAGGACGAGGTGCGTGCCAGCAGCGACGAGGTCATCATCATGACCGACGATGGCAGTTATGGCGAGAAAGGTGTCGTGACCATCGGCATCGAGAAGTTCATCCAACAGGAGCACATCGACAAGGCCTTCGCCATCGGTCCTCCCATCATGATGAAATTCAGCTGCCTGCTGACCCAGAAATACAACATCCCCACCGACGTGTCGCTCAACACCATCATGGTGGACGGCACCGGTATGTGTGGTGCTTGTCGCATCACGGTGGGAGGGAAAACCCGTTTCGTGTGTGTAGATGGGCCCGAATTTGACGGTCATGAAGTAGATTTCGATGAGATGTTCAAGCGTATGGGTGCCTTCAAGCCCATTGAGTTGGAGGAGATGAAGAAGCTGGAGAAGCATGTGGAATCCGTTGTTCCAATTGCCAAAAAGGAAGAGACAGTTGATGCAACAGGTATGACTACTGACACTCCCTTGGCAGAGTTGACCAATCGCAATGCAGCTTGGCGCAAGGAGTTAGCCGCCAGCATGAAGTCCAAGGAGCGCGGCGAAATTGAACGTTGTATGATGAACGAACTTGACCCCGTCTATCGTGCCACCACTCGCACAGAGGAGGTGAACACGGGGCTCACTATTGAGCAAGCACTCACCGAAGCCAAACGATGCCTCGACTGCGCTAAACCTTCTTGCATGGAAGGCTGCCCAGTGGCCATCAACATCCCTTCATTCGTTAAGAACATAGAACGTGGACAATTCCTTGAGGCTGCCAAAGTGCTCAAAGCCACCTCAGCCCTCCCCGCCGTTTGCGGCCGTGTGTGCCCTCAGGAAAAGCAATGCGAAAGCAAGTGCATCAAACTGAAGATGGGACAGAAGGCTGTAGCCATTGGCAATCTAGAACGCTTTGCAGCCGACTACGAGCGCAATTCTGGCAAGATGACCTTGCCAGAATGTGCACCCAAAAACGGCATTAAGGTGGCCATTGTGGGTTCAGGTCCTGCTGGTCTTTCCTGTGCAGGCGACTTGGCCAAAGCTGGCTACGAAGTCACCGTGTTCGAAGCCCTGCACGAGATTGGCGGTGTACTCAAATATGGCATTCCAGAATTCCGTCTGCCCAACGCCATTGTGGATGTTGAAATTGAGAACCTGCGCAAAATTGGCGTCAACTTCGTGAAGGACTGCATCGTGGGCAAGACCATCACTATCGACCAATTGGAGCAGGAGGGCTACAAAGCCATCTTTGTAGCATCGGGCGCAGGTCTGCCTAACTTCATGAACATACCAGGCGAGAACTCCGTGGGCGTAATGTCATCCAACGAATACCTCACGCGAGTGAATCTGATGGACGCTTCCAACCCTGCTTCCGACACCCCCATTGTGAAGGCAAAGAGCGTAATGGTTGTGGGTGGTGGCAACACAGCCATGGACTCATGTCGCACAGCCAAGCGCCTGGGAGCAGAGCACGTGTTCATCGCCTATCGTCGCAGTGAGGCCGAAATGCCTGCCCGATTGGAGGAAGTGAAGCATGCCAAGGAAGAAGGTATAGAGTTCCTTACCTTGCACAATCCTATCGAGTATATTTCAGACGAAAAAGGTAACGTTACTCAAGTAAAGCTACAAGTCATGGAACTGGGTGAACCCGATGCCTCTGGTCGCCGCTCTCCAATTCCTGTGGAAGGTAAAATTGAGACGCGCGACATCGACCTCGCAATTGTGGCCGTAGGTGTAAGCCCCAACCCCATCGTGCCCAAGTCGGTGGACGGTCTGGAACTGGGCAGGAAGAACACTATTGCCGTGAACGAGCAAATGCAGTCGAACATACCTACCATTTTTGCAGGTGGCGACATCGTGCGTGGAGGTGCCACGGTCATCCTGGCTATGGGCGATGGCCGCAAGGCTGCTGCCAGCATCGATGCCATGCTGCAGCCGAAAGCTAAATAATTAGGCTAGCTGATACAATAAAGGGGATGGACAATTCGTTTATTGGATTGTTCACCCCCTTGGTTTTTTATACGCTCACTCCTTGGAGGTACTTTCATACACATTTATCCCTTTAGCATAAAGAATAAAATGAAGAAGTTTCAAACCAACATATTGCACAGGCTCTTACTTTTGATGCTGGTGACCATCAGCGCAGTGGCCTGCATGGACGACGAAACTTTCACTTCGGGCACGAAAGCATCGCTGAGTTTTAGCCGCGACACAGTTTCGTTCGACACCGTCTTTGTGAATGTTAGCTCCAGCACAGAGCGACTAAACGTCTTTAATCATAGTAGTGAGGGGTTAGAAATCAAGAATGTACGTTTGCAGTCAGGCGGCACGTCGGGGTTCAGAATGAACGTGGACGGCCAGTTCGGCACGTCGATTGATGGTGTCCAGATTCAGAAGAAGGACAGCATCTTTATATTTGTAGAGGTGAACGTGAGTGAAAATTCTCTGGTAGAATCGGCCAAAGTGACCGATGCTATCGTCTTCACACTCACAGATGGCGAGGAAAAGAAGGTGGTGCTCGAAGCCTATGGACAACAAGCCCAAGTGCTGAAGGCCGAGGTGGTGAAGGAGAGCCGAATGCTGAATGCCACACTCCCCTATCTCATCTACGACAGCTTGGTGGTAGACAAGGACGCCTGCCTCACCATTCCCCAAGGCACAGCCCTGTATTTCCACAACGGAGCCAGCCTCATTGTTCATGGCGAATTGAAGGTGGAGGGCACAGCCGAACGTCCTGTGGCGATGCGTGGCGACCGTTTGGAAAAGATGTTCCCCTATTTGCCCTACGATCGTCTGGAGAACCAGTGGGGCGGCATTCAGTTGACCTCCTCATGCCAAGGGTGCACCATTAACCATGCCGACATACATAGCGGAAATTATGGCATTTTGTGCGATGGAATAGAGGGAAATGTGAGCATTACCAATTCCATCATTCACAATGTGGCAGGCTATGGGCTATACTTGAAGGACTCTAAGGCTCTGGTAGCTAACACGCAGATTTCAAACACAAAGTACGACTGTGTGAGCATCTATGGTGGCACCACCAGCTTCATCCATTGCACGCTAGCCCAATTCTACCCATGGACAGCCGACCGAGGCCACGCACTTTACGTGAGTAATTACGTGGGCATAGAGCTTCACATGGTGGAATCGTCGGAATTCTACAACTGCTTCATCACGGGCTATGCCAACGATGAGGTGTATGGTAATCCGGGCGAACAGGCACTCAACCTCCATTTCCACCATTGTGTATTGCTGACAGACGTGAAGGACGAGACGTACTTCAGCCAATGCATTGCAGAGTCGCCCGACTCAGCAGCTTACAAGGAGAAGAATTTCAAGATGCTCGACACGCATGCTTACTACTACGATTTCCACCTCGACACGCTGAGTGTGGCTCGCGGCAAGGGGAACGCTGCTTACTCATCGCTCTACCCCACCGACCTCAATGGTGTGGAACGCAAAGGCTCACCCGACGTGGGATGCTATCAGTTTAAGTGACAACGGATGATTGCTGCAATGAAAGGGATAACCCAGCCTTATGTGTCAATAAGGCTGGGTTATTGAAATATAAGACAAAGTTATTAAAACATAAGGCTGGGTTAGCAATTTTAGCCATCAGAATGTCCATTTGACCGCACAACACCTTCCCAATGAGGTCGGAGTACTGAAATTTTGCGCCACTGATGTGTGCGTAAAGTATGGGGAAAAACATGAAATATCGTGGCTGATACATGTCTTTTGACACCTACGAGAGCAGGATTTTGATGCATTCAGTGTCTCATCCAAGGTTCAGCACGGTGGGCGCAGGAGGTTTGTCAACATCGCATTTCATTTTTTCTGCATTTTTAAGGTAAAACAAATGTGGGGCACCAACAGCAATCAATTTGGGGCGAGAATGAATGTCGCCTGTTGTGCGAGTTTCGTACATGCATGGTGAATCGGCATGAAAAAAAATAAAGTGGATACTCTCTTTGTTGAAAGAAGAGTATCCACGCCTTCTAATTGATAAAGTGAGAAAAAATGTACATTCTTTCTGGGCCTGTTGCTCACGCAACTACCAGGCGAAAGAATGTATGCCAGGCATTCTCTCGAATTGAGGCATACGGTATGAAAAAAGTAATTTCAAAATCCATTCAATCATAATTATATATATTCTCGTGTCGATTTTTCTAAAAGGGTGCCTCGCTGGGATCGGCTTGCGGGTCGAGGCCTGCAAAGGGGTCATCCCCCTGTTCTGAATTGAATTTCGACGGCGACGGCTTGATGGTGCCATCGTCGGTGGGCAAGGGCGGCATGCTATCGTCGATGTTCATAAAACGGGCAAACTCGCCCCTGAAGCGCAGACGCACATCGCCCACAGCACCGTTTCGATGCTTGGCTATGATGATTTCAGCAATACCCTTCGTGTCGTTGCCGTACTGGTCTTTGTAGATTTTGTAGTATTCGGGACGATGAATGAAGCACACCATGTCGGCATCCTGCTCAATGGCACCCGACTCGCGCAGGTCGCTCAACTGAGGACGCTTGCTGTCAGGGCTATCGGGGTTGTTGCTTGTGCGCTGCTCCACCGAACGGTTCAGCTGGGAAAGGGCAATGATGGGGATGTTCAGTTCCTTGGCCAGTCCCTTGAGCGAGCGCGAAATAGTAGATACTTCCTCTTGACGCGAATTGTACGACATGCCCGATGCGTTCATAAGCTGGAGGTAGTCGATGATGATCATCTGCACCCCATAATCTCGCACAAGACGACGTGCCTTGGTACGAAGCTCGAAGACAGACAAAGATGGGGTGTCGTCCACATAAAAAGGCACCCCATAGAGTTCGCGCATTTTATAGTCGAGTTGCTGCCATTCGTGGGGCAACAATTGACCACTCTTGATTTTCTCGCCAGGAATCTCGCACACGTTCACGAGCAGACGGTTCACCAGTTGCACATTCGACATTTCGAGCGAGAACATGGCTACAGGTATCTTCTTGTCCACCACCATATTGCGTGCCATCGAAAGCACAAAAGCAGTCTTTCCCATAGCTGGGCGAGCAGCTATGATGACGAGGTCGGAATTTTGCCAACCTGAGGTCATAGCATCGAGCTTGTCAAATCCTGACGAAAGACCAGAAAGACCATCCGCACGTGCTGCAGCTTTATGCAGCAGGTCATAGGCTTCGTTGATGACGGGGTCTATCTGCGTGAAATCTTTTTTCAGGTTCGATTTGGAGAGTTCAAACAACTTGCCTTCGGCCATCTGCATGAGTTCCTGAATGTCCTGCCCATCATCAAAAGCAAGTTTCTGAATGGTACTAGTATAGGAAATGAGATCGCGCGCAAGTGCCTTCTGCGCCACAATACGTGCATGGAACTCCAAATGTGCAGCAGAGAGCATGGAGCGCGAAAGTTCGGCAATGTAAGCCGCCCCACCCGCATTGTCGAGGTCTCCATTCTTCTGTAGTTGGTCAACTACCGTAAGCACATCAATGGGCGCATTGGATGCCGCCAAGGACTGTATGGCCTGGAAAATGACCTGATGCTTCGACTCGTAGAACGACTGAGGCTTCAAGAAATCGGAAACAGTGGCAAACGCATCTTGTTCTATCAGACATGCGCCGATGACTGCTCTTTCAAGCTCAACGGCTTGGGGTTGCAAGCGGCCAACCTGTGCCAGTTGGTCTTGCTCCGAACTGCGAACGGGACGTCTGTGAGATGTGCTTTTTTGTTCAGGCATGATAACGGATTACTGGCAGTGTGCTGCCGGATGAATACTATACGTTCACTTTATCGTCGACAAAATTAGGGAGAATAATTAACATAGGCAAACACTCGTAGCAGAAGTTGTCAACACCCAACGAGGAAATCCTGTTGATAAGTATGTTAATAAAACGATTTCATCGGAAAAAGTCATGTTGGAATAAAGAAAACAAAAAAATGTTAAATATCAGTTCATAGAAGCTAACAACACTCCCGTTCTGCTCAGGCAAGAGGCATGCTTAACCGCTGTCTATTGAAATTTACGATGGAGGTTAAACCAAGGTTATTCTAAATTTTCCCTCAAATTCATGAAATATCTTATTGGAAATTTCTGCAATCAAATTAAAATTAGTAACTTTGTGCCGTTTTTAGCTAAAGCGGTACGCCATCGGTGTTTTTGCCGATGTATCTTTTCAACATGAGGGCATACGAGAGTATTCCTTAGAAAAAGACTCACTCAACCAATAAAAAGCAAAACAATCAATAGTTAATATTAACAAATTATGGCGAATGTAATTAAAATTACGAAAGGCTTGAACATCAACCTCACAGGAAAGGCTGCTGCTCAGGTTTCGGCCGTGGCTGCATCGAAAGTGTATGGACTCGTACCCGATGCATTTTGGGGCATGAAACCTAAAGTGGTGGTGAAGGAAGGGGATGAAGTGAAAGCTGGCGATGCCTTGTTCGTCAACAAGCTGCATCCCGAAGTAAAGTTCGTCTCTCCCGTGGCAGGCAAAGTGAAGCTTGTGGAGAGAGGCGACCGTCGTAAAGTGCTGAGCGTTCAAGTAGAGGCAGCTGCGCAACAGGCGTATGTTGACTTCGGAAAGAAGGACGTGAAGTCGCTGAAAGCGGAGCAGGTGAAAGCCGCCCTTCTGGAAAGCGGACTTTTCGGCTTCTTCATCCAGCGCCCTTATGCCGTCGTTGCCGACCCCAACGATGTGCCCAAGGGCATTTTTGTGTCGGCCATTGCCGATATGCCGCTGGCAGCCAACATCGACGTAGTGATGAAAGGCAATGAAGCAGATTTCCAGACGGGCATTTCTGCTCTTGCAAAATTGGCTAAGGTTTATCTGGGGGTGAAGCCAGGCTCTTCACTTGCTGGCACGAAAGATGCCGAAGTGACCGTGTTTGACGGAAAATGCCCTGCTGGAAACGTGGGCGTGCAGATTAACCACATCAACCCCATCAACAAGGGCGAAGTGGCATGGACCATCGGAGCGGAGGAGGTCGTTTTCATCGGACGTCTATTCAACAAGGGCATGGTAGATTTGACCCGCACCATTGCTGTGGCAGGTTCGGAAATCCAGAACCCACAGTACAAGCAGGTGCTTGTAGGCGCAAAGATTGGTGACATAGTGGCTGGAAACGTGAAAGCAGGAAAGAAGGTTCGCCTCATCGACGGCAACCCACTCACTGGCATGAAAACCAGCGAAAACAACTTCCTTTTAGCCCATTCCACCGAAGTAACAGCCATTCCAGAAGGCGACGATGCCGACGAACTGTTTGGCTGGATTGCTCCACGCTTCAACAACTTCTCCGTCAGCCGCTCCTACTTTTCATGGTTGCAACCCAAAAACAAGGAGTACGTTCTCGACGCACGTGTGAAGGGTGGTCACAGGCACATGATTTTCAGCGGTGAATACGACTCTGTGTTCCCCATGGATATCTATCCAGAGCAGCTAGTGAAAGCCATCATTGCTGGCGACATCGACCGCATGGAAGCCCTGGGCATTTATGAGGTGGCTCCTGAGGACTTTGCACTAGCAGAGTTCGTTGACAGTTCTAAAGTTGAACTCCAGCGCATTGTTCGAGAGGGTCTCGACATGCTGCGTAAAGAAAACGAATAAGCATTATGGGACTTAAGAAAATTCTTGACAATTTGAAGCCAACCTTCTCGGAAGGAGGTAAGCTTAGTGCTTTCGGCTCGCTTTTCGATGCGGCAGAAACATTTTTCTTCGTGCCCAACGAAACGGCTAAAGTGCGTGGAGCGCAGATTCATGATGCCATCGACTCTAAGCGCTCTATTTTCTTTGTTGTGATTGCGCTGATACCCGCCATACTCTTCGGTATGTACAACATTGGTTATCAGCATGCTATTTTTACTGGCGGATGCACTCCCGATGCTTGCCCTTGCGATGACATGTGGGGCAACTTCCTCTACGGCCTCGCTGTCATGCTTCCCAAAATTGTGGTCAGCTATGCCGTGGGGCTTGGCATCGAAATTGCTGTGGCTCAGTGGAAGAAGGAGGAAGTGCATGAAGGGTTCTTCGTGACGGGTATTCTCATTCCCCTCATCGTTCCTGTCAACTGCCCCCTGTGGATTCTCGCCATCGCCACAGCTTTTGCCGTTATCTTCGCAAAAGAGGTGTTTGGCGGTACAGGCATGAACATCTTCAACCCAGCTCTCGTTACGCGCGCATTCCTCTTTTTTGCCTATCCTTCCATGATGTCGGGCGACAAAGTGTGGGTGAACGGCAACTACATGGATTGCATCAACGGTGCCACATCGGTGGATGCCGTTTCAGCAGCTACCCCACTTGGTCAATTGGCAGCAGGTGAGGCTGTGACAGTTTCTCCAATGGACACAATCATTGGTACAATACCCGGTTCCATCGGCGAAACTTCGGTCATTGCCATCCTGATTGGTGCTATCATCCTCGTATGGGCTAACATCGCAAGCTGGAAAATCATCCTTTCCACTTTCGTGGGTGGTGCTTTGATGGCCTACATGCTCCGCTACGATGGCGCACAGAACTTCGAATGGTGGGAACAACTCACTGTGGGTGGTTTCTGCTTCGGAGCCGTGTTCATGGCTACTGACCCTGTAACCAGCCCTCGCACAGAAGGTGGCAAATGGATTTTCGGTTTCCTCATCGGCGCGCTGGCCATCATCATCCGCGTGCTCAACCCCGGCTATCCAGAGGGCATGATGCTTGCCATTCTGCTGATGAATGTCTTCGCTCCGCTATTCGACTATTTCTTTGTACAGGCTAACATTAACAAGCGCGCCAAGCGTGCTAAAAAATAAGGAGGACAAAAGATTATGGCAAAAATGAATACAAATGGCAATGCATACACCATTATCTATGCATCTGTAATGGTCATCATCGTGGCATTCCTCCTTGCGTTCGTAGCTTCTGCATTGAAATCGAAGCAGGATGCGAATGTTGCGCTCGACACAAAGAAGCAAATTCTTTCATCTTTGAACATACGCGACCTTGCCGACGCTGAGGCTGAAACTAAATACAATGAGGTCATCACCAGCGGCGAACTCAACAGCCCCACCCTCAAAGCTAATGTAGATGGCGAGGAAAAACTCATCGTGGCTGTGAAGGGTGCAGGACTCTGGGGCCCGCTGTGGGGATGGGTGTCCATTGACAAGGACGGAGAAACTGTCTATGGGACCTTCTTCAATCACGAATCAGAAACAGCGGGATTGGGAGCACGCATCAAGGAGCAATGGTTCCAGGATGAGTTCAAAGGTAAGAAAATCTATCAAGATGGCAAGGTTGTCCTTGGCGTCTATAAGCAGGGAAAGGCTCCAGCCACACTTTCTGCCGACAATTATGTAGATGCCGTAACAGGTGCCACGCTTACTTCAAATGGTGTTAACGATATGATTCAGAAGTGTCTGACCGACAACCAAGACGCTATTGAAGCATTCATAAATTAAGGAGGACAAAGAATTATGAGTTTATTTTCTAAAGAGAATGGCGAAGTGTTCATGGGTCCGCTCAATTTGAACAACCCAATTGCAGTTCAGGTCCTCGGTATTTGCTCAGCTCTGGCTGTCACCTCACAGCTCAAGCCTGCAATAGTGATGGGACTCTCTGTAACCGTCATTACAGCATTTTCAAATGTGATTATTTCCTTAATCCGCAAAACCATCCCAAACCGCATCCGCATCATCGTGCAGCTGGTGGTGGTGGCAGCTCTGGTGACCATCGTGAGCAACATCCTCAAAGCTTACGTTTACGATGTCAGCGTGCAGCTCTCTGTCTATGTGGGTCTCATTATCACCAACTGTATCCTCATGGGACGCTTAGAGGCATTTGCAATGCAGAACGGTCCTTGGGAGAGTTTCCTCGATGGAATTGGCAACGGACTCGGCTACGCCATCGTGCTGGTCATCGTGGGCTTCATCCGCGAACTGCTCGGCTTCGGAACCCTTTTCGACATCAGAATCATTCCTGAAAGCTTATATACAGAAAACGGTGGTTTGTACATGAACAACGGCATGATGACCATGCCCGCTATGGCACTCATCATCGTGGCTTGTGTCATCTGGGCACATCGTGCCATCAATAAGGATTTGGAAGCTTAAGTGTAACATACCTAAACAAAAAAACAAGATTATGGAACATTTCATTAGTTTGTTCGTCCGCTCCATTTTTGTGGACAACATGATTTTCGCTTTCTTCTTGGGTATGTGCTCTTATCTTGCTGTATCCAAGACCGTGAAGACATCCTTCGGACTGGGTGTAGCGGTGACGTTTGTACTGCTCATCACATTGCCCGTTGATTACTTGCTCCAGACGAAAGTGCTGGCCGACGGAGCTTTGGCAGAGGGTGTCGATTTGACTTTCCTTGCATTCATTCTTTTCATCGCAGTTATCGCAGGTATTGTGCAGCTGGTTGAGATGATTGTGGAACGCTTCTCCCCTTCCCTCTATGCCGCGCTGGGTATCTTCCTTCCACTCATCGCTGTAAACTGCGCCATCATGGGTGCTTCTCTCTTCATGCAGCAGCGCATCAACCTCGATCCTGCCACATCCACTCAGGCCATTTCAGGCGTGGGCGACTGCATCGCTTACGCTTTAGGTTCAGGCATTGGCTGGACACTTGCCATTGTGGGTTTGGCTGCAATTCGCGAAAAGATGGCCTACTCCGATGTACCTAAGCCTCTGCAGGGTCTTGGCATCACTTTCATCACAGTGGGCTTGATGGCTATGGCATTCATGTGTTTCTCTGGTCTGAAAATCTAAAAAAGAAAGGACATAGCAATTATGGATTTGACATTTATATTATATAGTATAGGAGTGTTTCTGATTATCGTCATCGTTTTGGTAATCATCCTCCTCGTTGCTAAGAAGTACCTTTCTCCCAGCGGTAATGTCACCATTACTATCAACGGAAAGGATAAGCTCGAAGTGGAGCAAGGTTCAAGTCTGCTCTCCACACTTGCAGCTCACGATGTTTACCTTCCTTCTGCCTGTGGCGGCAAGGGGTCTTGCGGACAATGCAAATGCCAGGTAACAGATGGAGGCGGCGAGATTCTCGACTCGGAAAAAGGCCACTTCACTCGCAAGCAAATCAAAGAGGGCTACCGTCTGGGATGCCAATGCAAGGTGAAGGGCGACCTTGAAATCAAGGTGCCTGACTCTGTGATGGGCGTGAAGGAATGGGAGTGCACTGTGATTGGAAACCGTAACGTGGCTACTTTCATCAAAGAGTACAAAGTGGCTTTGCCTCCAGGCGAGCACATGGACTTCGAACCAGGTTCCTACGCACAAATCAAGATTCCTGCATTCTTCATCGACTACGACAAGGACTTCGATAAGAGTCTCATTGGTGACACCTACCTACCAGCATGGCAAAAATTTGGACTCTTTGGCCTCAAGTGCGTCAACGAAACGCCCACTATCCGTGCCTACTCTATGGCTAACTATCCTGACGAGGGCGACATCATCACGCTCAACGTCCGCATAGCCACACCTCCATTCAAACCAAAGGACCAAGGTCCAGGCTTCATGGATGTGAACCCAGGTATCGCTTCATCTTATATCTTCTCTCTCAAGCCAGGCGACAAAGTCACAATGTCTGGTCCTTACGGAGAATTCCGTCCGCAATACGGAACTGGACGCGAGATGATATGGGTAGGTGGTGGTGCTGGTATGGCTCCTCTGCGTGCACAAATCATGCACATGCTCAAAGGTCATGGTGTATCGTCCGAAGATCGCAAGCGCCCCATGCACTACTTCTATGGAGCGCGTGCGCTGGAAGAGATTCCATTCCTTGATGACTTCCTCCAGTTGGAGAAGGATTTCGATAACTTCCACTTCCACCTCGCGCTTGACCGTCCTGATCCAAAAGCGGACGAAGCCGGAATCAAATATACCCCAGGCTTCGTAGCTCCTGTGATGGGCGACACCTATCTGAAGCAGCATGAGAATCCTGAAGACTGCGAATATTACCTTTGCGGTCCTCCAATGATGGCCAAGACAGTACTCGACCTTCTCCACTCTCTTGGAGTCGAAGACGACATGATTCGCTTCGATAACTTTGGCGGATAAAAGGTTCAACAGCCATTTCTTCAAACGAGGGAATGTGAATATAAAGGGATTATGTCTGATGTAGCATAATCCCTTTTTTACCCTCTAAACTTAGCGCACTTTTCTATCATAAAACTGACAAATGACCCTTGAAAACAGAAAAAAGTAAACTTTACGTGCTTTTTGTAAGGAAAAAATAACGGAGAAAGATTTTTTAGTGCTAACTTTGCAATATTTTATGCAGACAGGGCACCTGTGTGCGCGTCTGCTTGGGATGAATTTTCAAATACAAAAACAATACAATGATAAAAATTACTTTTCCAGACAATTCAGTGCGCGAGTATGAAGCTGGCGTTACTGGCTTAGAGATTGCCGAGAGCATTAGCCAACGTTTGGCACAAGACGTGATAGCTTGTGGTGTGAACGGCGAAACGACAGAGTTGAATCGACCCATCAATGAGGACGCAACCATTGCACTTTATAAATTTGAGGATGCAGAGGGCAAGCATGCTTTCTGGCACACTTCCGCTCACCTGATGGCTGAAGCAATAGAGGAATTATGGCCAGGCACACAATTCGGCATCGGTCCTGCCATCGAAAACGGATTTTACTATGATGTTATGCCACCTGAGGGTGTGAAACTGAGCGATGCAGACTTCCCAAAGATTGAGAAGAAGATGCAAGAACTCCAACAAAAGAAGGAAGCATTGATTCGCAAGGAAATCTCCAAGAAAGATGTAATGGAGCTCTTCGAATCGAAAGGACAAAGCTACAAGAACGAGTTGATATCAGAGTTGGAAGATGGTAAAATCACCACTTACACGCAGGGCAATTACATCGACCTCTGTAAAGGTCCCCACTTGATGACCACTGCTCCAATCAAAGCATTTAAGTTGCTTTCTTTGGCGGCTGCCTATTGGCGAGGTGATGAAAAGCGTCCGATGATGACTCGCATTTATGGCATCTCTTTCCCCCAAAAGAAGATGCTCGACGAATATCTTGTCGCTCTGGAAGAAGCAAAAAAACGCGACCACCGAAAGATTGGCAAGGAAATGGAATTGTTCATGTTCTCCGACCGTGTGGGCAAGGGCTTGCCTATGTGGTTGCCAAAAGGTACAGCAGTTCGTCTGCGTCTGCAAGACTTCCTCCGCAAAATCCAGAAGCACTATGGTTACCAAGAAGTGATTACACCTCATATTGGAGGAAAGAATCTCTACGTCACTTCAGGCCACTATGCTCATTATGGGAAAGACTCGTTCCAACCCATTCACACACCAGAAGAAGGGGAAGAATACCTGCTCAAGCCCATGAACTGCCCTCACCATTGCGAAATCTTTGCTTGGCAGCCACGTTCATACAAAGACCTACCCTTCCGCTGCGCTGAATTTGGCACCGTATATCGCTACGAACAGTCGGGCGAGCTGCATGGATTAACTCGTGTACGTTCATTTACTCAAGACGATGCTCACATCTTCTGCCGCCCCGACCAAGTGAAGGAAGAATTCCTGCGCGTGATGGATATAATCAATATCATCTTCAAAGCACTCGATTTCAAAGATTTTGAAGCGCAAATATCACTCCGTGACCCCAACGACAAAGAGAAGTATCTTGGTTCGGATGCTGTGTGGGAAGAAGCTGAGAAGGCCATCATCGAAGCATGTGCAGAAAAGGGGCTCCCCACGCGCACAGAGCTAGGCGAAGCAGCGTTCTACGGTCCTAAACTCGACTTCATGATTAAGGATGCCCTGGGACGCCGTTGGCAATTGGGCACGATTCAGGTGGATTATAACCTGCCCGAACGTTTCCAGTTGGAATATACAGGTGCTGACAATCAGAAGCACCGCCCTGTGATGATTCACCGTGCTCCATTCGGCTCGATGGAACGCTTCATCGCTGTGCTCATCGAACACACTGCCGGACACTTCCCCTTGTGGCTTATACCCGACCAAGTGGTGGTACTACCCATCTCGGAAAAATTCAACGACTATGCCAAGCAAGTAGCTGCAACGCTGAATGCGCTGGAGGTGCGTACCATCATCGACGACCGCAACGAAAAAATAGGAAGAAAGATTCGCGACAACGAAATCAAACACATTCCTTATATGCTTGTTGTTGGAGAAAAAGAAGCTGCAGAAGGACTTGTAAATATCAGAAAACAAGGCACTCAGCAACAAGAAACAATGAAAATTGACGATTTTGCGAAGAAAATTCAAGAAGAAGTTCGCCAAATGACAGAAAATTTCTAACTTTGCAGCCAGTTTTGAATAAAAAACAAAAATTAACTCAAATACATACCGAAGGACTATAAGCCAACCCGAATGAAAGGTGACAATAAAAAACAACAGTACAGAATCAACGAACAGATTCGTGTACACGATGTGAGAATTGTAGGCGAAGACGTGGAATCTACAGTCATGCCAACTCGCGACGCACTCCGACTTGCTGAAGAAAAAGGAGTTGATCTTGTCGAAATTTCTCCAAATGCTCAACCTCCGGTATGTCGGCTCATCGACTACTCCAAGTTCCTGTACCAACAAAAGAAGAAGGCAAAGGAACTGAAAGCAAAGCAGGTGAAAGTAGAAGTGAAGGAAATCCGATTCGGACCTCAAACAGGCGAAGCAGACTATGCTTTCAAGCTTAAGCATGCGCAAGAGTTCCTGAACGATGGCAACAAGGTGAAAGCCTACGTGTTCTTCAAAGGTCGTTCCATCGTGTTCAAAGAGCAAGGCGAAGTGCTTCTGCTAAGGTTTGCCAACGATTTGGAGGAACTGGCTAAGGTGGAGAGCATGCCATCATTGGAAGGCAAAAAAATGTTTCTCACTCTTGCGCCCAAGAAAGCAGGTGCGCCCAAAAAGAGTCAGCAACGCAGAGACAACGAGGCTGCCGAAGCCGCCGCTAAAGCCGAAGCAAGTGCAAAAAGGGAAGCTGAGGAAAAAACGGAAGCAGAGGGTCCCAATCCCAACAGCCCCTTCGCTGGACTCGCCGAGAAATTGGCCGCCAAAGAAAGTGAAGATTGAAAGGCTCCCCCTGTGGGTGCGCAGACTTTCAGACTTCCTCAAAAAAGGAACAAAAAAAAGAAGTGCGTAACGCCCTGGTATATGCGTTGCCACACATTATTAATAATTAAATACATAAAAAAATGCCAAAAATTAAAACTAAATCCGCTGCAAAGAAGCGTTTCACGCTTACTGGAACAGGAAAGATTAAGCGTCAGCATGCTTATCACAGTCACATCTTAACAAAGAAGACAAAGAAGCAGAAGAGAAATCTCGACCACAGCGCAATTGTCGTAAAGGCCAATCGCAAGCAGGTTCTCGATTGTCTCGCACTCCGCTAATCAAAATCCCGTTTTTGTGCCAGCTTCCTTTTGCAGAAAGGCATACGGCACAAGTTCGAGAGAACAACAAAAACAGTAAGTTTAACAAAACAAAAGTTTAATCGAATTGTTAGCCCACAAAAGATAGAGAGGACGACATAGAGGGTAATAGAGAGGGAAGATAGAAAGGAAGAATAGAGAACATGAGACAATTTGCCAGTTCAGTTCTTCGCCCTACCCCATCCATTCACTTTCTACGCTAACATTCAAAAAAACAAACAAAATTATGCCAAGATCAGTAAATCATGTAGCATCGCGCGCACGTCGCAAAAAGATTCTGAAGCGCGTAAAAGGTCAGTTTGGTGCTCGCAAGAACGTTTGGACCGTTGCAAAAAACGCCTATGAGAAAGGTCTCACATACGCATTTGCCGACCGTCGTCGCAAGAAGCGTGAGTTCCGCGCTCTTTGGATTCAGCGTATCAATGCAGCCGCTCGCGCTGAGGGATTGTCTTACTCTCAGTTCATCGGTGGCCTCCACAAGGCAGGCATCGACCTCAACCGCAAGACACTTGCTTATCTCGCCGTACACAACGCCGAGGCATTCAAGGCTATCGTCGAGAAGGTAAAGTAAATTTATACAATGACAACAATGAAGCATCTTTCTCATGGAGGAAGATGCTTTTATTCATCAAATAAAAAAAGACATGAAAGCATTCGTATTTCCAGGTCAGGGTGCTCAGTTCCCCGGAATGGGCAAAGACCTTTATGAAACAAAACCTGTAGCAAAAGAGCTTTTTGATAAAGCCAACGAAATTCTTGGTTTCGAAATCACCAAAATCATGTTCGAGGGCACTCCCGAAGAGCTGAAGCAGACGAAAGTGACTCAGCCTGCAGTATTCCTTCATTCAGTTATCTCAGCCATTTGCCTTGGCGATGCATTCGATGCCGACATGGTGGGTGGACATTCGCTCGGCGAGTTTTCAGCCCTGGTAGCTGCTGGGGCGCTCTCTTTCGAAGATGGACTGAAGCTCGTTTCGCAGCGTGCTCAGGCCATGCAAAAGGCTTGCGAGGCAGCACCTTCTACTATGGCGGCCATCATTGGCCTTGAGGATGCCAAGATTGAAGAGGTGTGTGCCTCGATTTCAAAACCTGGACACATCGTTGTGCCAGCCAACTACAACAACCCCGGCCAGCTGGTCATCTCAGGCAATGTGGAGGCCATCAACGAAGCTTGCGAGGCACTGAAAGCCGCTGGAGCCAAGCGCGCGCTTCCGCTGCCGGTGGGCGGAGCATTCCACTCTCCCCTCATGCAGCCAGCCAAGGACGAATTGCAAGCTGCCATCGAGGCTACCACATTCTCCACGCCGAAATGTCCCGTGTATCAGAATGTAGATGCTAAAGCTCACACCAACCCAGATGAAATCAAGCAGAATTTAATTGCTCAGCTCACGGCTCCTGTGAAATGGACCTACGAGGTGCAGGCCATGATTGCTGCCGGAGCGACAGACTTTACAGAGTGTGGTCCAGGCAAGGCTCTGCAAGGCATGATTTCAAAGATTAGCCGCGACGTAACGGCCCATGGCATTGCCTAATCTCAGAATAAATAAAACAGGTCGTAGGTTATGAATCAGAAGAAATCATAACTTGCGACCTTCATTTTTTCAAGAACAAAACTACCCTTGGCAACAAAACTTATGGAGAAACTAATTGTTTACCAAGTCTTCACCCGCCTGTTTGGAGCGAACGCTAACAAGAACGTGAGCAATGGGACAAAAAAGGAGAATGGCTGTGGCAAGATGGCCGATTTCACTGGAGCTGCATTGGCTGAAATCAAGAAACTTGGTGCCACGCACGTGTGGTACACTGGACTCATCGAGCATGCCACCAAAGCCGACTACACGCAATATGGCATCCGCCGCGACCACCCTGCCGTGGTGAAGGGCATGGCCGGAAGCCCCTACGCCATCAAGGACTATTACGACATTGACCCCGACCTCGCCACCAAGGTGCCTGAGCGAATGAAGGAGTTCGAGAAGCTCGTCATGCGCACCCACAAGGCTGAGCTGAAGGTCATTATGGACTTTGTGCCCAACCATGTGGCCAGGCAGTATCATTCCGACTCCAAGCCCGAGGGGGTGAAAGACCTGGGCGAAGAGGACGACACCACGCAAGCTTTCAGCCTCTACAACAATTTCTACTATATGCCAGGCACACAATTCTCGCCCAACTTTTCCCTATATGACGATGACATGGGCGACTATGTGGAAATGCCAGCCAAGGTGACAGGAAACGACTGCTTCACTCCCTGGGTGGGCCAGAACGACTGGTACGAGACCGTGAAGCTGAACTATGGAGTGGATTACCTGGGATGCAACCAACTGATTTTCTGCCCTTCCACCCCGAGCACCTGGACAAAGATGCGCGACATCCTGCTCTTTTGGGCCGACAAGGGCGTGGACGGATTCCGCTGCGACATGGCCGAAATGGTGCCCTGCGACTTTTGGGGGTGGGCCATTCCGCAAGTGAAAGCCAAGCATCCCGACATCATTTTTATTGCCGAAGTGTATAATCCGCATGAGTACCGCAACTACATCTACCGCGGACGCTTCGACTATCTTTACGACAAGGTGGGACTCTACGACACGGTCCGTTCGGTCATGGGGGGCAACACAGCCGCGAGCATCACAGGAGCATGGCAGAGCGTGGATGACATTCAGAGCCACATGCTCAATTTCCTCGAAAACCATGACGAGCAGCGCATCGCCTCCAAGTTCTTCGCGGGCGACGCCGAGAAGGGAAAGCCCGCTCTGCTGGTGAGTGCCTTGATGAACACCAACCCGATGATGATTTACTTCGGTCAGGAGCTGGGCGAGCAAGGCATGTACTCCGAGGGCTTCAGCGGACAAGACGGCCGCACCACCATTTTCGACTATTGGACCATCGACCTCATTCGCCGCTGGCGAAACAACAACAAGTTCGACGGTTCTCTGCTCTCGCGGGAAGAGAAGGACTTGCAACAGTATTACACCACCGTGCTCAACCTCTGCAACAAGGAGAAAGCCATCTGCGAGGGCCAGTTCTTCGACATCATGTATGTCAACCACGGCGAGGGGATGGACGACAGCCGCCAGTACGCTTTCCTGCGCAAGAGCGGTAAGGAACTCATTTTTATCATCGCCAACTTCGACGACAAGCCGGCGCGCTCCTGGGTGAAGATTCCCGCCCACGCGTTCGACTGCATGAACATTCCCCTGAGCGAGAAGGAGCGAGAGTGCAAGGACCTGCTCACCAACAAGAAGGAAAAGAAGACACTCATTCCCGACGGAACCTTCTACGTGGAAATTCCGGCCAACGGAGGCAAAGTACTGAAGTTTAAGCTATAGACCGATTTTTCAGACTTTCCGAGACAAAGATACATTTCCATAAGCTTGTGGTGCCCCTTGAGTTGAGCA
>ODAI012124370.1_pt1 | contig 19016 bp, 15 predicted proteins | sample 1539321 | NCBI WGS metagenome assembly ODAI01 (sample SAMN02144231, study PRJEB22623) | gut metagenome | biome: sheep rumen | host: Ovis aries | place: New Zealand
TAAAAGAAGCTCTCAATAGAGCACGCAATACTCAAAGAGTATAATAGATGATTCAAATTCTCACTTAAATACTTTGCTTATGTTTATACCGTGTATGCGTTGTGAAAAGGAACTGCAAGACGATAGGTCCTGGTGGGTATGTGATACTTGTGGCTATCGAGTATGCCCTACGTGTTTCCCCAGTTATAAATGCCCCAAGTGTACGTGGGGCCATATGAGAAGAACATAGGATTAATAAGAACGCCGAGTCATATTGACCCGGTGTTCTTGTTTAAAATGCATCTTCAGTTTCCTTTGAAATCTCCCAATACACATCTATAGGATCAGCAAAATCTGGCTCATTTTTCTTAACCAGATCGTTCAGTGAATTAATGGCAGGAGCGTTTATCCTCTCAAACAGTTCATCATGTCCATCCCATTTCGAATCCCAACTATTAAGATGGCTTCCATTGTCAAACCATACCTGATACAGTTCCTCATAGAACTCGTCTTCAAGTTCTATTTCAAACCAATACCTGTGACATACGTTCGCATCACCTGCTTCGAGCAGCCAGTCAACCCAAAATTTTGCTTTCTTCATATTTTCTCATTTTGCAAGATATAATCATTATTAAACTCTATGCGCCGCGGGTTATATGTAACCTTAAACATGGGTATCTGAGCAAAAATCAGAGTGACAAAAGACGATGCCTGGGTATGGAATTCGTTTCTAAGGTCAATCGCTTCTGCAAATCCATAATGCCGAATCCGATCCACAATCCACTTGAACAAGTCCTTCTTCACCTTTAATTGATTGCCTTTCTCTGATTCTTTGAGGATATATGCATCTGTCACTTGTATTACCTTATTCTCAAAACCTTGTGTATTCACAAACGATCGTCCTTCTAATGGGCGGATAAACGTATCCCAGATGTAGTCAAGTGTTATTTCATTTGGAAGTGCATCTTCATCCAATTTTACATCTAAATCCATATGATTCACTTCATACCACTCTATTCCCAACTTTTCTGCAGCACGAAGCGCCTCTGGAGTCCTTTTACCGCTATATAAGAAAAAAGCACCCTGACAGTCAAAGTATGCCATTACCCCATATAATTCCATCACATCTTTACGGGATATCTTGGTTTTAGATGTTCCATACATCTTCACCTGACCAACATACTTCACACCATCTTTTTCGCAAAACACATCAGCACCCCAATCAGCAACGCCTCTGGTAACATCAATGTTCACATACCCCATGCCTTCTAAGATTTTGGCAGAACACAGTTCAAAACTTCTATGTCGTTTCATAATTGATTTCTATAATTTGATATAACATGTTGCTCAACATATACTATTTCTTCAGTTCCAGCCAGATTGGCGTTTTCTCCGATGTTGCCATAGTTTTCAGATTTTAAAGTGTCAATGCTGCGTGTCAGCGGTACCTGTCCCTTGTGTTATCTAGCAAAAGCAAGATACATTTCGTGCGGCTGATTTAAGCGTAACAAGAATATCGTTTTTAGTATATTTCGGATACACCTTTTTCAAATATGCAGATAGTTTGGGAAACTCATCAACATATGGCGTGTGAAAAAATGTACTACCAATATCGCTACAAAGCTTGTCGAAGCTTGTGTATGTACCCACTTTCAACGTACCATCATCCACTTTGTGCAAGTGGATTGTGTAATCATTCTCACCATGTACAACAGATATTGTTGAACCATCTTTAGATACAAATTCTTCCAGAATTTCAAATGCGAAATAGGGCTATTCTGCACCATGCAGCCATACCATGTAATCAATTCTTGTATATTTGGGATTAATTCGTCTTAATCTGATTGCAACTTTATACAGTTCTCTGTCTTGCTCTGGAACTTTGCTACCTATTCTATCATCCCAAAAAGCTTGTGGGCAGTATTTACCCAAATATTTACCAATGTCCTTGGCAAGTTTCCTCATGTCGTTGTATGCACCCTTCATTGGTTTACCAATGTTAATCTCAACATTTACACCATCCTCACCATTTGTTAGCACTAATGTGCCACCATCCTTGAACTCATACTCTTCTCTTTCACTAATCATAATTTCAAATGTTTTAAGTTTGATGCAGCAAAGATAAACAAATATATGTCACTGTCCCCAGACATACACAACTTATCTACTTTGCAAGGAATATTTTCAGCATACCTTGCAAACTGTTTGCTTCGCTCTAATAATAAGTTATTATTTGCCATATAACTCCTTCAGATGTTTCTGATAAGCATCAAGGATGGCTGATGATGCCATATCACCAATAAGGAACTCTGGCTCCCCGAGATCTTTCATCAGCGATTCCAGGTTCTCGCGTTCACCCGTATAAATCCAGTAGTTACGAATCCACATTCCCAACGAGAAGTGGAACTCTACCATATCCTCAGCCTCTCTGATGGCTTTCTTATCTTCTTCGTTCAGCCTCTTATCCAATCTTTTCCAGGCCTCGGCTGCTGTTTTAGGACATCTTGCCATAATCTTTTTCGTTTATTTATCCCTTTAAGATATTCTCCAGATACTCAATCTCGTTTTTGAGAGCAGGGCTGGTAAGCGGTGTGCCGACTTCGACACTGCGTTTTGCTTTGGTAACAATCAGGTGAGCAATATTCTTCTTATGCTCAGCGCCAATTACTGCATAAGTCTCTATTCTGCTTGTATCTGGCAGGAAAGGCGATCCTTGATTGGCTGCAGATGCAGTAGTACCATAGTCAGATATAGCATGTAGCTTCACGGCCTCAATGCCGTTACTGTCCACACTATAGCCAACAAGGAAGTCTGTCGCGTGCATCAAGAAGATGTTCTTTGGTTTGTCGCCTGTGCGGCTCCAACCATTCTTCTGAATAACATTGAGATTTGCACCTTTCCTGAAATCGCTCAGCTTTACCGTATTCACTCTGTTGGTGTCATAACAGAAAGCCAATATCGGGTCACTAAGATTTTTATAGATGGGAACCTGCATATAAGCATTGGCTTCTGAAGACTGCTGACGCGAGCGTTTCCATGTCCCATCATTATACCAGATAATCCAGTAGTCAACTTCTCCAAGAGACTTAGGCTTGGGTAAATCTTTGGGGATGGCTCTGCGTTCATTGATAAGACTGCGCATAATCTGCTTCATAGCATCCATATCAAATCCACCACCGTTTGCAGACAGACCATCTGTATCAAGAACGTCCTTAATAGATATGGTCATACGCTCTGTGATGAAGAAGGTAATCTCGTCACCTCTCAACAGTTTAAGCCTATTCCCCTGTCTGATATACAGTTGTGTACCTGACAGGAATATAGGTCTGCGAGCAGGCTGAACATCAATCTTGCAATAAGTCTGTTTTTCTAATGATTCAAACTTTATATCCATAAGTGAATTGGCCAGACTGGGGCACAGACGGTCTATTGTATTGCGGATTTTCAACTCATATCCATCTTTGTCCTCCTTATAGGTTCCGTTGAAATCATCCTCCTCGTCATCGTTCAGGAATTTGTAGTCCCCGTCTATTCCAATTACTTTCTTCGACTTGTCATGAACACCAATATACAGCGTACCGCCCTTTGTATTCATGAACGCAGTCAGTTCTTTCAGTATATTATACAGCTGTTTGCCAATATTTGCCTTCCCTTCTCCTGGGGGAAAAGCTATCGATGTCTTTAGCTCCAGCGTCTGATTCTCGTCACCTACATTCAGAACAGGAAGACTATTCCACAGGGATGCCAACTTGTTTTCAGTATCATCTTTTGTATCTTGTACAGCCTTGTCTATTGGTTTCTTGTCAGCATGAACTACCTCTTTCAGTTTCAAGTTCCCTTTATCGCTAAAACCGACAACTTCCAAAATACAGGAGTCACCAATCTGATATTTCTGTTCGCCTTTGAAAAACATCCGATGGGTAGAGAAATCATCTTCAAGAACATAGAAAGTTACCTTTGTATGGAAGTCCTCTTTCACATCTGTCACTTCAAATGCATAGAGTTTGCCTTCCTGGTAGTGTTCGTGGTTCAGTCGTGCTTCATCCTGCACAAACTTTATCTTTCCAAACACATCAATGCTTTTAACTGTTACATATAGTGTGTCTGGCAGGCTGTCGTACTGGCACTTCAAGATGTTATATACCCGATATTCCTTGTTAGGATTATCGTCGTGAAGGGCGATGTATTTAAAACCTGCCGAATCTACACGGATATCGACAACTTTCATCTCATACTGTTTTCCAACTTCGTAGTTCATATCTTAATTCTGTTTTTATTTCGTTCTTTTTTCTATAAACTTAGGTTTTTGTCTAACTATAAGCATACTCGTAATCAAGCATAGGGGGGAGTGTATATAAACACTATGCTGCAAGCAGCAAGGCAGCAATGGCTCCCAGCCCCTCTGCTGCAATCTTTCCCAGCCAACTGTTATCTGTCAGCTTATGTTCTACAATGTATTTGCGTAGTTTCTGCCGCCAGGCCTTGGTCTGCAATAACACCCATAGATCATCATCAAAGTGAGCATACGTTATGTTCTCTTTCAGCCACCTCTTGGTAGGAGTCGAGCCTTCGGCCACAGCCGACTTGTGAATCAGATGCCAGAACCCGTCACCTTGCAGATGCCAGAACGGGTTTGAGATGTCAGCCGGATTAGGAAACTGCGAGTTTCGGGTATATTGCTTCATTAGTGTAAGATACCGTTTCTCCAGCCACTCATTCAGGACGAATCGGTTACTTGTGAACTCTCCATCTTCGACACCATCTATAAGAGCCAATATCAACACCGGCTTGGCCACGATGACTTCACCATGAATCTTAGCCTGACGTATGCTCATTATTCGCTTGGTATAATGTGCATAGCATTGTTCGTAGTTATAGAATTGTAGCGTTCTGTTCATATATTATTTATCAATCCTTCAATGTTATTAATACTTCTTGTTTTGGCCTCCCATGGGAACCGAAACAATTTTCAGCCATGGCTTCTGCCTATCCTTACCCTCTGCAATCCGTGCTCTACTTATTTGTGATTCCAGCGTTGGTTTTGAATAGTCTCTTCCGTTTTTAGCGAGTTCTTGAAGCATCTTATCTGTTTTGGATAGCCGTACAGATCGGTTAGACGCTTTGGTATTCCCGTAATCATCCTTTTCCATAGTGACAGGTGATGGAGGATTCTTTTTAGCGATTTTCTTCGCTTCTTTCTTCCTCCGTTTCTTTTCTAACTTCCTCGCTGCTATTTCTTCTTCCGTAAGCTTACTTCCTTTTGACTTTCGACTTTTGGGCGAGGTCATTACTTGATCATATTCAAGCTTCGGATGGGCTTCGTGTATGATGCGGTCAAAATAATCTTTTATCTCTTCCTTGGAGATAGTTGCTCTTATGTCCAATTCCATGTCTTGAGAAAATACGCCAAAGTTACGTTCGACCATAGCAAGCAAATCATTCAACTTGTTTTTGCTGTCTACTGGCGAAAATTGAGCTATAATCTGTCTATAAGTCATATTCCCTATTTTTAGAATCCGTATTTGATTTGCTACATAATGAAGAAACAATTAATGCATCAAAAGTATAAAAGGACTATCTTTACTCATTTCATATTCAACATCTTTATCAAAATAAGAATACAAGTGATTTTCAAGCAAATCTTTATTATAAAGAGATTTATTAAAATACTGATGCAATAAGAGCAAATGATTCATCAATTCACCCTCCTTATTCCATTTCGTATTTTTACCCTTTCTGTAGTTTAGCCACTCTACAAGACCCATAGAAGTCGAAATGTATGTCTTAAACACATAATTCCCTTCTGAGGTCCTCTGGCCATAATATTCTCCTCGATTTGTAATTATGAGGTATGACATATCTTTTAAGTCATCTAAATCATCGAATTTCGTTAACAGCAAATTGAGTTTAGTATCAACATACCGCGTACATATAGCTGTTTCCCGGTGTTCAAAAGTCAAACATGCAAGATCTGCCAATGAAAGATCATCAATCCTTTCCAGATTATTCCTCTCCTTATATCTTAATAAAGCATGTGTCGTTATCTTTACAAAATATGGTTCCTCTGTATTGATTCCCCTTACAATATAATAGTCCTTAGTTTTCTTTTCTCCTTCGACAACACAACATGCACGGAATACCCAAGGAATTTTATTCTTTTGATTATAATCGATTAATACCGTCCAAGTGTTGTTCGAAGTAGTTTTAAATGTGCTTATGTAGCTTTCTGTCTCTCTTATAAAGGATCCTTTCTTCCGAACTTGCGACAAGTAATAATCAGCCTTTTTCTTTGCTAATCTTTTTATTACAGAGTAATCAGCTATCAATTCTGATAGTATCTCTTTTTCTGTATAACTGGGAAGAATCATAATACAACCATTTTTAAGTTTCCAAATGAATCCCATTCTGTGCAAGGACACGCAGTAAGTTGCCTTTTGTCCAGGAGCCGACTTTGCGCAATACCCGTTCTGTCTTAAATGTACCATCAGGCTTACGAATGTAGAAGCCCTCATGGTCTCTGACTTTTCTCTCACCCCAAATGCCGATAACGTATTTGCCGGTCTCTTTGTCTTTCTTCTTATTCTTTGATAATAGTGATAAAAATTTTGCAGGAGTTAATTCCTTGGGATCTGAAATGCCGACTTCAGCAAAAGCTTTAGCAACCGTCGGTGTCCAGTTCTCTTTAGATTTCAAATCCTTGAGAGCTGTACTCAGACTTATTGTTTTATGGCTGGAAGTTGAAGGAGAATTCGTTTCATGAAGAGTTTCGTTCTTGGCTTTTTCAAATGTTTGAGCTGCCCACTCCAGTGCTTCTCTCCATGTTGCAAACCCATCTTTAGGATACGTTGAAGGTGAGGATGGCTCTTCCGACTTAGCCTTTGAATCTGTATGTGGCTCGTAATCTAAAAGCACATAAAGTTTACTAATATATAAGGTGTATCCTATCAATACTTGCATCCAGTATAGCCATTCCGTCGGTGAATCCGATACAGTGAACCTTTTGGCAAATTCGACTATCTCATCATTAGCAAAAGGGTTTTCATGAATGTGCACGTTAGAGAACAAATCCTTAAGAATCGAAATACCATGTTCGTTCATCATCTCCTGAAAGTCTTCAACCATCTGCTCAATTTCCTTCTCGTCATCCTCAGATTCGTATGGAACGTCACTTTCTTTGATGTGTTTTATATACGCATCAATCATCGGTTGACTCGTCATGAGGTCATACAACGAGATCTTCTCAAATAGTCTCTTAGCCGCTTTTATCTTGTTCACCATTGTTCTGAGTTTACATTTCTTTCTCGTATTCCTCTCTTTTTATGGGAGTATCCGGATCAACAATGAGGACTTCATCGTAGGTCAGACCATAGAGGTGATAGACGAAATTATCGATTACTTCCTCCAATGAAGAAGTGTCAGCATCAGGATTATCCTTTTTATTTGCGAGGATGCTCATAACATTCTTCTCTATTGTCAACGTAGATGAGTAGTCTGGCAAAATTACAGGTAATGATTCAATTTGATCTCCATTCAAGTCAAAGTAGCCACCAGACACTTTGGCTGTCCAATAGTTAAATTCAAACCAATAGTTTATCAATTTTGAATTGATTAGTCCTAGAACAGTATTAAGTGGAGTGTCGTCTTTTGCCTTAAGATAATAAATTCTATCTAGTACTACGACATTTTTCTCTTTTATAGTTGCTTGAAGATAAAGTACAGTCCTTGGCATAACTAATAAGGGGTCTGTGAAGTCTTCTGCATAATCAGTGTTGATTTTTTGCAGATTCCCTGAAATTGCATATTTCCTCACGTTAGTTGACTTAATTGCATCGTATTGGTATCCATTAAAGCGTACTTTATTATTAGGCAAGCCCCTTGATACATTGTATGCAGAAGATAGGGGTGCACCAATCTCTTCTATTTTGTTGACAATGTCATAACATTCGTTTGTACCGATTAAGAATCTACAATTTTCATCGTTTCTGATATTGTCCTGATCAACAAGAATAAAATGACCAAGACTATTATCATGGATGTCCTTAAGAGAATCGACTCTTCTAAAGAAAAAAGTATGATGTTCACTTGCTTGCTGTTCACGAATAAATAGCACACAAGGGTAAGTCATTGCTGATTTGAATACAGACAATTGAGAAACATCTAAAATATGAGATATTGAATAATTATGAGCTATTAGCGTTCTACAACCAATTCCATAATCTGCATTGAAAAATCTAAGCGGATTAATATATGCGAGAATTCCTGTTTCATTACGTAATGCTGCTAATCCGCGCTCAATAAACAATAGATACAAGTCATATTGACCAGTTGCTGAAGAATAATCGCGCTCATATATAACTTTATCTTGTTGTTCCAACTTGGTTTTTCGTACGTATGGTGGATTGCCTATCGCAATATCAAATCCATCCGCCACTCCAAACATCCACTCTGGATCAAAGAATGGAGAAGATACATTCTGGTCATATGGATTCCAGTCTGTAAGCTGCTTTGCGAGGCGCATAGCTTTATCTCTACCAGAATTGAGAGTCTCTTTTAGACGCTTACATTCACGTTTGAAATGACGTATATTGCCTGTAATCTCCTTAATTTTTACCTCTTTACGATTGATAGTGACAATTTCTTTCTTTTCACCGAAGAGATCATATTGAACAGATTGTTGAACTATGTCATCTGGTTGACGTTCTGCAATTACAAGTTCCTGTTCTAACCTAGTGACAGACTGCTCATATTCTTTTATTTTGTCTTCTGTCCCTTTGACATAGCACTCTCCTGTTGATAGCATGATTTGACTGCGCAATGCACTATCTTTCTGCAAAAAACGCTCTTTTACATGCTGATCAGTAACAACAAAAAGTTCATGTCGGACTCCCTTCAACTTTGCAATGAGATCAAGTATGTCTTTGTTTGCGAACAACTCACGTGCTTCATCAATGTGTTCAAGACGAACTAATGAGTTGGCACAAACAAATTTCATTTCAAGATTAGGCAGCGGCTTGATATTATAATTTTTGCTAGCATCGTCAGAAGGTTGCTGCTCGCAAAGCAACGAAATGAAGAAACGCAAACGGCTTATCTGGACTGCAATACTCTGAATGTCAACACCATATATGCAATTCTCAATGAGATACAGTTTACGTGCATAATCAGGATAGTTGACAGAGAGTTTGAATACCTCTTCAATCTCATGTTTATGAGCTTCCTTTTCCTCGTCATTCATCGTGTCAACAAATGCTTCATCATTTAATGCACGATTTATGACAACCTCTTCCCAGTATTTATTAGTGGCATCAACACGACTAAGAAGGTGACTCATTTGTTGAAGCATACCCATTGGGAAAGCACCTGAGCCACATGCAGGGTCTAGAACCTTGCAATTTAAAATTGCTTCTACAATTCTACGAGTCTGTTGTTCGTTAAGTGTACTTGTCTTGTCATCATCACTATAGCTTAGTAATGAGCGTAACGCTGCTTCATCAACATCAGGAACCGACTTCTTTAAATAAGCAACTAAAGACTCGTCCACCATATACTGCACAATTGGTCGTGGCGTGTAATACGAACCAGTCGATTTGCGGACAGTCTTTTCTGTTTCAGGGTTATATGCAGCAAGTAAGTTCTCAAACACTTTACCTAACAACTCTGGGTCTAGTGCTACATCCTGATCAAGAGGTGTGTTCTCTTCTACAGTAAAATTGTATTTCTTTAAAATCGTTAGTAATCCAGAGACCTTTACCGATGATTTACTCGGACTGTCATATTCCTCACTTAAATCCACATATTCTTCCTTAGCAAAGAATAGGTAATTGGGAACAAACGCTTGTCTTTGTGGCTTATTACTGTCACTGAAACCGTCCCAGTTGTAAGTATGTCCATTCTGTTCTTTATTATCGAGACACTCAAAAAGAGAATTGTTCATAAATGGAACAGGGTGAACGAGTTTGATAAACTCTTCTTTTGAAACAGCCAAATCCTTGGCATGACGCATATACGTTTTTATATTATGCTTGCCAAGATTTCGATTTTCTATGAAGCTATCTGAGATAAAGGCACGTTCATCTATCTTTTTGTTCAACGTAGCAAAGAACAAGTTCTGCAAAATGACACGATAATAAGTGCTAGACTCAAAATTGTCTGGTTCGAAATCTTTAACCAAGTGGGCCAGATCTTCACGATTAAACAATTCTTTTGGAACTAACCCCTTCTGACGTAGGAACCAAATGAATATGAGGCGCGTTATAAGACGAATGACATTCTGGGGGTTATATTTCTTATCATCAGTCACATCATTAATGTCATTGGGGAATTGCACGTGCTTGACAGCCCAGAAGAACCAATCCTGCAACTCTTTGTAGAACAAATTAGTAAGTACATCATTGTCAAAAACGCCAAACCATTTCTCATAAACAGCCCCAAAAGTGTTATCCTTCTTTTCAAGCCGCATATCCTCTAATATGCGAACATGACCTGTATGCGGTTTTTCTGGATTAATACCACGAAGGATGTTGACTTTACCTGCCTTTTCGCCAGTGTGCCCAGCCTGTTTATAAGCTGTACGTTCACACAATGAAAAAGCGAACCGAGTACCATCTTCGTCAGTATAACGACATACAAGGACTACTGGGCAGGCCTTTGATGCTCGGTTAAGCGAACGGGTTAACGTGGCCATTTCTGAGCGAGTAATCTTCCTATCCCTTTTGAAATCAACAGCGAACACCATCATCTGCTCATATCTGTCAGTGTTTTCGCAAGCTTCCTCAAAGGATGCATCATCATCTTCTCCAGTAAAGGTCTTGTCAGAGATAATGCCTACCAAATAACTTTCTGCTATCTTATCACAGACGTCTTGAACCGCCTGGGGAGTTTTCCCCAGTGAAGCCGCCACAATAGCAGGGATGGGTATCTGCTGTTGAGACCTTACTTCCATTTCTATACCAAGGTCTGACAATAAGCTAAGTGTAGCTTTTTGAATGTTCTCACTGGCAAAAATGCCAAGATTTATTGCTTTACCCATACTGTAATGGAATTATGTTAGACTTATTTTTTGCTTATGTATTCCCAAACCAGAAGTTCGAGTTTGTCGGGTTTGAAGCTATCTTCAACCAAATTGTTCTGAGGAGTCTTAGTCTTCTTTACACCACCGAACAGGTCTATAACATCATCTGTTGCAGCCTTAGGTGCCTTTTCATCAAGCCAGTTCTGCATGATAGCACGAAGTATATTGATGGCATCAGGCTCAGCTTTATCTATTGCTGTTGGAACGAAACGACCAATATTCAACTTAGAACGAAGCAGAGAAAGAATCTCCTGTTTGTTAAACTCCCTAACAACTTTTTCGTCTCGACAATCTTCAACAGGTCGAAGAATTAGGTACATTTCACCAGAATCTTTTTGTCTTACTAATGCTACAATGCTCTCAGGAACCTGCTGAAAAAGATCGTCTTCCGTACGGAAACCGCTGTATATTCCATTTGGCATTTCACGATAATATTGCTCCTGTTCTTTCAGCATGTCTACCAGATCCTGACGGAATGTTTCCAAAGAAAGGTCATGCAAGCCGAATGTCTCTTCTCCTTGATCCTGTCCTGTTTCCATGACATCATCAAGCAGTTTTTGATCATTACGGTCAAGAATCGGGTTATCAGAAATCGTTTTAGCTAAATCTTCGCTAACTTCAGGTATTTCAGTACCCATAATGGCCATTGCTGCCAGTCGATTGTTGACACGATTAAACAATTTAAGATATCCGTCATAGTTCTTGGCTGGCCAGAAGTTAACAGTATCAATCTCTGTATTTGTAGAGCCGATACGGTCAATTCGTCCCTGACGCTGGATGAGACGTGTAGGATTCCAGTGAATATCATAGTTCACAACAGTCTGAGCATCCTGTAAGTTCTGACCCTCACTCAAGCAGTCTGTGGCTATAAGAATTCTAACAGGTTCGTTTAGAGCCTGATAAGCACGTTTTGCCATCTCATTAGTATCCTTAAACTTTTCAATGATCTTCTTCCATTCCGCATAGTTTACATTCCATTTCCTTTTTTCGTAATCATAATGTTTGTCACCTTGCGGATAGTACTGCTTATAAAGAGGAATCCAGTCCATCTCGCGGTAAAGTTTGCTCATCGGAGAGAAACGGCATAATGTATTTTGGAATTTATTTTCGTGAACGCCATTGAAAGTTGCTCCATTTCCATCAACAACCGCCACAATACCAGGAAATTCCTTTTTGAGTTGTTCATACAAATATTGAGCTGTATCACTATATGATGTGAACACAAGTACGCGTTTGTGACTCTTGTTTACCTTGTCTGCAAGAATTTCTTTTAACTTCTCAAGTTTACTGTCCTTAACCTTTCCAGCAAGGAATTGGCTTTCATAGACTTTCATGTTATCAACAAATACATGGAATAGACGTATGTCCTTTTCCAAGTCTCGTTTGAAACTATCTATATCCTTAATGTCTTCCAGGCGAATAGGATTCTTTTTCCCTAATGTCAAAGCTGGGTCGTCAAAATCATCATCGTCGAATTCATCATCATCAACAATTACGTCGTCAATGGTTCCATCTCCTTTACCCTCGATAAAAGCATTGACTTTTTGAAGGGCATTCTCATGATGAAAAAGAACATTCTCGACAGTGATTTTACATGCGACCCAACTACTCTCAAGTCGTTTTAGGAAGAGTATCAGCATCATCTTACAGAGGAAGAACTCACGTTGACGTTGATCGTCAATGGCTGACACCTTTTCCTTAGGCTTTTCAGTATATGCAGAAGGCTGATAAGCGACCAAATTGGGTGCCATCAGTGCATCATAAATATCTTCAAATGTTGATAAATCACCTATCTCAGACAATGCCTTAAACACGTTTATTGGCTTATTCTGCTTAGGGAACTTTAGGTCTGTACCAGTAGCCTTCTCAACCATTTTTCGAGTACGAGCCACCACAAGTCGATCAGTTAAATTGAAGAAGGCCTCGGGAAGATCATCTACTAAGTCTTTGATATGTCTTTCTCCCTTTTGTTTACTCCACTTGTCGAAGGCGGCCTGTGCACGACGGAACAAATCCATCAAGCTGGCTATGCGAAAATCTTCTATATTAAAACCATTATCGGCATCACGAACCATCAGTTTGAACTGATTGCGCACATCCATCAAATGATTGTTGACAGGTGTGGCAGACAATTCAAGAATCTTAATATCATCGTGTGGTCGGTTCTTAAGCAGTTCTTCTACAAGATACTTGTATCTACCAGATTTGTCATTACGTAAATTATGGCTTTCATCTATGACGATGAGCATCTTGGGACGTGTCTTCAGGAATGATAGTGGGGCACGCCCATAGCTGTCAAGTCTTCCAGGCTGCAAGTCTGTATGGAAACGAACCTCATAATCAAACTCGTCACGTTCAAAACGTGAACCTTGATGTGACAGATACTGCTCCCAGTTTGCTTGTAGTTTCTTGGGACAGAGTACCAAAGTGAAATAGCCTTCACTCTGAAAATACTTAATTACAGCCAAAGCAGAGAAAGTCTTACCAAGACCAACAGCATCTGCTAAGATAGCACCATTATATTTTGTTAGCATAGAGATGAGTGATTGAACGCCTTTCTTTTGGTAATCAAAAAGGATATTCCATATCACAGAATCCTCCATTCGAGTTATGCTACGGTTTGTTCCATCTGTAAATGACAACTCAATATCATCGTGGAAGAGCTCAAAGAGGATCTTATAATAAATGTCACGAGGCATATATTCCTTGCAGAAGTTCTCTATGCAGTCGATAAAATACTCTTTTACTGTCTTACTTACCTTCTTGCCATCTTCGAACAAATCAACCTTATCTTTGGCTACATTTGCCCAAATATCCTCAAACCATTTTAGAGTTCCTTGGAAATCATCTCCATCAAAACCCTTGCGAGCTACATTGAACTCAATGTTGCCATTGTCCTTGTAGTATCCAAGACCTTTTTCAGTAAAGTTCGAAGAGCCGGCAATGAAAAAGCAGTCATCAGCTTCCTCTGACTCGTAGATATATGTCTTTGCGTGGCAGAATGCGCTATCAATGCGCCGGAGTTCCACATTATCCTGCTGCAATATTTCGATAGCACGTTTTGCAGTTGCTTGTAAAGAAAAAGCATTACTGAGGTCGCTTGTACCTTGCAAGATGTCAATTACGCGCTCGCGCTGGTCATCACGTCCTGCTATTTCACTGAGGATCATTCGAAACTTTTGGGGCTCTTGGTCGAACTTCTTCAGCAAAGACAAGGCTGAAATTGTGAAAAAACCAGAGACAATGTTTAGGCTTTCCCCGCCAGTGTACTTTTTCAGATACTCCCAAACTGTCGTTATCTTGCTTTTTTTGTTAAGCTCATTTTTGTTATCAAGAATCATAGTTGCTATATTTTAATTGTTTATTATTCTGTTTCCCAGTCTGAATCTAACTGTTTCTCTTTTTCTGTTCTGGTGTCGATAATTGTATCATTGCCAGAGTCCGTTATCTTTGAGACTTCATCTAAAAGTGATTCTACAGTATCATAGAAGAATTGCCAGGGTAAAGCTATCAATTGCTTTGTAGCGCCAAGGCGATTAAAGAATTTAGTGACGTATCTTATTCGAGCTTGCCAATAAGGATCAAAAACCTCAGGATGTTCTCCAATACATTTCAATATTCCCTTGACTTGTTCTTTGTTTCTGAACATTTTGTAGTTTGCAAAGTTCATACTACGCATGTCGTAATAATGGAACAAGGTCTTTGTGTAAATATACGGATCACTATTTGTTTCGTCTATCGTACATTTTACATCCCACCACATACCTGCGAGGTGATTTCTCACAAACTCACGTGGAAAGAACCAACGATTGAGTATGGCAGAAGACTTTGTCGGGTCTTTCTGCAAGATGCGGGTCACGTCATTGAGGAATCTCTTATGCATATATGGATAGAGATCCACATGTCCAAGATATATCCAGAAAGGTTTTTCTGATGCAACCACTGGGCGTAACAGACGGAAACTTTCATAGAGAGTTATAGCTGCTTGCAGATCTTGGCTCTTATCAGAATAGTTGAGCATATTGTCCAATAAACCTTCTGGCTGAACCAATCCACCTACCCATTGTGTCTGAGATTCATCAAACACAAAATCTTTGTTCAAGTATAATTGCAAATCTTCACCTCGAGTAACCTTCTCATTAAGCGAGCTTGCATAACTATCAGTAAACGTTTTCTGTGTAGCCATGATCAATCCTCCACATCAAAGTTTATCGTTTCATGTATCTTCTCTATGCCTGTGAAAAGGCGTTTGAAAGGATCACCAAGAAGAGCCTGAGCTAGTTTTGGCAGTTCCACTCTGTCTTCCTCTTCAGTTGGATCAATGTTCAGTTTGGCAATCTCTGCATCTTTTTCTATTCTTGTCATGATGCACCTTGCCCAGAGCTTATCAGGGTAGGACGTTATGTTGTTGAGCGCATGGAGTAGTGCATTAAACACCAAGGAGCCGTGAATAATGGCAGAATAGGTAGAGCTACCTTTAATCTCTTCTTTATAGTGCTTATACATAGCCGACGGAATAAGTATCTCTATCTTTTCGGTATCTAACTTTATTTCGGTTTGTGACACCTGAGCGTCTTCACGTATAATCATAAAGGTACTAACCTTGTCCAGTTTTTCGTAGATAATGTCAGCACTGAACTTGTCTTTTCCTATATATGCCATCAAATCGCCTGGTTCCATGCTGATTTTGTAACCAGCAAAAATAGGATTGAGCTGCGTATTGGAATAATCCTCTATAGGCTCTTTCACTACCACTGACAGCTCAAAGGTTACTTCGCGTGCTACCTCGGATTTTGAAAGTTTGATTTCAAAGTGTCCGTCTTTAGAATGCTCGCATCTTCTCATAAAGGTTGATGTGCATTCTATTTCACAGACATAATCAGCCAAATCGTATTTGATATAATCTTCGATGCTCTTATCGTTCAACTGAACATCAATAGTGAGAATATACTCTGCTTTGTTTTGCTCAACAGAGTATTGCCACAGGCTTCTCGATTCTATGCCATTTCCTATTCCTTGAACAGGATATGGGAAGGATACGTTTTCAATCTTCATATACTGCCAATGTTAGGGTATGCTTTACATTATCTCTGAATCTGATGCTGACTTTGTTTACTCCAGTTTTCAAACTAAAGCCAGAAAGAGCGTTTTCGGAGTAAACTCCTACATTACTGTCTACTATATCCAGTTTCTCGTCACTTCCTTCTCCGCACACAACAACTGTCATTTGCACATCAGGATAGTCATCGTCTGCATTGATGAATATATCGTGCCATAGCTTACCATTTATGGTGTTGGCTAAGACGGAGAAATCTACATCGACAACTTGAGTATAGGTACCAGGCAAATTGGGGTCGAAGTTCTGGATAGTACGTTTCTTACCAGCACTCGAACCACTGCCTTGTTTCTTTTTCTTGCCTGGTTCACGTTGATGTACGCCTCCAGTCCTTTGATTACCAGTAGTTGAAGTACCGCCTTTAACTACAGCAGTCACTTCGCCTTTTTCATCATTGCCGCCAGATTCTCCACCACCTTCCTTGGGAGTCTCTGTCTCTGTAGTAGCATAAGTGCCCTTGTCATCTACGTCACCAGGATCACCCGACTGAGGATTAAACCCTTTCGATTTGGATTCCTCGTCATCATCCGGTAGCAGGTCTGCTGGTATGGGCAGATAGTCCTCCAGTTCCGTTATATCTAAGCTTTCGCCTTCTTCAGCATTTATCAGAGCCCTGAAACTCCTGTCAATAAACTGTTGTATTTCGTCTAAGGCAATTTGTCCATCTGTCATTATACGGTTTCTGTCATCACGCCAATGCTTGGCCTTCCATTCGTTATGAGCAGGAGGCTCCAGGTGGCCTAATAGTCTGTTTCCGTTTCTGTCTTCACAAATGAATACACCAGCGATGGAATTGGATAGGTTGTATTTCTGGGTGTATACGTGCATCTTTAATGAGCGCATAAACACCACCTTGGTACGTTCCATCTCCTCTTCCTCAGGAATAATTGATGTGTATAGCTTTACTTTGCCAACAGACTCTAACTTGTCGATGAAGAGCTTATGAGAATCATCAGCATCTGCGTTTGCTACAGCATCGTAGTAAGGGCGAGGATTAGTATAAGTGCTGGAATTTCGCTTGGCATTATCAGCCATCTTGGGGAAATACCTTTTCATCAAAGTGAAAAGGTTGTCCTTATTCAAAAACTCCTCCTCAACCTTCACTTCGAGGATTCCATCATGGATAGCCATCCAGAAGTTGCGAATAACCTCAGTCAGGATGTTGTCTACTGAGTTAAATTCTTTCTCAATACCAATGATATCAATATTTGAGCCTGGCTCGTCTCGACGGAAAGGAACAGGTATATCATCGCCTGAAGTAATAGGCTTACCATCATTATTGTCATAATAGCCCACAGAAGTAAGCACGTTGTCTCTTATCTTATGGGTACTTAATACTGATGCACCTTCAAAGCAACGACGCAAGTTGGTGTCCATCGTTGAAATGAAAACAGTGCTGAAGGGTGACATCTTATAGTAGGCAGCCTTTCCGTAACCGAAACTACCTCCTCTGGCTCCAGTCTCATCCTTTACCGTTACACCAATAGCTCTGACGAATGCATAGAAGGTTGACTTGGTATCTCCTTCAAAATAAGACATACCTTTAGTGTTGTAGTCTGCGACTCTGAGGTATGGAATTGTCTGCTTCAACCCGTCATTTTCTGGAAATGTGTTGAGCATGGGCTGATATACTTTTTGGGCATCTTTTCCATAATAGTCGATACAGCCCTTTATATGGTTCCTGAGATCAAAGAAATTGGGGAAATCGCGGCTATTGATCTGCTTATAGAGAAACTCAACCCTAACGGGTTCTGTTCCATTGGCAGCATCTAATGAGTTTTGGATAGACTCTCTGACTAATGAAGTATATAAGTCATCCTTGAAATGTTCACTCATCGGGTCACTCAACTGTTCTCGACCAGTTTCTTTCCCAAAGTGCCATCTACAGTCTTTTTCTCTACTCATAGTATTATGAATTTAACTTAGACTCTTGGGATATAAGATATTGCTTATACTCTCTTACTAACAACTCCTTGATGTCAACCTCAAGTAGATCCGCAATTTTTAGCAGACATGCAACGTCGGGCTGTGATGTATTGGTGCACCATTTACTAACTGTAGATGGAGTGACTCCCAATTGTCCAGCTAACCAGCGAGAAGTTCGCTTCTTCTCGAACAAGACCATTTTTATCCGGTTAATATCTTCCATACTCATAGTTTTATTCCACAAAGATAATGATTTATTTTCAATTTGTCTACAATATCGTGAAATAAACATGAAATTTGGCTATTTTTTAGGAATTTTTATGTATTTGTCATGCAAAACTGTTCAAATGTCAGTAGTACTTAATACCATTTTTCTATCATCATCCTTTATTCTGTACTCATGCCACCATCTGGCAGAGTCACAGAGAGCATAGACTATGCACTTGATGTTATCTGGATAGCGCATAGGTAGTTCGTCTCGGTTGCAACCAGCAAAAGCACTGATGAAGGTAAAATCGTTACGAACGAACTCGTGTAGTTTCTGTTGGCCGATAAACCAACCGAGGATACGATCAAAGTCATTCTCGTCCTTGGCCAGTTGAATGTGTATCACCACATGTGGTTTCGCCTTTTGATGCAACAACCAGAAGTCTCCATGTCCTTCTACGTGTCGCAGTTCAGCCTTAAAGGCCTCGTACTCCACATGTTCAAATTCAACACCTTGTTCCTGTAGACGCGGGAACATCACATAATCACACTTTTCAATCTTCTTGATTTCCATATCGTTAATCTTTAGTGGGTAAATAATCTCACTCGCATCTTTCTACCACCGCTGCCAACGATATTTCAAAGGCCGGTTGGTGGGCCTTTAGCCGCTCTTGATGCAAAAATCTGGTGCAAAGATATAACTTTTCCATTAAACGA
>ODAI011620054.1_pt1 | contig 19014 bp, 12 predicted proteins | sample 1539321 | NCBI WGS metagenome assembly ODAI01 (sample SAMN02144231, study PRJEB22623) | gut metagenome | biome: sheep rumen | host: Ovis aries | place: New Zealand
AGCGAGTGAGTATTCTGGTATTTACTGAGGGTGTCTATCGCCTGCGTGAGCAGTTGCTGCGCTTGCTGATACTGCTCCTTGGCTATCATTATAGCCGCTTTTTGCGCCTGACGCACTGCGGCTTTATGATACCTGCCGAGCGATACCTCAATATCGTAGGCATCACTAACATATTCCAAGGCCTTGTCAAATTCCTTCAAACAGTTATATACCTCCGAAGCAGTACCCAGTATCACGGCACGTCGCACCGGATTATCAACTTGTACCGTAAGTTTGAGTGCCTTATCAATATATTGCTTCGCCATGGTATACTGCTTGGCACTTACGTATATGCCTGCCAACGAGTTGAGCGTAGAACTCATTCTGTCAATGTCATTTCTCAAGGCGTCAATATCATATGTACGTTTGGCATAATATGCCGCATTTTGCCAGTCCGAGAGGTAGAAGTAGTTGAAACTAAGCAAGCCGTAGCAGTCGCTACGCCACAACAAATCGTTCATCTGTTCGCAGTAGGGCAGTGCATGCTCAGCATAGTCAATGGACCGGTGATAGTCGTGGTCTATTTCATAATAGTACTCTGCCGCCCAGTACCACACCAAGGCGGCCATACTATCACTATGCACGGGACATTTGAACGAATACAGTTCGTCAGTAAACTGCTCGTCGTACAGAGTCTTGAAAAAATTGTTGGCGGCTTCTACGGTATTATGCTTATCAAATTCGCTGACACAGTTGTCAACACGCTCCGTACCATGTGTGGGCTGCAGCAAAAGAAACGTTAGTAACAGAAAACACAATTTGCGCATAGTGAAATTAGCTCAAAAGTTTTAGAAAGGATAGTTGATGGCGAAATGGAACGCCATATCGTTTTTCCAAGTTGGTCTGCGGCGCCATTTGTCAGAGCCTGTTAGCGATGGGTCGTAGAGTTTCACTCCATAGTCCACACGGAAAACGAAGTAGTCAAAATCGAGGCGTAAACCCGCTCCGTAGGCCAAGGCTATTTCCTTATAGAAAGAATCCCACTTAAAAGCTCCTCCAGGTTGAGCTTCATAATCGCGTATAGTCCATATATTGCCGGCATCAACGAATAGCGCGCCATGGATTTTCCAGAATAATTTAGCCCTATACTCGACATTGAGTTGCAGGTTTATATCGCCCGTTTGGTTATTGACATCTATCTTGCCTCCCTGACTACGATACGTTCCGGGTCCGAGTGTTCGCGCCGCCCAACCGCGCACTCCTGTAGCACCTCCGGCAAAATAGCGTTTCTCAAAAGGTAGCGATGAGGCATTGCCATAAGGGTAGCCAACACCTAACTGAACGTGATAGACCAAACGGTGGCTTTTATTAAATATCTGGTAGTATGTAAACTCAAAGTCTGCTTTGACATATTGCGAGAAACGTATGTTACCCACCAGATAGGCTCCGTCATCATCTTTCTTGGCATTTGCCGCAGCGCAGATACCTTGCAGCAAGTTGCCGGCGGTCTCGATATTATAGCGTATCACACGATAGTTACGCAAAGGCTGCGAGGCACGAAAATTGGAGTTATAGCCTGAATAGCCGATACGCATAATAAAGTGGTCTTCATAGGAATAGCGCAATATTGACGTACTCCCCATAAAATGCTCGCGAAAACTGGCGGAAACCCATGGCAGATACACATAGTTGAATTCCACGAGGTCCAGCGTATGCGAGAAACGCGAATTACGTCCCTGCCAACGGTACTGTATGCCGGCGCCGGCTATGGTGCGATTATATTCTCCGGGACGCAGTTGATAGTTATAGTTAAATTTGATGGCTGTGGACGTGACCATACGCTGCTTCTTTTCCGCCTTGAGGAAAGGCACCAAAGCCGTAGGAAACTTAAGGGCTATATCTCCCCCGAATTCCATGGCATTACTGCCTGCCTGACGCCACTCGTAGGCGGCTTTGGCATTGATGGATAAAGCCTCTGCTCCGCGGAAGATATTGCGGTGAGTATATCCGGCACCAACTTCCACACCCCAGTCTCCGGCAGAATAAGTACCCTCAGCCTCAACTTGAAAAGTCATACGCTTATTTGGGGTGAGCACGATGTAACACGTCAGTTCGCCGGGTGCTGTCTCGCGAAATGAGATATTACTATAACGCACAGGTCCTAGGCTATTGAGCAACTCATAGGTTCGCTCCACATCATGGTCGTTATAGAGTTCTCCGGGTTTGATAGCGCAGTTGCCAATCATAACCTTAGGACGCAACAATGAACGCTTGCTGTATGCCACCACATACCTACCATCGTCGATAGTGTCGGTAAAAATCGTATCGGGACGTTTGGTTGACGAGGCATCGTCTATGCTATAGAAAAAGACCCTATTGACAATATATGTGCTAAAGACTTTATCTTTTAGCGAGTCGCTTGACTGCTGCAAAGCATTACTCAGACGCATCGTGACATCCACCTGACGAGAGTTGAGCGCCGAGTCAGCGGAATAACTGATGAAATCTTTTTCGAAAAAATAATAGCCTCGCTCACGCATACGCTCAGCCACCAACCCACGCTCGCGGTCAAGATTCTCAATACTAAAATTCTCACCGCTATGCACATAGCTTTGCTTTGGGTCAGAGGCCACAAAACGTAATATAGGATGCTCGATATCAACCCTGTAGTTCCTTAACAGATAAGGTTCGCCGGAATGGATATGATATATTACATTGACTCGTTTAGGCCGCTTATAGACTTCCTCATAGGTCACTTGCGCTGAGTAGAACCCCTCATTATTGAGTGCTCGGGTCATCTGTTGGCACGATTCAATGGTGAGCGTGGAGTCGTAAATTTCAGGAGCATCGCCCATCTTGCGCAGCAGACGATTTATACGCTTGGTGGTATCAGGTCCCGAAAGAGAATAGATATTAACCTGCAACTTCCAAGCCCCAAAAACTCCCGTGTTGGGTGTCTGACGCAAATAACTTTTAAGGCTATCGGCATGCACACGTTTGTCATCGCTGACGAGCTTTACCTTATTGAGCAGGTACTTGCCGTCAGGTACATACTTGGTAACACTGCACGAACTGAGCGCAACCAAAAGTATTATAAACAGGCCTATATGACGAATAGCGATTTTTATCAATTATATCCTTTAATGATACCTCTTGACGCATTGCGCACAAAACGAAGTACTTCCTCGCGTTCAGGAGTTTCCGGAAAGTTGGCAGTGATTTCTTCTATGGCTTGCGAAGTATTCTTGTCGCCTTGGAAGATAACACGATACATGTCCTGAATGTTATGAATCTGGTCGGAGTTGAAACCTCGGCGGCGCAGCCCCACAAGATTGATGCCGGCATAGCTGACAGGTTCGCGTCCTGCCATGCAATATGGAGGCAGGTCCTTGACAAGGCGGCTGCCGCCTTGAAGCATGGCATAAGCTCCGAAATGTACAAACTGATGAACAAGAGAACCGCCACCTATCACCGCGCAGTCATCGACAACGACCTCGCCGGCGAGCTGGGTAGAGTTGGACATGATGATGTTATTGCCCAACATGCAGTCATGAGCCACATGACAATAAGCCATTATCAGATTGTTATTGCCAATCACGGTTTTGAGCTTCGAAGCTGTGGCACGATGCACTGTCACACATTCGCGCAGTACATTGTTGTCACCGATTTCAGCAGTGGTGTACTCACCTTTAAATTTCAAGTCTTGAGGCACGGCAGAAATGCTGGCGTAGGGAAATATATGGCAGTTTTTGCCTATTCGGGCACCATCAAAGATTGTCACGCTATTCTCAATAACTGTGCCGTCACCGATAACGACATCGTCATGAATAACACTAAAAGGACCGATTTTTACGTTTTCGCCTATCTGAGCTTTAGCACTCACACAAGCCAATGGGGAAATTAAAGACATAAATATTTACTAATTAACCATTTACTATTTTACTGTTTTTAGTTTTTCGATTTATCGGAATTTCGATATTTCAGAAATTCAATTTATCGGGGTTGGAGTGGCGGGATTGGGCTGTCACAGTCCGCGATGTTGATAGGCGTAATGTTTCCTGACATGCTTGTTCAGAACATCATGACTAAGAATATCTGAAGCTTCGGCAAGGTCCACAACCCTTCCGTCATTCATCAGTATGCCTATGCCACCATCTTCGCTCTTATAGGTTTCTGTCGCCACTGTTTTCACTCCATGGAAATAACGTGCCTCATCGGACGAAAGTCCTAAATTCTTAGCACAAAAGTTATTAACATATTCATCATCTGGCATCGCATCCCCGTCTGAGAGCACCGTTATCTTGAACAGCCGTCGGTTGAGCAAGTCGGAGCATAGACGTTTGAGCACGATATCGTCGCTCTCACGCCACATCTTCACGGCAGCCATGACATCAGTATCATCAAGGCTCATGTACATATCCAAGACCTCATTGCAGTTACGGAAATCGGTACCGGAGATGTTATTATACATGAAATACCCCAATGCATTTGAACATGGCAACTGTTTGCCGGCTTGCGCCAACTCCCTTGCACGACGCAGTATCAGCGTAAGCATTTGTTCGGCGATAACAGAAGTTTTGTGCAGATATACCTGCCAATACATCAGTCGCCGGGCGAGCAGGAATTTCTCCACAGAATAAATACCTTTATTCTCTACCACGAGCCTGTCTCCGACAACATTGAGCATATTGATGATACGAGCCGATGCCACCATGCCCTCACTCACACCACAAAAGAAGCTGTCGCGCGACAAGTAGTCAAGTCTGTCAACATCCAACTGGCTTGAAACCAATTGGTGCAGAAAATGAGGTTGGTCGCTATCGGTGAAGATTTTTATGGCTTCGGATATTTTGCCACCCAGCTGCTCATTAATCCTCTTCATCACCAACAAGGATATTTCCTCATGCGATATACCTGTGACAATTGTATGTTCGAGCACGTGCGAGAAAGGTCCATGCCCCGTATCGTGCAATAGTATCGCCAGTCGTGCCGCCTCACTCTGTTGCATACTGATGTCCACACCTTGTTGTCGGAGTTGGTTTATGGCTTCTGACATGAGGTGCATGGCTCCTATGCTATGCAGAAAACGGGTGTGCATGGCACCGGGATAAACCATATTGCTCAACCCCATCTGCCTGATACGCGAAAGGCGCTCAACATAAGGGTGCCCCAGCACATCGAGAATATGCCGCGGTATGCTGATAAACCCGAATACGGGATCGTTGATTATCTTACGTTTGACAGCCATTAGCGTCTTGCGGCATAGGTGAGATACAAATCTTGATAGCGATTAACAAGGTCGTCATCTTTTGCGCGATAAGCAATTTGGAGCACATTGCCCAATATTGCCAAAGCTTGTCCAAAGTGTCCTTCAACACTGGAGCGACGCATCTTGTCAAGCGACTGATAGTAGTTAATGTACTGCTCCGAATATGTCGCTATATCTGTTAATATTTCCGATGCCTGTTGCTGCTTACCAAGTTCGTAGTAGCATTGTGCTATCAGCAGACTTGAATAGTCATGGGGGATATTATAAGCAGGGATGTGCTCTACGCAGTAATCGAGAACCTGGGTGGCGCGGACTGAATCAGCCTCATTGAGCAATGCCTCTGCAAGACGAGCAAACATCAAACGATGTGTGTGACACATACGCATTACATTCTCGTCAAGGTAGATATCAGGATTTTCTATGCCACCAAAGTGGAACTTATTCATCAGATTGTCGTACATATCAATGGTATTCACAGCATCGGCGGTACCGTGATCCACAGGAGTAATCTGATATGCCAAACCTGTGAGCTCGAAATACTTGTCAAGTCCAAGGTAGTAATCAGTGCCCACCGTTACGGCAAAGTACATGGGTCTTTGCCAGTGATTACTGCGTATCATCTCCAGTATCATCATTTCGGAGCGAGTGAGGCGGTTACGTAGTGGTACTACGATTTGTTCCGCTATTTGCTTTTCGCCGAAGCGACACGTATCGCCTTGTCGGAATGCCGGACTATTGATAACTTCCTCTACAACGATAGGCTGAGTCAGTGTTTTGGTAAGAATCTCGGATGTTACGTCTTCCCTATTCCAAAAGTCTTCTCCGGCTTCCTGCTGACGCTTATCTGTCTTGTCAAGCATACGGCTGAAAGCCTTGTCTATGGTCATTGACGGAACCTTGTCGCGAATCCAAGCTATCTCATTAGTACCTGCCTGATACTGATTAGGCTGCCAACTGATTGGCAATGCCGAACTCTGGTAATAGGGGCGGCGCATCTGGTCAATATACCAATCAGTCTGCAGATAAGACAGGTTGCATACGCGCACGTCGGTGCGGTATTCCTCAACTTCCTGATTATACCACAGCGGGAAAGTATCGTTATCGCCATTTGTAAATATGATAGCATCCTCACGACACGAGTTGAGGTAGTTTTGTCCGAAATCGCGGCATACGTAGCGTCCCGAACGGTCGTGGTCATCCCAGTTCTGCTGTGCCATCAGTGCCGGCACACCCAATGAGCATAAGCCTACCACTATCGCCACGGCAATCTTGGCATTCTGCGACAAGCGACCCTTGGCGATATCTTCTATGCACTGAATAACTCCCAGCACTCCCATTCCGACCCATATACAGAAAGCATAGAACGAGCCGGCATAGGCATAGTCGCGTTCACGGGGCTGATAGGGCGTCTGGTTGAGATAGACCACGATAGCAAGACCCGTCAGGAAAAACAACAGGAAGGTTATCATGAAATTCTGGAAACCTTTCTTACCGCGCGACAACTGGAATCCTATACCCAGCAAACCGAGCAACAAGGGCAGCATATAATATGTATTATGCCCTTTATTCTCACGCAGACGGTCAGGCAGTTTTGACTGGTCGCCAAGCATAAGGTTGTCGAGCCACGAAATGCCTGATATCCAATTACCGCGGTCAGCCTCTCCATGCCCCTGCAGGTCGTTCTGACGTCCCGCAAAATTCCACATGAAGTAGCGCCAATACATGAAATGGCACTGATAGACTATGAAGAAACGCATATTCTCGACAAATGTGGGTTTATAATCCACTTTGGTCTGACCACAGTAGTCATATTTCACTCGCTTACCCTTGACATCACCCCACTCTTTATACGCCTCTATATGGCTAGCCTGCGAACTATACATTCTCGGGAAAAACATCATGAAACGCTTATCCATGACATAGTCGTGCTTATAGCCCGTGATGACGTACTCGTCACGTTCGTTGGGGTCAAGCTTGGGTTTAGGAGCATAGATGGGTGCTCCCTTCTTTTCCCGCGGCACGCAATAATTATCCTTAATATCAAGAGCCACCGGGGCGTTATACGATGGTCCGTAAAGCAATGGCCGGTCGCCATACTGCTCGCGATTGAGATATGATTTGAGGTTGAAGACATTATCCGGTGAGTTCTGGTCCATGGCAGGGTCAGAGCCGGAACGTATCACTATCAGGGCATAGGATGAATATCCGAGTAGCATCAATGCCACGGAAAGTACTATAGTATGCAGAAAACGCGCCGTAACCTTGTTGCGCCAGTAGTATAACGCACCGGCCATAGCACCTATTATGGCTATGGATATCAATGCCGTCTGCCATCCGCCTTCTCCAAAGAACGGTATGCCAACAACCGTCACGGCAAGAATAGACGCCGCTGCCATACGGGGATATTCGACACCACGGGCGGTAAGCCATATCGCACCCACTAATACTATGACAGCAACTATGATATATGCCACAACACCGGAGTTGAAAGGCAGGTGGAGCGTATTGACAAAGAACAGGTCAAACACTGCGGCGAGCTTAACAAAGCCTGGTATCATACCATAGAGTACTATGCCAAGCAGCAATACGGCAACGAGCATAGCAACTATGAACCCCTTGAATGTAGGCTCGTATTTACGGCAGTAATAGACAAGCACTATCGCCGGTATTGCCAGCAAGTTGAGCAAGTGTACTCCGATAGACAACCCCATCAGGTAGGCTATCAACACTATCCAACGGTCACTGTCAGCACTATCAGCAACATCATCCCATTTGAGTATTGCCCAGAATACGACAGCGGTAAACAATGATGAATAGGCATAGACTTCTCCCTCTACTGCCGAGAACCAGAATGTGTCAGAAAATGTATATGCCAAAGCGCCTACCGCTCCCGCGAACAACACACCAATACCTTGCGCAAGAGTCATCTGCTGTCCTGACTCCTGACTCCTGACTCCTGATACTACTATTTTCCGAGCCAGAGCGGTGATAGTCCAGAATAAGAATAGGATTGTCAGGGCTGAAAACAGCGCCGACATGGAATTCACCATCACAGCCACCTGTGTGGCATCCTTGGCAAACAGCGTGAAGAAATGAGCCGTAAGCATGAAGAATGGTGCTCCGGGCGGGTGACCCACGTCAAGTTTATATCCTGTAGAAATAAACTCACCGCAATCCCAGAAACTTGCTGTGGACTCAATAGTGAGCAGATAAGTCGCGGCGGCGATACAGAATACCAACCACCCGACAATGTTGTTGTAAAGTTTGAAATTTTTCATTTATTTATGAATATGTTTTTTCTATAAGGAAAATCTTTCGTGATATGCCACTACTTTTTCAGGGCTTCTATCGAAGCTCTCAACGCGGCAATTTTTTGTTCGGCATCGGACTGTTTCTTGCGCTCGTTATCAACTATTTCAGGTTTGGCATTCTGCACAAATCTTTCATTACTTAACTTTTTGTTGACGCTTGCCAAGAAGCCTTCCATATACTCCAATTCTTTGGTGAGTTTCAGGATTTCCTCATCATTATCTATCACGTCACCGAGCGGTACGGCATATTCTGAATTTCCGGCAAGAAAACTAATCGCCGCAGGGTCTTTTTCGGATACCATTTCTATGCTTTCCACTCCCGCGAGTTTCATCACTACGTCGGCAAAAGGTACTTCATCAACACCTACCGCCTGCAACTTAAGTACTACTTTCTGCGCAATATTTTTCTGCGCACGTATGTTGCGTACTCCTGTTACTATCTGCTTGGTTACTTCAAAATCTTCGAGGAACTGCTTGCTGGCGGTGATATTCTCCGCAGTAGTTTTTTCGCCGTAGATATATGGTGCGTGCAGCGATATTGTTTCTCCGTCTTCCCGCTCGTTGAGTGCCTGCCACAGGTGCTCTGTGATGAATGGCATGAACGGGTGCAAAGCGCGGAGCAGAATGTCAAGGCAGTGCAGGGCACCATAATAGGTTTCCATGTCCTGCGGCTTTCCATATTCGGGTTTGATGGCTTCAAGGTACCACCCCGAAAATTCGTCGCGGAACAAGCGATACAACACTGTCAAAGCCTCTGACAGACGGTATTTCGACATCAGGTCTTCGACTTCTACCATCGTGGTTTCTATCTTCTGGAACATCCAACGGTTAGCATCCCTTTGGGCGTTCGTGGGCTCAATATTTTCATCTACATTCCACGATTTTATAAGCCGGAAAGCATTCCATATCTTTCCACAGAAATTTCTGCCTTGCTCACAAAGAGTTTCATCGAAGAGTATGTCATTGCCGGCGGGCGCGGAGAGCATCATTCCCATACGCACTCCATCGGCACCATACTTATCTATCAGTTCCAACGGATCGGGACTGTTTCCCAACGACTTGGACATCTTGCGACCCAGTTTATCGCGCACTATACCTGTGAAATAGACGTGCTTGAAAGGCATGGTTTTTTCGTACTCATAACCTGCCATAATCATGCGCGCCACCCAGAAAAATATGATATCCGGCCCTGTCACGAGATCTGCCGTGGGATAGTAGTATTTTATTTCTTCATTGCCGGGATTGTTGATGCCGTCAAAGAGGCTTATGGGCCACAGCCAACTACTGAACCATGTATCAAGGCAATCAGGGTCTTGCCTGAGGTCGCTAAGCTGCAAAGTATCATTACCTGTCAAGGCACGAGCTTTTGCCAAAGCCTGCTCTGCAGTTTCTGCAACAACAAAATTCACTCCTTGTTCTTTGCTCCTTGCTCCTTGTTCTATATAATATGCCGGTATGCGATGCCCCCACCATAATTGGCGGCTGATGCACCAGTCCTTGATATTCTCAAGCCAATGGCGATAAGTATTCTTATACTTTTGGGGATAAAATACTATGTCGTCATTCATCACCGGGTCAAGGGCAATCTGTGCCAAGTGTTCCATTTTGAGGAACCATTGCGTTGACAATTTCGGTTCAATAGGCACTCCTGTACGCTCTGAACATCCCACATTATTGGTATAATCCTCTACTTTCTCCATAAGATTGGCGGCAATGAGGTCTTTCTCAATCTGCTCACGCACCTCGAAACGGTCCATTCCGACATAGAGTCCCGCTGCACTGCTCAAAGTACCGTTATCGTTGAAGATGTCTATGGACTGCAAGTGGTGCTTTTCGCCAAGCATATAGTCGTTGATATCATGTGCCGGCGTTACCTTGAGGCAACCTGTACCGAACTCTACGTCAACATAATCATCCTCTATCACCGGTATTTCTCTACCGACGAGCGGCACCACCACATGCTTGCCTTTGAGCCATGCGTTCTTGGGGTCATTGGGATTGATACACATCGCCGTATCGCCCATTATCGTCTCGGGGCGGGTGGTTGCCACTATGGCATACTTCCCGGGTTCCTCTTTAACCATGTAGCGCAGGTAGTAGAGTTTGCCCTGATGCTCTTTGAAAATCACCTCCTCGTCAGAAAGTGCCGTAAGGGCTTTGGGATCCCAGTTAACCATGCGTACTCCGCGGTATATCAGTCCTTTGTCATAGAGGTCGCAGAACACTTTTATCACACTTTGCGAGCGTTTCCGGTCCATAGTGAATGCCGTACGATCCCAATCACACGAGCATCCGAGGCGACGCAATTGCTTGAGTATGATACCTCCGTGCTCTTCAGTCCATGCCCACGCGTGTTTTAGGAACTCCTCACGGGTTAGGTCTTTCTTGCTAATACCTTGCTGAGCAAGGCGGTTAACGACCTTGGCTTCTGTGGCTATCGAAGCATGGTCAGTACCCGGAACCCAGCAGGCATTCTTGCCTTGCTGACGAGCGTGACGGACAAGAATATCCTGAATAGTCTCGTTAAGCACATGTCCCATGTGTAGCACTCCGGTAACGTTGGGCGGCGGAATAACCACCGTGAAAGGTTCGCGAGCGTCGGGCTCAGAGTGAAATATCTTGTGCCGAAGCCAATAATCATACCATTTGCCCTCAATTTCAGCAGGGCTGTACTTGCTTGATAGTTCCATAATTACACTGTGTTAAGAAATATTGCCGAAACGCACGAGCACGAAACGGCATAATAATGCAAAGTTACGAATTTTTTTTGTATATTTGCCCAAAAATCAGTGCTTATGAAACAAACTTTGGCAGAGTTTCTTCGCAATCATCTTTCGTTCAGCGTTGACGACGACCGCAAACAGGCTACAATTAAGTCTATCAGTGAGAGTTCCGTTTTCTCCGGTCCCAGTATCTGGGTGCTTATCTTCGCCATATTCATAGCCTCTCTGGGGCTCAATGTCAATTCCACGGCAGTGATTATCGGCGCCATGCTCATCTCGCCTCTTATGGGGCCTATCCTTGGAATGGGCTTGGGGCTTGGTATCAATGACTATGACCTTCTCAAGCGTGCCGGCATGAACTTCGCGTTCGCCACCTTGGTGAGCATCATCACGGCAACGATATATTTTCTCATCTCCCCCCTCAACGAGGCTCAGTCGGAACTTTTGGCACGCACCTCGCCTACTCTTTACGATGTGATGATAGCCCTTTGTGGCGGCGCGGCGGGAATAGTGGCAACGGCAAACTACGACCGAGGGAATAACGTAATACCCGGAGTGGCGATAGCAACAGCGCTAATGCCACCGCTATGCACCGCGGGGTACGGATTGGCAACAATGCAATGGCAATTCTTCCTCGGAGCTTTCTATCTGTTCTTTATCAATACAGTATTCATCTGCGGCGCAACATACGTTGGCATACGCTTCATGCGATTCGACTACATACAAGTCACGTCAAGCGCCAAAGCACTACGGACCAAAAGGATAGCTATTGCAATAGTCATCGCCACCATTATACCAGCGGGTATAATGACATTCAATATCGTTCAGCAAAGCCTAAAAGAAACACAGGCGGAAATATTTATCAACGAACAGATCAGCAGACCCGGTTCTGTGGTTATCAATCATAGTATTAACCGAACCGACAAACGCTTGAGCGTTGTGGTCATCGGCAATGAAATCAAACAAGAAAATATCGAACAAGCTACGGAACGTCTTAAGGACTATGGACTATCAGCATACTCGCTGGAAATAATACAGGGCAGCCGCACCGACAGTCTATACTCTGCCAATAAGCAACTAAATAAAAACGAGGAAAAAATGCAGATAACTATTGAAAACCAGAAAAAGACGATAACACACCTCAACGACGAAATGGCATACTATCACCGTTTCGATGATACCGCTAACGAGATTACCGAAGAACTGCAATTGATATGTCCCGAAGCCGAAGCACTATCACTTGCTGCCGCTAATAGTTCTGACGCACAGCATTATACAATAGCAATCGTGGATGTGCGCGACGCTAAAAAAGTTAATCGGGAAATGGTGGAAAAATGGCTCACACTGCGCCTTGGCGGCGACAGCGTAAAGGTGGTTTTTAATAGGTTATAACACACTCACAGCTTGTCGTAAGGTAACGCCGTTAGCACATCTGCCATGCGGTCAATACCCTTGTCAATTTTGTCACCGGCAAGCATCTTGAGCATCATTGGCAACTCGGCACGCAGCGTAAGGCGCAAAGCGGTGGCGGCATCACCGGTGCTCTTAAGTTGTATCCAGAAATTCATCGGCACAGGACTATTATCGGCAGCGAATTTCACCGTCTTATTCTCTTCCCTGTCAACAACACGCATCACCACCTCGCCAAACTGCTTGGTCATGACACGTATAGAATCAGCGTCAACATCCACGCTATCAACAAATTCCGATTCAGGAACAGAAGACAATAGGGGGCGAAGATTTTCCGGATTGCTCAATATCCTATACACATCATTATCAGAATGACTGACGCTGACTATCTTACTGGTATAAGTCGTTTCGCTCATGACGTACCTGTTTTTAGTAACGAATAGGACGCCTTTGCGTCCTATTGATATTTTATTTTTTTGTTTTTTTAGGTTTCGATTCCGTCGTTCTGATTTGTTTCTGACGATCTTCATGCGCCGCGCTCCAAGATTCGGGTGATTGGTGCCACTGGGTGAGCATCCGCACCTCATCGGAAGTAATATGCTTTACATCAAGCGAATGTTGCATGACCGACTCAAAGTCGCAAAGTGTGGTAAGTTCCACATCGGCTTGGTCAAAAGAATCTTCGGAAAGGGCAAAACCGTATGTGAAGACACCTATCGCGCCAAGCACCGTGGCGCCATCTTTGCGCAAAGCTTCGACAGCTTTCAAGCAATTAGCACCGGTAGTGATAATATCCTCAATAACAACAACTTTCTGGTGAGGCTTCAAGTCGCCCTCTATCAGGTTCTCTAGACCATGATCTTTGGGTTTGGAACGAACATATACGAATGGCAAACCGAGAATGTCAGCCACAAGAACAGCCTGTACCAAAGAGCCCGACGACAAACCGGCAATAACCTCTACTTCAGGATATTGCTCAAGGATAATACGCGACAACTCTGACTTGATAAAAGCGCGCAGACGCGGATTGGACAAAGCCTTACGAGTATCGCAATAAACGGGAGCATGCCAACCATTGGCAAGAGTAAAACTATTGTTGGGTTGTATCTTCACAGCCTTGATACTGACCAAATATTCGGCTACAATATCAGCTAATTCCTTAAGTACCATGATATAACAAATTAATAAAAGTTATAATCGAAAAAGCAAAATTTCTCGTTACAAAATTGTGAATAATTTTTCAAATACACAATAGTTGAATCTATTTTTTATAACATTTTTTTCGCTATCAATATGCCATTGTTGTATATTTCAACAAAAAACACTAATTTTGTAACAGTAAATAATCACTAAAAACAATAATCACTATGGCTGAAGAACGTAGTCTTAATTTCATTGAACAAATCGTTGATAACGACATAAAAAATGGTGTCAATTCCGGTCGTGTGCAGACACGTTTTCCGCCAGAGCCCAATGGCTATCTGCATATAGGTCATGCCAAGGCAATATGCATGGATTTCGATATCGCCCGCCGCTTCGGCGGTGTTTGCAACCTCCGTTTTGACGACACCAACCCCGCCAAGGAGGATACGGAATATGTGGACTCGATTATGGAGGACATCAAATGGCTGGGATATCAGTGGGGTAATGTTTATTACGCTTCAGACTATTTTGACCAACTCTACGACCTTGCCATACGCTTTATTAAAGAAGGCAAGGCATACGTTGACGAGCAGACTGCGGAACAGATTGCGGAGCAGAAAGGTACTCCTACACAACCGGGCATAGAAAGTCCTTATCGCAACAGACCTATTGAGGAAAACCTTGCGTTATTCGAAAAGATGAACTCCGGAGAAATACCTGAAGGAGCCATGGTACTGCGTGCCAAGATAGATATGGCCAACAGCAATATGCATTTCCGCGACCCCATCATGTACCGCATCATCACCTCTCACCCTCATCACCGCACCGGCACAAAATGGAAAGCCTACCCCATGTACGACTTCGCACATGGTCAGAGCGACTACTTCGAGGGAGTAACACATAGTATTTGCACCTTGGAATTTGTGGTCCACAGACCTCTCTACGACTGGTTCATAGACCAATTTGCCGATAGCGACTACCGCCCACATCAGTACGAGTTCAATAGGCTCAACATCACATATACCGTGATGTCGAAACGCAAGATGCTGCAACTCGTCAAAGAAGGAGTTGTTGCCGGATGGGACGATCCCCGTATGCCGACAATATGCGGGTTACGACGCAGAGGCTACACCCCACAAGCAATACACGACTTCATAAGTCGCATAGGATATACCAAAGTTGAGGGAGTGATTGACGTAGGACTACTGGAACACTGCTGCCGCGAAAATCTCAAAGCCAACACACCCCGCGTCATGGCTATAATGAAACCCATAAAACTCATCGTTGATAACTATCCCGAGGGGCAGACAGAACAACTCATCATCGAGAACAACCCCGATAATCCTGAACTCGGTACTCGCGAGATAACGTTCAGCCGCGAACTCTATATTGAGCGCGACGACTATATGCCCGACGCTCCCAAGTCCTTCTTCCGACTCACAGAAGGTCGTGAAGTACGCCTCAAAGGCGCATATATCGTACGCTGCACAGGAGCTGATACAGACCAATATGGAAACGTGACAGCTGTACACTGCGAATTTATTCCCAACACAAAAACCGGAGAAGCTGACTGCAACAGAAAGGTTAAGTCAACAATCAACTGGGTAAACATCGCCAATGCCGCCGAAGCTCAGGTAAGACTTTATGACAGACTCTTCACCGACGAGAACCCGGGAATCTATGAAGGCGACTTCCATGATCTGCTCAACCCCGAATCACTACAAATCGTTAATGGTGTTAAGGTAGAAGCATGCCTTGCCAATGCCAAACCGGGCGACAAATTCCAGTTCCAGAAAATAGGATACTTCTGCGTTGACCCCGACAGCGAAAACGGCAAAACAATATTCAACAGAACAGTATCACTCAAGGACAACAATTACAAATAAAAGTTCTTGAATACAATAAACACTGGCGCGACATGATTCATGCCGCGCCAGTGTTTTCTTTATGCATCTTTATGTTTTTCGCTCGGTCTTTATACCCACATAATTTCCTTGCTCAAAGACACAGATCTTCACTTGTGTTTAGTTCGTTTTCCAAATAGGATTACCAAAATTTTCCCTAAAGTATTATTTTTATTGAGCAAGCACAGCTTGGCGCGATGTGGTTTTACTTGGCGTGCTTTTGCTCGTAGATTGTTTCGTTGACGTTGATGATATAGTCTGCCATTTTTTCAAGTTCGCAAATGATGTCCATGTAGTTGACTCCGACGGCGTATCCGTATTCTTTGTCGGTCACGGCGCGCATGTTTTGGTTTTTGAGTTCGTCGCGGAAGTTGTTTATCTCATTTTCAATGTTAGTCATTTCGTAGAATTCGTTTGGCGTGATGTCAATGCGTTCCAGTGCTGACACCATGTATGTTTCGGCTTGGGTGACGAGGTAAATCATCCGCTCGAAGTTTTTGTTCTGCTCGTCGGTATATTGGATTTTATCGTCGAACTTGTGGCGTATGAACCTCGACAGGTTGAAGTTGGCGTCGCCCACCGACTCGAGTTCGTTGACGATACGCAGCATTTTCTGCACTTCGCGTTTTGACTGTTCGCTGAGCCGCCCGTCTGCCACTTGGCTGAGATACTGCGCTATTTCGTACTCCATGCGGTCACAAATGCCTTCATATTTCTCTATTCTTGAGTAGATTTGCGTGAACCGTGTCTGATCTTGCTCACTAAAGAGGTCGTGTACCATGCCCATCATGCGCTGTGTGCGCACGGCAAAGACATGCACTTCTTTCCATGCCTGAAGGATTGAGAGTTCGCTTGTTGACATTAGTCCGCCAGAAATGAAGTGTAGTTGACTGTCATTTTCTTTCTGCTCGGGCTTGGTGGGAATAATTATTGTTACAAGTTTTTCCAACTGCGGAACAAACCAAATGAGAATAAACGTGTTAGTGAGGTTGAACAGGGTGTGGAACGTAGCCAGGATGCCGTTAAGTCTGTCGGGTGAGACGTCGGCAGGCACTCCGGGTTGGAAGTCCACGCTCCACAGGCTGCAAATCTCTCCAACGAACGGTCTGAACACGCACAGCACCCATATAACACCGAAGACGTTGAATACCAAATGCGCTAATGCGGCTCGCCGTGCCTGCATTGATGCCGACAATGCCACTACGTTTGATGTTATGGTGGTGCCGATGTTTTCACCCATCACCAGCGCAATGCCCATATCTACTGGCAGCACGTGGGCAGAGCAGAGTGTCATGGTGATAGCCATGATGGCTGCCGATGATTGTACTGCAAAAGTCAGAATACCTCCGACCAGCAGATAGAGGAAATAGCTGCCATAGCCCCAGCTTGAGGTGGAGACGAAAAAGTTGCGGACTGCGTTCATCTCGTCAAGGTGCATTTCTGCAGCGTTGATTTTGAGTGTCGTCAGACCGAGCAACATGAGCGAAAGACCCATCAGAAAATCACCCATGTTGGGGTTCTTGCGCGTATGAATGAATGCCACGGCAATTACAATGGTGGCATAAATTACGATGCGCAAATCGAAAGAGCCTCCGCCGAGAACCATGATCCATGCGGTGAATGTGGTGCCGATGTTGGCACCCATGATTACGGAAATGGCCTGCGATAGGCTCAACAGTGACGCCGAAACGAAACTTACCGTCATCACTGTAGTTGCCGTGGACGATTGGATGGCGGCAGTGATGAATGCACCCGTCAGAACGCCGGTGAAGCGGTTGGTGGTCATGGTGCCGAGAACGTTGCTCAACTTGCTGCCGGCCATTTTTTGAAGGCCCTCACTCATAATCTTCATGCCGTACATAAGCATCGCTACGGAGCCTAAGAGGGTCATGACTTGAACTAATAAAAGCATATATGTTTAATTATTTAATTGATTGCGGTTGGGCAAAAAAAAGTATAAACCTTTTACAAAGTTTATACTATAATTTTTCATAATTTTTCAATTTCCGCGCCGCGACGTTGGTCTGCCGCAAGGGTAAACGCAAACAAGCTCAACATGGTTTTGAGCGTCAAACCGGCATATTTGCGCAGAAAGTCAAACATTTGCGTAAAGTTACGGATTTTTAGCGAAATAACAAGCGAAACAAGCAAAAAAAAATGAAACTCTAAATGTGGAATTCTAATGACCGGTCAGGGTTAGAATTAGTATTATTGCTGTCCGGTAAACCTCCCCACAGCATACGATTTCTTTCCGAAGCCCTTTATTACCGGGCTTCGGTCTGCATTTTCTGAAAAGTAAGCCCCCCCCCTTTAGTCAAAAAGCGTGGGCAGTGGCGGTCCTTTCATGGCCTGTTTGGCAAGTATATTGTCCCATGTCCTGTCTGGATTCTCCATGAAACTGATGAAGTCAATGATGAGCGTCAGCCGCACCATTGTCACCACCTGAGAGAAGGCGCAGTTGCGTTTTATGCTCCGTGAGATGACAGTGATGAGAAGGTTTGCGATGAGCACCACACATGTCTGAATCTGTATCGCATTGACGCTGTCCCCGTAGAAGAAATGAAGCGGGAAATTCTGTTTGAGCTGTTTGTAAAGTGACTCGATAGCCCAGCGAAGACGGTAAATTTCAGAGATGTCCTGCACAGTGAACTCAAAGTTGTTGGTCAGCAGCGCCGCCGGCTTTTTCGTCTCATCAAAAATCTCAACCCTGCGCGCCTCGTGCGTCAGTTCTCCACGCGTAAAACGCACTTTCTGGTCAATATAAGCCACGAGTCCTTTCGGATTTACATACGTCACAGACTCAAGCACTTCGTATTTGAGGTTTTTCTTCATCTTGGTAACGTAGCACACGCCCTCGTCGGTCAAACGCCGGAACTGCGCTATGTCAATGTATGCGCGGTCGATGGCAAGGTTGGCCCCTCGGGGCAGATGCACTTCCTTAAGCAGGTAATGATCGTGTTTGGCGGCCGATGTGAGCTGTACCACCATCGGGACACCAACGTGATACTTCATTACGGTATGCACTTTCATCCCTCCCTTTTTCTTTCCCGACTTCGGATGACGCCCCACGCCCTTGAGGATGTTGTCAAAGAGGGTTATTGTGGTGGAGTCCATCATGTACAACAGCTTTTCCTAGTCCTTGGGCTCATGCGTCTGCCCCTTATAACTCTTGGGAGGGCGGCTGTCCGCTAAAATTGCTATCTTTACACATGTTACTAAGGTTTTATGGAAAAAACAAAGGTAACAAAAAAGGCTGAAACCCAAGAGAGGGCTTC
>ODAI012757494.1_pt1 | contig 19014 bp, 12 predicted proteins | sample 1539321 | NCBI WGS metagenome assembly ODAI01 (sample SAMN02144231, study PRJEB22623) | gut metagenome | biome: sheep rumen | host: Ovis aries | place: New Zealand
AACACTGATATGCGTATGAAAACAATATTGAACTGGCTTTACGAGAACTGGATGAAGGGAACGCCATTCCTTGCACTCTACACGTTCATCTTGATTTGGCTCTATGTCAAGGATGCAAATTATCCGTTGTTTCTCATCTGGCTGCAATGCTCGGCCTATTGGCTGCACGAGTTTGAAGAGTATGTATGCCCCGGCGGATTCCTCGACTTCTTCAATCGAGGTCCGCTTGGCTCTACCCGGGGCGACAAGCCGCTGACGAAGGCAGGCTCATTCTGGATCAACATCCCGTTGATGTATGTGCTGCTGCCTCTGTCAGGCATTCTGTCGCACTCATTTGGCATCGAATGGGGACTGTGGACGGCCTATTACTCCACACTGAATGCCTCTGCCCACGTCGTGATGTTCTTCATCTTCGGCCGCAAGTACAATCCCGGTCTGGTGGCAAGTGTGCTTGTGAACATCCCGCTCGGCATTTACATGATATACTATTTCCTTTCCAACGGGCTTGTAAGCACTGGAGTGAACATTGTGAGCATTATCGTCGGCATCATTGCCCAAGCCTCTATGATGGTCTATGGTTTTGCCTATCTGGTGCCCACATCTAAGAAAGAGGGCTATCATAGGAGCGTACAGAACAAATAATCCCTATAGCGATATGAATAGAATTGGACTGGGCTGCAGTGGTATGGCCCGCAGAAATGAAGATAGTAGCATACGTACTGTTGACACAGCACTCGACCACGGAGTGACAATGTTCAATGTGGCAGAGTTTTATCAGAATGGCGAGAGTGAAATTGTGCTGGGCAACGCCCTGCGTCAGCATCCGCGCGACAAATACTTTGTCAGCGTGAAGTTCGGCGCACTGCCCACTAAAAGTTCCTTGTATGGAATGGATGTCAATCCATTTAATGTCAGGGCACACCTGATATATAGTCTCAGCCGCCTTGGGCTGGACTATGTTGACCTGTACGAGCCAGCCCGCATGGACGATGCCTATCCCGTGGAGGAGGTCATCGAGGCAATCAATGAACTGGTGAAGGAAGGACTGGTGCGCCATGTCGGCATGACGGAATGCACTGCCGAAGAACTGCGCCGAGGCAATGAAGTATGTCCCATCAAGTATTTCGAGAAGGAGTACTCACTGCTTAGTCGTAAGATGGAAGACGAAGACTTGCCCACCTGCCGAGAGTTGGGCATACCTGTCGTAGCCTACGGACTGTTAGGCCACGGCCTGCTGACTGATGGTTTTGCCACAGGAGAGCGTACACCGCACGTTCTGCCCTTCCTGTTCCGTCCTGAGGATATGGAGCACAACCGCGCCATCGTGCAGCAGTTGAAGGAGATAGCCGACGGCAGAGGCTGTTCCACCAGTAACCTCGCCGTGGCGTGGGTGCTGCAGAAAAATCCTGACATGCTCGCCATCGTCGGCACCACCCATCCCGACCATCTCACTGACTCGCTGAAAGCCCTCGACATCACGCTGACAGATGAGGAGATGAAGGCCATCGGTGAGATCTTTGCCCCAGGTCGTGTGCATGGTGGTGTACTCCCAACGATGCATTACAAGAGTGGAAGGTTCCTTGGTTTCAAATAAGCCCTGAAACTATCCATTTCACTGTTTTAATGCAGAAAGAGGTTTGAGACTCTTTTGATAAATCAGGCTTTCAATATTTTGATACATGCTGAATATCAGGTATTTAAACTTAAGGCCGTCTTTGGAAAACTCAGCAACCGCAATCACCTACAAGACGATACCTTTTACAAGCAATGCTGCGAGATACTACCTCAACGGGCAGAAGGTTAGCGCAGCTTTCAAAGGCATGGTGATTATTGACGGAAAGAAAGTGATTCAGAAATAACCTTGGCTATACTGTTTGAGGAATCATCATAAAGAATCCTTGCCTCTCTGGAATGGAAAGGCAAGGATTTCTCGCTCCACTCTCACTTATCACCTATTACTTTTCATTTTTCATTTCTCACTTATCATTTAGCGAAGTCAGTAGGTGGCAATACGGCGGATGTCGTCCTCAAAGGAATCCTTCTGCAAGGCACGCGACTTGAGTCGTGAGCGATAAGTGTATATGGTTGTTTTCGACGAACGCAGGATGTCGGCAATTTTCTGGTTATCGACAATTCCCAGACGGATGAGGGCAAGCACACGAAGTTCTGTAGTGAGACGGGAGGAATCGGTTTCTATTTCGAACTGGTTTTCGGGAGTCATCAGGCGGTTCACCTCAATGATGAAATCAGGGTAGATGTTGAGGAAGGCTGTGTCGAAGTTTTGGTGGAACATCTTGACGCCCTCGTTGATAGCCGTACCGCTCTTCAATTCAGAATAGAGGTCTTCAAGTTTTCGGTCACGTGCAAGGCGGTTGAAAAATTTGTGCCGTTCCTCGCCGCGATGGATGAGGGCACTGCATAGTTCAAGGAAACGGCCTATATATTCGTCCTTGATGCGGTTGGCTTCCTTCATCTGTGAGTTAAGTGTTGACAGCTGGGCATTGAGGGCCTGCATGTCAGCGTTGTGGTGCGACAACTCGGCATTCATCCTGTTGATTTTTCTGTTAGTGATGCGACGCTTATAGAGCAGCTGCAGGTTAAAGAGAATGAATCCTACCAGCAACAGTGCGATAGCGATGAGTATGGCGAGAAGGCGGTTGGTGCGTTTCTGGGTAAGTTCGCGTTCTGCATCGTATGCTTTGGTAATGTACGGTGCCATGCGGGCTACCTGCATGCTGCGCAGGCGGCTGCCATACTGCTGTGCGTCGTTGCTGGCCCTCTGGAGATACCGATAGGCACGCTGATATTCACCCCTCTCCATCAGGATGGTGGCCAGTTCGCGCAAAGCATTGTTCTCGAGGATGGCTCCGCGCATATCACTGATGGCCGAAAGCAGCAGATAGTGCTCCTGCAGTTGTGGATTATTGTTTTTCCAGTAGAAGTAAGCCAAAGTACTGGCCACGATGCTATATCGGCGGTCGCCAGACCGCAAAGTGGGTAAATACTGCTCAAACTGATGGATGGCCCCTTCAACATCGCCTTTTTCGCAGGTATAACTGGCACGATTTGTAAGATATTCGAACGATTCCTTTGGGGCCACCTGCAGCAGCAACTGACGATAATACTGTGCACTGTCGATGTAGTCCATAAAATAAGGTGTATACTGTGCCATCTCCGACCTGTAGAGATTCAGTTCGGCCCGCTGGTTATAGTAGGCCACCCGGGCTTCGTCTGAAAGACGGTCGAGCCTTATGCTGTCGAGCAGCATACGGGCATTGTTGAAGATGCCCGACACGCTCAGGATATGAGCCAGCCGTATGGCACTGACGGCATAATGTTCGGTATCGGTACTTGCCAGTGGGCTCTGCATATTGCGGATGATATAATGGTAGGCTGAATCGAAACGAAAAGCCAGGTACTCATCATAGAGCCGCAGGTTCATGCTATATTCTTGCTCTGGGGTCAGAGTAACGTCCCGTAGCCCGTCACAAAGTGATTGGATATGGGCTTCCTTGGCAGCAACAAACTCGTCGTGGTGGTCTATCAGACTGTCGAGCGTCTGGTAGAGTTGGCTCGTCTGCGAGTTCGTATGGTTTTCACCGCAAGCCGCAATGAGCAGGACTGTAAAAAAGATGGCTGAGAGATTCTTCATAATAGACATAATTCTAAGTGATTTTTTCGCATGTTCTCAACAATACGTCATATCTTTTTGCAAATGTAAGCATTTTTCGTGAAACTTACAAATGGCATCACTATCACAAAGCTAAAATCAAGAAAAATTCTGTTTGCAAACATTTTGATTTTATTGCTGCCATAAAATCAAAACGCCACTGAAAATCAATACTTTACATTTTAAAATACTTTGATTTTTGCTTGAACAACTTGCGGACACTTAAATAAACGTCTAAATTTGCCATCGAAATCAAAATCGATGACTAAAAACAAGAATATACTATGCGAAAGTTAGCAGTTATTATATTAGGTTTGTTTAGTAGTTATTATTTCAATGTAGCGGTCCAAGCAAAGGACGTTATGGTTAGTTCACCCGACGGCACCGTGACGGTGGCCGTCGGTGTGAAAGCCAATAAACCTTATTACACTGTTAAGTATTGCGGCAAGACACTTGTCGCTCCCTCTCATTTAGGATATCTCTTGGATAATGGCAAACTGGGTGAAGATACTAAAATGACCGGCAGACACTACGATGAGAAGGACGAGACTTGGACGCAGCCCTGGGGCGAGGACTCTGAGGTGCGCAACCACTACAACGAACTGACAGTAAACTTCCAGGAAAGAATAGGCCGGCGGATGAACGTCGTGTTTCGCGTTTTCAATGACGGTGTGGGCTTCCGTTATATTCTGCCAAGTATCAGCAAAGGTGAAAAGTATTGTATTCTGGACGAATTGACCGAGATCACCTTGGCACACGATGCCAAGGCTTGGTCGATTCCCACCAACCACACTGAGTATTTCGAGGGTATATACACTTCTGACCAGCTCAGTCGAAAGGATACGGTGTGCACACCTCTCACCATAGAGTACGAAGACTCGCTGTTTCTGACCATCCATGAGGCAGCACTAGAGGATTATGCCAGCATCAACCTTACACCGCGCCCCGCGGCTGGAGGTGTGAAATTGCTTACAGCCCTTTCTCCCTGGCAGAGTGGCGTAAAAGTGTATTGCGAGGGCGAAACAAAGTCGCCCTGGCGAACTATTATAATAGGTAAGACAGCCGGCGACCTCATTACGTCAAGGTTAATGCTGAACCTGAATGAGCCGTCGAAGATTGAGGATACCTCGTGGATTGAGCCCGGCCGATATATAGGCATATGGTGGAGCATCCATAAGAAGCAGAACACATGGGAGATGGGCCCGACACACGGAGCAACCACGCAAAACGTTAAGCGATATATCGACTTTGCTGCCCGCCATGGTTTCAGTGGCGTACTGGCAGAGGGATGGAACCCTGGCTGGGGGCAGGGAGAGCAGATCAGCTATCTGAAAACCTATCCTGACTTTGACATCGAAGAGGTGTGCAACTATGCATTGAAGAAAGGCGTACGTTTCATAGGACATACCGAAACATGGGGCAACACGAAGTTATTGGAAGAGCAGATGGACTCAGCCTTTGCCTGGTACAGCCGTTTGGGCATTCGTGCCGTTAAGACCGGTTACGTGGGACACTTCTTTGATGGCAAGGAACAGGCCAAGTCACAGTATGGAATCCGTCACTATCGCAAAGTCATTGAGACTGCTGCCAAGCACCACATCATGATTGATAATCATGAGCCGGCCATGCCTACGGGCATTCAGCGCACATGGCCCAACCTGATGACGCAGGAGGGCGTCCGCGGTCAAGAGTACAATGCGTGGGATGTAAAGGGCGGCAATCCGCCCAGTCACACCGTGACGCTGCCTTTCACTCGCTGTCTGGCTGGTCCGACGGATTTCACCCCTGCCATCTTCAACTTTTCAGAAGTGGTGAAAGGCACCCATCCCCACAGCACGCTGGCAAAGCAGCTTGCAGAGTTCGTGGTTATCTATAGCCCCCTCCAAATGGCTGCCGACGCAATCGAGAACTATGAAGATCAGCCTGCCCTGACATTCATCGAGAGTTGTCCGACAACATGGAGCAAGACGCTGGTACCCAACGGAGAAATAGGCAAGTATGTGACTATTGCCCGTAAGGAAAGAGGTGGCGACCGCTGGTTTATAGGTAGCATCACCAACGAGCAGGCACGACAGATAGACCTGCCACTCAGTTTTCTCGATGCTGATTGTCGTTACCTGGCAATTATCTATGAGGATGGTCCTGATGCCGACTACCAGACAAATCCCTATCCAATGACCATCCGACAGCTGGAAGTCAATAACCAGACCACACTCCGTTTGGAACTGGCCCGAAGCGGTGGAGCGGCCATCAGAATCGTAAAATATTGATAATCATATATATTTACTCTAATTAATAACAAAAAAGTAAGACAATGGAAAAATCTAAGAGTCTATTCTGCCGCTTGCTCATATTGTTGGCGGTTGTGTTTTTCGCCTTGGATGTTTCTGCACAGATCACCGTCAGTGGTCATGTGAAAGATGATGCAGGTATGGAGATTATCGGTGCCAGCATTATGGAAAAGGGAACATCCAACGGAACCGTCACCGACTTTGACGGCAACTTCAAGCTTCAGTGTAAAGATGGAGCTACACTGGTCATTACCTACATTGGTTTCACCCCCTTGGAAGTAAAGGCCAAGGATGGTTTGGACATCACGCTGAAGGAAGATGTGGCCCAGCTGAATGAAGTGGTGGTGGTTGGTTACGGTTCGCTGGCCAAGAAAGAGATTTCAAGCTCTGTCGTTCAAGTGAACAAGGAACAGTTCAACCAAGGTGCAGCCAGCGACCCGATGGCACTGATTGCCGGTAAGGTGACTGGTTTGAACGTAGCGACTACAAACGAAGCTAATCCAAATGGCATGACCGATATCCAGATTCGCGGTGCCGGCTCATTGACAGCCTCGAACGGGCCGTTAGTCGTAATCGACGGTATTGCCGGTGGTGACCTGCGCAACATTGCCACACAGGACGTGGAATCGATTACAGTGCTGAAGGATGCCGGCTCGGCTGCCATCTATGGTACGCGTGGTGCTAACGGCGTGATTCTGGTTACTACGAAGAAAGGTTCCGGTACACAGGGCGTTACCAATGTGACTTATGACAGTTATATTGGTTTCAACATTGCCAAGCCAAAGCCCGACATCCTCACTACCGAAGAGTTCATCCGTTCGCGCAGAGGTCAGAACTATGGTGGCGACACTAACTGGTGGGACGAAATCACACGTAAGGCCAGCTATACGCTGAACCAGTACCTAAGTATTGACAGTTCAACGAAGAACGGCTACTTCGGAGCGTCTGTGAACTATAAGAACGGCAACGGTCTCGACATCGTTTCGAAACGCGAGGAGTACGGTGCACGTTTCGTAGGTGAACAGCGCGTTCTGGACGGTTTTGTACAGTTCAACACTTCGCTCTCTTACCGCAAGGTGAAGGAAGACTGGGGTAACGATGGACTGTTTGACACTGCTCTAACAATGAATCCTACAATTCCCGTAAAGAATCCTGACGGCACTTACTATCAGCCCAGTTCACCATCGGGCATACACAATCCAGTGAACGACCTGCTGAACAATGTGAGCAACGGCGACCGTAACTATGTATTGGGTAATGCAGATGTGAAGCTGAACATCCTGCAGACTGAGAAACATGTACTGAACACTTCGCTGAGCTATGCCCTGCAGTATAACGACCTAAAGTCGAACTGGTTCACTCCTACCACGTCAAGTGCTAGTTACTGGGACGGTTATGACGGCTCGGCCAACATCAAGAACGAGCGCTGGACGACCAACCGCTTGGAGTGGCTAGGCAACTACACGCTGACCTTGCGCCAGCATCAGCTGAAGGCTGTGGTGGGCTACAGCTGGGAGCGCTCCCGCTATGAATCGAACTATATGGAAAATTCAGGCTTTGTCTACGACGCGCTGAGTTTCTGGGGTATCGGCAACGGTACCTACCTGAAAGACGGCAAAGCCAACATGTATGCCGGAACCTCTGAGAGCACGCTCATCGGTTTCTTTGGCCGTCTGAACTATAACTACAACGACATGCTCTACCTGTCGGCATCTCTGCGCCACGAGGGTAGCACCAAGTTCGGCGTCAACAAGAAATGGGGTAACTTCCCCTCGGCTTCTATTGCTTGGGAAGCTACCCGAACACCAGGTCTTAAAGAAAGCCTGGGAGCAGTTTTCCAGAGTCTGAAGCCCCGCATCAGCTACGGTGTGACAGGACGCTCTGACTTTGGTGCCTATCAGTCGATGCCTACCTATGGAAGCTATGGGCAGTATTATCTGAACGGGCAGTGGATCAACGGATATGCACCGACACTGAACGCTAACCCCGACCTGGCATGGGAGAAGTCGACCGCTTTCAATGTAGGTATTGACTTCGTGACCCTGAACAGTCGTCTGCGTGGTAGCATCGAGTATTTCGACCGGCGTTCTCAGGATCTTCTCTACAACTATAGGGCCCCACAGCCTCCGTTCATCTTCAGTACTATCCTTGTGAATGTCGGAACGACGAAGAACACTGGTTTGGATGCCAGTCTGGAATATGATGCAGTAAAAACCAAGGATCTCCATTGGACGACAGGTATCAACTGGAGCAGTGGAACGACGAAGCTTTCAAAGCTTTCCAGCGACTCCTATCAGATGTCATGGCTCGACCTTTATCAGAAGCCGGGCATGGGCACCAGCGAATACTTCTTCCGCATCGAGGAAGGTGGAAAGATGGGACAGTTCTATGGGTATGAGCATGCAGGAATTGACGAAAATGGTCTGCTGATGGTATACGATAACAACGGCACCGCACAGCCTGCCGCTCAGGCAGACCCTGCATGGAAGCGTAATATCGGCAATGGCGCGCCGAAACATTTCCTGTCGTGGAGTAACGCTTTCAAGTATAAGAACTGGGATCTGAGTATGCTGTTCCGTTCTGCACTGGGCTATAAGATTTTCAATATGCGTAAATATGGTATGGGTCTGCAGGGCTGCGGCACCGACAATGTGCTGCGCACTGCATATACAGACTATGCTGATGTGAAATCAGGTGGTAGCATCATCATCAGCTACTTCCTAGAAAATGGAAACTACCTCAAGCTCGACAACGTGACTCTCGGCTATAATTTCTCTCCGAAGGAACGTAAGATTCTTGAGAGTGTACGCGTTTATCTTTCAGCTAAGAACCTCTTTACACTGACTAAGTATGAGGGCAATGATCCCTCCGTCGTAAACAGTAATGGTATTACACCAGGTGTGGATACAAACAGTGCCTATCCGCAGGCTACCAATGTGACTTTAGGTGTAACAGTACGCTTCCACTAATAAAAAAAGAAAACCTATAAAAATATAATATTGAAGTTATGAAAGCAATTAAATATAGCATCATAGCATTGGCAGTGGGTTTTGGTCTGAGTGCTTGCACCGACTTGGACGAGAAAACATACGACCGCATCGATGCTTCGGCCTATTATCAGAATGAGGCCAGTGTGCAGGGTGCCGTGGCTGCCATCTACAACCAGACTTCATCAACGCTGGCTGGTGAGAATTTCTTCCACTTGGCTGAATATCCTGCCGACCAGATTACCTGGCGTGTATGGAATGGTGGTCTGTGGGGCTGGGACGAGGCTGCAAAGACTGTCCTTTCCTGGCAGAACTGGGGAACAGAAACCCCCATCATTGAGAATGCCTGGAGAGATGCCTGGACGGGTATCGGACTGGCCAACCTGTTGCTCAGTGACCTGGAAGGTTTGAGCGCCAGCAGTCTTGGCATGAGTGAAGCCAGCCTGGCTCAGTATGTGGCTGAAGTGCGCACGCTGCGTGCTTGGAACTACTACTGTCTGTTTGAGCTGTGGGGTGGTGCGCTGCCGCTGAACACTTCTGCCAGCAGCGAGGTGCCCGGTTCGGCTGACCCTGATTTCAACATCTCAAGCAAGCTGATCTACGACTTCATTGCCACCGAGCTTGATGAGACTTGGAGTGCATTGGGTAAGGATGATGCCAAGCACGCACTCGTAAATCGTGCAAATCAGGGCATGAACCGCCTGCTGAAGGCCCGCCTGCTGCTCAATGCCGAGGTGTTCATCGGCGAACAGCACTACGACGAGTGTGAAGCGCTGTCGAAGGAGATTATCAGCGGCACTTACGGCAGTTATACTCTGGCTGAGGATTGGCGTGACATCTTCAGTGTGGATAACACCAGCTGCCCCGAAGTTATTTTCGCTCTGGCAGCTGAAGACGGAAAGGGAGCTACTAATGCTATCAGCAACATCCGCACCATGGCCATGATGCCCTATAACTATGCTGAATACTGTAACGGCATGGACAACTATGGTGGCATTGGAGCTTGGAACTGCGTCTGCCTCGTTCCTTCCTATGATAATACGGGAACAATCCTGCCTACGGGTGGTACCATTGGTGCCAAGAGCTTCCTGAGCGGCTACGGTGATAAGTTGGGGGCTCCCTATGAGCGTTTCGACGACCGCGACATCCGCAAGCAGAACTATGTATATGATGCTGCAACGGGCAAACATGGTCCAGGTATGTTCCTAAAGGGTGCCATGAAAGCCAACTATGGTACAGGCAGTCCGTTGCTAGCGGATGCAGACCGCGACGGACAAGAGCTGGTCTATGTCGATCAAGTGGGAACGTTCCAGAATATGGGTCGCGCCCTGGAGCCTGTGATGAGTCCCCGTTGGGGTGAGACTAACTCAGGCATCCGCATGATGAAGTATCCGCTCTATCCCGCAGAGACCGGCAAGGGCTTTAAGGATATCGACGATGTACAATTCCGCCTGGCCGAAGCTTACCTGAATGTGGCTGAGTGCGAGATGCGCAAGGGAAATAGTGCAGAAGCCAAGAAATATGTTGATGCCGTGCGCCAGCGTTATTTCAAGAACAGCGACCGCACGAATGCACTGAGTATCCCCGGCCCTGGATTCGACAACTTTGACTTGGACTGGATGCTCTCCGAATGGGGTAAGGAATATCTCTGCGAGGGTAATCGCCGCCGTACCGACCTGCGTCGCTATGACAAGTTCACTCAAGGCCAGTGGTGGTTCTGGGGGCGCACCTCTGAGGATGGCTACGGACAGATGGCTGCCAAGCGCGACCGCAAGTATGAGTGGTACCCGCTGCCCGCCAGTGCCATTGCCGTCAATCCCGGACTCGTTCAGAATCCGAACTACTAATTCTTTTTCGACAACGAATTTTACGAATTAAACGAATTTAGAAATTATGAATAAGATAATATATAGCCTGATGCTGACACTGCTGGCCCTTGCCGGCCTGATGAGCAGTTGCTCAGACAAAGAGGATATCGTGTTCGACCATGAGCGTCAGCAGTTCGAGACGCGTGCCGACCGCATCCTGTTAGAATACATCGCTCCCTTTGGCACCACTGCCGACGAGGAAGTCTATATTATTGGTCCGTTCAACGGAAACTCTCTGACACCCGATGAAGAAGGGAAATATGATGCTCCTGTACTTGACGAGTCCTTCAAACTGATGAAGGCAGAAAAGAGCAACGCCAAATGGGGCATCTACATCGACCCTGCTGCCTTCCAGAATGGAAAGACGCTGGCCGACGGTTTCCGTTTCTACTCTGTTAAGCAGGGTAACGAGGCTTTGCTGGGCGACGAGGCAGTCTATGCCGTTCATAATGACAACCCCTCAGTGGGAACCTTTACCAACATCTGGGGACAGCGTTGGGAGAGCTACTACTGGGGTGCCGACGGTCCTGAGATTGAGCACGACGGCTTTGTGGTTTATGTGATTGACGAGACTGGCTGGGATGCCATCACACTCTATCAATGGGGCGATGTAAACAACCTGAATGGCGATTGGCCAGGTGCCGCTCCTACGGGTGTGCAGACCATCAACGGACAGCAGTATAAGTATTGGGATATGGGCGCAGCCAATTCGGGCTTGAACCAGCATCTCATCTTCAATAATGGCGGTGCTGGCATCCAGTTGGCAGACTTCGACTATACCATCGACCACGACCTTTTCCTGCATGTCACTGCAACTGGTGTGGAAGAAATCACGGCTGGACCGAAGCATGATGGCTACGCTTTGTTTATACTCAACGAGTCGAGCCAGACAGACCTTGCCCTCTATGCATGGGGCGATGCCGAAGCTTTCGGCGGCTGGCCAGGCATGGCTCCTACGGGCACTCAGACTATTAACGGCCTTGAGTACACCTATTTCGATATGGGCGAGGCCAATACTGGCTTGCAACTGCATCTCATTCCGAACAACAACAATAATGGTGTTCAGTGGGAGGGCGACGACCTGTTCTTCACCATCGACCACGACATCTACGTACGTATCTTCGATGGAGGTTACGAAGTGATTAATAAGGACTACCAGGGCGGTGGCGACACACCTCACCCACCCGTTACCGACAAGGTGATTATCGCCGTCAAGAACAGCGTGGGATATGCCGCTCCGCACCTCTATGTGTATGGTGACAGCGAGGCATGTGGTGATTGGCCTGGTGCAGAACCTGTAAAAGTGACCGACAACGGCTGGTGCCTGTTCGAGCTGCCTGCCAACGGCAACTTCAACCTCATTCTCAACGACAACGGCTCGCCACAGGTCGATGGTCCGGCCATCTCTACCAACGGAAGCCACTTCTTCGATGTGGCTGCAAGCTGGACAGAGTCGCCCAACACCGTCACCATCAAGAACAACGCCAACTATTCTGACCCGCGGCTCTATGCCTGGGGCGACGGCGAGATCTATGGCGGCTGGCGCGGCATCAAGCCTACCAGCAACGAGAACGGCACTCTTGTGTTCCCATTGCCCAACGACGGTGGCACCTATAACCTCATCCTCAGCGGCGAGGGCGACGGTGTGCAGCAGGACATTGCTACCGTTATTGCTAACAAGAGTTACTCTTTCACGGCTAATTAGTTCATAATTCATAGATATGAAGAAACTTTCATATTCCATTTTCTCCCTCGTCGCAGTGTTGCTTCTTGCAGCCTGCGACCCAGGGAAGGGACAGTTGACCATTGACGGAACAAAACCCGTCAGTCAGGAGAACCGAGTCATCTATCAGCTGAACGTCGGTGCCTTCACACCTGAAGGAACTTTCAAGGCCGCCCAGGAACAGTTAGGACGGCTCGACACCTTGGGAATAGACATACTTTGGCTGATGCCTATCTATCCCCGTGGTGAGACGGCTAACAGCCCTTATGCCTCGATGAATTTCCGGGATGTGAATCCCTCCTATGGCACAGTGGATGATTTGAAGGCATTCGTGGCAGCCGCTCACGAGCGTGGCATGAAGGTGTGGCTCGACTGGGTGCCCAACCATGTCGCCTTGGAGAATCCCTGGGTGAAGGAACATCCCGAATATTTCACCAAGGATACCAAGGGTCAGATGATTCATCCGCACGGATGGATGGATGTCTTTGAGCTGAACTATCAGGACGAAGGATTGGTTAACGCCATGAACAGCGCCTTGAAGTTTTGGATTAGCGAATGCGATGTCGACGGTTTCCGTTGCGACTACGTATCGAGTCCCACTATCCCGGTGAGCTATTGGCAGAACATCATTGCTGAACTGAAAAGCAAGAGCGGGAAGACTATTGAGTTCTTGAGCGAGACGGATATCAGCAATCCAAATAATATCCGCATCGACTCGTGTGGCTTTGACTATGATTATGCATGGGATTTCCAAAGCGATTTGGCATGGAAATTCAAGGACAGCGACAAGGCTGATTCCTTGAAAGTTGTCTGCGATAAGTTCTTGGAAGGCTCCAAAAACATCAAGAACCGACGCATGGTTTATCTGACCAACCACGACCAGAACTACAACGACGGCGGACACACCCTGAAGGACTTCTATGGCGACAACCGCTATCTACTAACCGTGCTGGAATTTACCTTTACCGGTATGCCGTTGCTTTACCAGGGACAGGAAATCGGCGATCCTGACACGCTGAACTATTTCACCGATGCCAAAGTGAAGTGGCAGCAGGTTGACCGCAAGATGCAGAACCTTGTTCGTACACTCGTGGCCTTGCATCATACCCAGCCCTCGCTGGCTGCTGATGCCCCGGTGGAATACGTAAGCGTCAGCGAACCCAAGGTGCTGGCCTATCAGCGCGGTCCAGTGCTGGTTTTGCTAAATCTCGGCACTAACCCCTGCTCGGTACTTTGCAATGACATTGCAGCTGGACAATATACTCAGTGGCTGAATGATCTATCTATCCAGGATGCTCCATCTGTCACTGATATCTCTCTCGATGCAAACACCCCTATAGCTCTCGATGCTAAGGGATTTGCAGTCTACGTAAAACAGTAATGACCTGCTTCATCAATAAAGGCTTACTGTTTAATTAGAGTTAAAATTTTAACCAAGGGCTGGCTGCTCTGTGAAGAACGGCCACCCGCTTTTTAAAGAATACAAAAAGTCATGATAACAAATTTAAGCAAAAGACTTCTGATAGGTTTATCATTTATCATCTGTCACTTATCATTGAGTGAAGCGGTGGCCGCCGACTATGTTGACGACATCAATAACGCAGCCAACAACGAAGCAGGTCATCAGGTGATATACGAAATGAACGTAGGTTCATTCACCCAGGCCGGAACGTTTGCTGCGGCCCAGCAACGCCTCGACGAGTTGAAGACACTTGGCGTGGACATTGTGTGGCTGATGCCCATCTATCCACGAGGAGGCGGCATCAACAGTCCATACGCCCCCACGAACTATCAGAAAGTGAATCCTGCTTACGGCTCTGTAGATGACCTGAAAGCATTTGTCACCGCTGCCCACAATCTCAACATGCAGGTGTGGCTTGACTGGGTGCCTAACCATACCGCCACCAATGCCGACTGGGTGACCACTCATCCTGAATATTACGGATGGAATGGCCAGCAAGAGTTTCGTCATCCCAACAACTATGGCGATGTGTGGCAACTGAACTATTATAAACCAGAACTGGTGACCGCCATGAACAATGCGCTGAAGTTCTGGATAGACGAGGCCGACATTGACGGTTATCGTTGTGACTATATCTCCAGTCCGCAGATTCCTGCCAGCTATTGGACTGAAACTATTTCGCTCATTAAGAACTACAAATCCGGCAAAACCATCACTTTCCTCGGCGAGGCCGATATAGCCCAGGATGTAACGAAACTGAAGACCGTTGGTTTCGACTATGACTATGCTTGGGCCTACCAGAGCAGTCTGGCCAGTTATGGCAGCACAGGTATTTATGCCGCACCATTGAAGACCAATGCCGACAAAATGCTCACGGCATCCAGCAGTGTATCTTTCGGGCGCTTGCTCTATGTGACTAACCACGATCAGAACTGGAACGAGAGCAAAAAGACTTTGACCGAAAAATATGGCAATAACCGTTATCCACTCACCGTATTGGCCTATACACTCTACGGCATGCCACTCATCTATAATGGCCAGGAGGTAGGTGGTAACCAGGCGCTCAACTATTTCACCGACACCAAAATCAACTGGACGATGAAAGATGACAAGATGCGAAACACCATCCGAACGCTGACAGCCTTGAAGCATGCTGTTCCTGCATTGGATGATAAGACCGCTGTCAACTGGGTAACCCTTAGTCCTGCCAACAGCAATGTGCTTGCCTACACTCGCAAAGTTGGCAATAGTGAAATACTAGTCGTGCTGAATATGGCTACACAAGCAAGCTCAGCAACACTAACGAGTATTACAGCAGGCGACTGGAGCCTATGGCTGAACAGCGAAACAATCGCGCAGGGCGTCAGCCGCAAGCAGCAGGCCTTCTCTTCCACACAGACCATCACGCTCGATGCCAAGGGCTATCGTGTTTACGTTAAAGGCACGTTCTCAGAAGAAGAGCCGCCTGCTCCCGACGTTTATGTTCCCACACTTAATAACAGCGACGAAGTCTGCATCTTCTTCGAGACAGCAAACGCCGATACCTATGCAGTATGGGCCTGGGGGGCGTTAGGCGGAGGAGAAGCCTACTGCACAAACACATCATGGCCTGGTGACGACATGATGCTGATGGGGCAGACTGCTACAGGAAGCTATGTATATAAATGCATCTTGACGAAGACAAATGAAACACCTCAATATCTTATCATCTCTAAGAATGGTGGTGATGCCAAAATTTACGATGGTATTACTTTCGTGAACCACGGTTACTACGTTGAGGGGCAGACAACTCCAACGCAAATCATATCTGCCACCACTGGTATCAAATCGGTTTTCGATTCTCCAAATGGTGATTCACGCATTTACGACCTCAGCGGACGCCAAGTAGTAAATAATAGAAATCTTACTAATGGTATCTACATTCGAAACGGAAAGAAGATTGTGATTAAGTGAGTGTAATGTGAGCTGCTTTCACGTGCTGTTAATGACTTAAGATCGTTATCAGTAGAAAAAAGAGGAATGTCCCCAAAATAATAACACGCCAAAATCACGCCAATTTTTGACATAAAAGAAATCCAAACTGCTGATAATCAGCGGTTTGGATTTTCTTTTGGTCGGGATTACTGGACTCGAACCAGCGACCTCGCGCCCCCCAGACGTGTGCGCTACCAACTGCGCTAAATCCCGATCCTTTTTGCTTGGCACCGACCCTTGATCGTCGAATGCGGGTGCAAAAGTACATAGTTTTTTCGGAATATCCAAATATTTAGGGAACTTTTTTTCTAAATCGTCGATTTTTTGCTGATGTTTTTGCTTATACAAATAATAATGTGTAACTTTGCACGTTCTTATAAGAAACAATAAGCATCATAGAAGACATGACAACATATAAACTGACGGCACCACAGCGACTCGACACGACCATCGAGTTGCCTGCCTCGAAAAGCATCTCCAACCGTGCCCTTATCATCTATGCCCTCAGCGGGGGACAGATCCTGCCTGAGAACGTGAGTGACTGCGACGATACGGAGGTGATCGTCGAAGCCCTGCGCCACATGCCTGCCGAGATCAACATCAAGGCGGCAGGGACGGCCATGCGCTTTATGACAGCCTACCTCAGTCTGACGGGCGGTACCCACGTGCTCACCGGCACGGAGCGGATGAAGCACCGTCCGATCGGCACGCTGGTGGACGCCCTGCTGAAACTGGGTGCGGACATCGAGTATGCGGGCGAGCCCGGATTCCCCCCACTCCGCATCACGGGCAAGCCTCTGCAAGGCGGTGAACTGGAGATGGCAGGCAGCATCAGTTCGCAATACATCTCTGCCCTATTGCTGATCGGGCCGATGCTGGAACGGGGACTGACGCTACATCTGACAGGCGACATCATCTCGAGGCCGTATATCGACCTGACGCTCTGGATGATGGGCGAGTTCGGCGCCCACGCGGAATGGATCTCTGCAGACACCATCGCCGTGGACCCGAAGCCCTACCAGCCGCGAGAGTACTTCATCGAGAACGACTGGAGCGGGGCGAGTTACTGGTACGAGATGGTGGCCCTCAGCGACGACCCTGACGCCACCGTCAGGCTGACCGGACTGACGGACGGCTCGAAGCAGGGCGACTCGGGGACGAGATACATCTTCAGTCTGCTGGGGGTGAAGACGGTGTTCCAGACCAAGAAGCAGGGCGTGCCGCAGACGGTGACCATCAAGCGCAACGGCCGCTGTGTGCCGAGGCTGGAGTACGACTTCATGAACTCGCCCGACCTGGCTCAGACGTTTGTCGTGACCTGTCTGGCAAAGGGTGTGCCCTTCCACTTCAAGGGCCTGGCGACGCTGAAGATCAAGGAGACAGACCGTATCGAGGCGATGAAGCGCGAGGCCAGGAAGTTGGGCTACGTGGTAGAGAGCCGTAACGACAGTGAACTGCTGTGGAACGGGGAGCGCTGTGAGCCCACCAACGAGCCCATCGACACCTACGAGGACCACCGCATGGCCCTGGCTTTCGCACCGTATGCCTTTAAGCAGCAGGGGTTGGCGATCAATAACCCGCAGGTCGTGAGCAAGTCGTATCCGAAGTTCTGGGAGAACCTCGAAGAGGCGGGATTTAAGTTGACAGTTTACAGTTTAAGTTCTTGCGTCCCTGCGGTAGCAAGCGGCAAAGCCGAGCGTACAGATGATAACCTGGCAAGCCCCCCTGATCCGTCAGTGTAATCAACTGTAAACAGTAAACAAAAAAGAGAATGTCGTTCGTTTGGGTGTGCGTAGGGATGATCGTGGTGCTGGGGGGGATTGCCGCCATAGCCAACAGGTTCGATAAGGGCGAGGACGCTATCGAACAGGGACACGACTGCTCGACCTGTACGGCAGCAAAGGACGATTCGTGCAAATTACATTGTCTGATGGAGGAAAGAGAAAAGAGAAAAGAGAAAAGAGGAAAGAGGAAGGTGGAATGAGATATGCGTAGTGCAAGCCACATATTGGGAGAGATGATGAAGGGAATGAAGCGTTCTCTTCGGTATTCTCTTACCTCTCACCTCTCACCTCTCACCTCTCTAATCTCCCTTATTCTTCTCCTCTCCTCCTGCAACATGAAGAAGAACACCGCCACAAACCGTCTGTATAACTCGCTGACGGCCCGCTATAACATCTACTACAACGGTTCGCAGGCCTTCATCGACGGCAATCTTGAGAAGGAGAAGGGCAACAAGGACAACTTCACGTAGATGCTCCCCCTCTACATGGTGGGCAACAAGCAGAGCCGCGAGATAGGCAAGGGCCAATACGACCGTGCCATCGAGAAGAGCGAGAAGGCCATCCGCCTGCACAGCATCAAGAGCAAACCGGAATGGAAGAGCAACAAGAGGAAGTCGGCCCGCGACCGCGAGTGGCTCGGGAGGAAAGAGTACAACCCCTTCATCTGGCGAGCGTGGATGATGCTGGGCAAGGCCCAGTTCCAGAAAGGTGCCTTCGACGAGGCCGCCGCCACCTTCTCGTATATGATGCGCCTCTATCAGACACAGCCCGTGCAGAGCGGACTGGCGAAGGCCTGGCTGGCGAAATGCTACACGGAACTCGACTGGCTCTACGACGCCGAGGACGTGATCCGCAACATGAGCCGCGACTCGATGGACTTCCGCACCGTGAAAGACTGGGACTACACCTACGCAGACTACTATATCCACGTGGGCGACTACGAGAAGGCGGTGCCCTACCTGAAGAAGGTGATCAAGCATGAGCGCCGAAGCGTACAGCGCGCCAGGGAGTGGTTCCTGATGGGACAGATACAGAACCGCCTCGGCCACCGCGACGAGGCCTACAAGGCCTTCAGGAAGGTGGTAGGCTGCCATCCGCCCTACGAGATGGAGTTCAATGCCCGTATCGCCCAGACGGAGGTGATGGCCTCGAGCGACGGCCGGAAGATGGTTAGCCGGCTGACGCGCATGGCCATCTCGGACAACCACCAGGAATACCCGGACCAGGCGGACTCTGCCCTGGGCGATATCTCCAC
>ODAI014075891.1_pt1 | contig 19013 bp, 14 predicted proteins | sample 1539321 | NCBI WGS metagenome assembly ODAI01 (sample SAMN02144231, study PRJEB22623) | gut metagenome | biome: sheep rumen | host: Ovis aries | place: New Zealand
GGCCGCCACGCGCTGCTCCTTCTCGTCCTCGCGGCGGGTCTTCTTCTTGAGGCCGATGCTCACCTTGTCTATGGCGTCGTTGAAGTCCGTCATGGACACCTTTGTGCGCCCGCTGCGGACGGCAAGCAGGGCGGCCTCGTTCACCACGTTGGCAAGGTCGGCGCCCGCAAAGCCCACGGTACCGTGCGCGATGGAATCAAAATCGACGTCAGCGTCCAGCTTGACCTTCTTTGCGTGGATGCGCAGGATGGCCTCGCGCCCCTGCACATCGGGGCTCTCCACCGGCACCTGGCGGTCAAAGCGGCCGGGGCGCAGCAAGGCGGGGTCAAGCACGTCCGCGCGGTTGGTGGCCGCAAGGACGATAAGGCCTTTCTCATTGTCAAAGCCGTCCATCTCCACAAGGAGCTGGTTCAGCGTCTGCTCGCGCTCGTCATTGCTGACAAAGCTGTTGGCGCGGCTCTTGCCGACGGCGTCAATCTCGTCGATGAAAATGATGCACGGCGCCTTCTCGCGCGCGGCACGGAACAAATCGCGCACACGGCTCGCGCCCACGCCGACGAACATCTCCACAAAGTCGGATCCGCTTATCCTGAAGAACGGAACGCCGGCCTCCCCCGCCACCGCGCGGGCAAGCAGGGTCTTGCCGGTTCCCGGTGGTCCCACAAGGAGCACGCCCTTGGGAATCTTTCCGCCGATATCCGTGTATTTCTTGGGGGACTTCAGGAAGTCCACGACCTCCATCAGCTCCTCTTTGGCATCGTCAACACCCGCCACGTCGGAAAAACGGGTCTTCACCTTGCCCTCGTCCACCGCCTTTGCGCGGCCGCCGCCGTTGCCGAACATGGAGCCGCCTATGCCGCCGCCCATCCGGCGGAAGATAAGCCAGTACATAAGGAAGATAAATGCAAAAGGAATGATGAAATTCAGCAGGAGCTGAAGAAGGTAGTTGTTCTGCCGCGTGACGAATTTGTACTCCACGCCTTTCTCGTCCAGCAGGTCGATAAAGCTCTGCATCAGGACGCCCGCCGTGCGGTACACATCCTGCCGCCCCGCGTCCGAGCTGAACACGGACTGGAGGTAGCGGTTCATGCCGGAGGCGGAGGCTGGCTCCGCGTTCTGGCCGTAGCCGACAAAGTAATTGTCGCTCAGCTCAACCTTCACAATCTTGCCGTCCGCGATAAGCTTGCGGAATTCGGAGAAATCTATCAGGTTGTCGGGTCTGGACGAGAACATGATGTTCAGGACACCAAGGATGCCCACAAGAATCAGCAGCATCGCCCAGAAGGGGAACTTGTGCGGAGGCTTGTTCTTCTTCTCGCCCTCGTCGTCTATGGAAAGCTTGAAAAAGCTGTAAGGATCAAAATCGTCCTTCCGCTCTTCTTTTTTCCGTTTGTCGTTGTCGTCGCTCATACTACCTCAAATCTCTATAAGGCCGGATATCAATAGACCTGTCCGGACAGCTTCTGTGGTGACGCTGAACAGCATACGACGTATGCGGCCGCTTCGGATTTTCCAGCGATTCACTTCATATAATATAAGGGAAAAACGCCCTTTCGTCGATAGCAGCGCGCAGAAAAAAAATTTTCCGCGTAAAAGCAAAATTGTGCTAAACTCTCTTTTTCTAAAACCGATACTTAGTTACAGAGAAGTCCACTCGCGCGTATGCCCTGTACAAGCAGGGAAGCCGGGGATTTTTCTAAAAATCCTTAATTCATGGAGGGGGCCGCCCGGAATGCCTCGGCTTACGGGATGTGCCCGGTGGGGTGACTATGGGATACAACACACGGAGCGGTTACAACGCATACCGCGAGATTGGGGTACGGACAGCGAGCCAGGGCTCCCTTGTCGTCATGCTGTATGACGGAGCCGTCTCGCACCTTGAGGAGGCAATTGCCCTTGTGGAAGGGGAGAACAGGGTTGCGCCGGGACACATCGAATCGTTCGGCAAGCACCTGCAGAAGGTGACGGACATCATTTCCGAGCTGGAGGCGAGCCTTGACCTTGAGCGGGGCGGCGAGATTGCCGAGAACCTGATGGCGCTCTACATCTACTTTACCAAGCAGCTCACGGCAGGAACGATAAACCACGAGAAAAAGCAGCTGCAGGATGTGCTGGGCATGCTTTCCCAGCTGCAGGAATCATGGGTGACGGCGGCAAACAGCACCGCGAACACGCAGGTGGAGATTCCGGCAGACCGCCCGACAATCAGCGTCACCGGCTGACGGAGGTTCCTATGCAGGAAGCTCTCTCCCAGAAAGAACTGGACGAACGCATCGCCATACTCCGGCGGTTCAGGACGCTGCTGGAGCAGCAGCGCGACAAATTCAAGGCATACCTGAGGGTGCTGGAGCTGCAGGAGCCGCTTATCAGCGGAGACGGCGGCATACTGCCGGACGGCCACAGCGAGCTGGGGAGCCTGCTGGTACACGACATCGGCGAGCTGCAGAAAGCCATCGTGCCCATGCAGCTGCTCTACCGCCGGACACATGCCGCCACAAGCAATCCCGCGGAGGCAGTCCCCGTCGAGCGGCTGCAGGAGGAGCTGGGCAAGCTGCGGACACAGGCGCTCGCACAGAACAAGCGCAACCAGCAGCTGCTGCGCACCCGCCTGCCGGAAGTCCGCCGGGAGCTCGCGCAGCTCAAGAACCCCTACCGCTCGCACCAGTCGGTCTACGCGGAAAAGGAGAACATGGGCGCCTTTGTCCACATAGACGCGTAAACAGCACCATAAAAACGCTTTCCCCGGCAGAACCCACACACGCAGCGCTTTGCACATGGCTCCGCGCGCGGGTTCCGCACATCGGGGGCAGCAGCCGTTTTCTTCCCGAGCAACTTTTACCCCCGTCCTCCCCTTCCGCAGGGGCACTTCTCCACCATATCCGTTCATCAGAAGAATAAGGCAGAGCGGCCTGGATGAAGAAGCGCACCAAGTTTTGTATTGTACGCATTGCGATGATGTGCGTAAAAGCGCCGTTCAGAAAGCTCTGCCGCCTGCCGGCTCTATTCTTTAAATAAGGGCAGAAATATGCTACACTGGGCGCATGGCAGAAACAGCAGACAAGACCGTTTACATACTCGACTCCTACGGGCTCATTTACCGCGCCTACTTTGCGCTCATAAACCACCCGCTTACCAACAGCAAGGGGCAGAATATCTCCGCGCTCTTCATCTTTTTCAGGAACCTGCGGACGCTGCTCGCAAAGCACCGGCCTCAGTATCTTGCGGCGGCGTTCGACTCGCGCACACCCACGTTCCGGCACGAGATGTACCCTGAGTACAAGGCGACCCGCCAGAAAACGCCGGAAGACCTGCACGCGCAGGTGCCGTGGATTGAGGAGATTCTGACGGCGCTCGGCGTGCCCGTGCTGCGCGCGGACGGCTTTGAGGCGGATGACATCATCGCCACCGTGGCAAAGAAATGTGCGGAAGAAGGCCGCCCCTGCCGCATACTGAGCGGGGACAAAGACCTGCTCCAGCTGGTCACGGAGCAGTGCAAGGAAATGCAGCCTGACAAGGCGAACGGCGGCTGGGAGACCAACGGCATCGCGGAGGTGCAGGAAAAGTGGGGCATTCCCCCCGGAAAAATCCTCGACTATCTCTCGCTCGTGGGCGACACGGCAGACAATGTGCCGGGCGTAAAGGGCATCGGCGACAAAACCGCGCTCAAGCTGCTCGCAGACTACGGCTCGCTCGACGGCATCTACGCGCATGCAGAGGAAATAAAGGGCGCCGTGGGGAACAAAATCCGCGCGGGCAAGGACGACGCGTATTTTTCCCGCAAGCTCATCATGCTGCGCGACGATGTGCCGGTCGATACCGATATGGAGCGCTTCTGCACCGCATCGCTCCGCTACGACGAGGCGGCAAAACTGCTCGCAGGCTACGGCGCGGCGGCCGTGGCAAAATCCTACGCGGAGACAGCGCTGACGGGGCTTGCCGCCGCAAGCCGCCCCGCAGAGGAGGAGAGCGCGAATGCCGTTCCCCTGCGCAAGAACCAAGGGAACTACCGCCCCGTCACCACCGAGGCGGAGCTTGCCGCCATCATCGACGGCATACTCGGCTCCGGGGAACAGGCAGCCGCCTTCGACACGGAGACAGACAGCCTTGATTCCCTGACAGCGCAGCTTGTGGGCTTCAGCCTCTGCTCCAAGGCGGGAGAGGCGGTGTATGTGCCGGTGCTGCTGCCGGGCGGCATGTTCGCGCAGGAGACGGTGGCAAAGGAGGCGTGCATCGCGCAGCTTTCCCGCCTGCTCGACTCGCCCGGCGTAACGCTCATCATGCACAACGGCAAATTCGATCTGGAGGTGCTCGGCGCCAACGGCTACGCAAAGCAGCCGGCCTGCCGCATCGTAGACACCATGGTGGCCGCGTGGCTGCTGGAGCCGGATGCTCCCGGCAAAAGCCCCTACGGGCTGGAGTATCTGGGCGAGACAAAGCTGGGGCTCTCCGGCATCGAATTCAACGATATCGTCCCCAAGGGCAAGACGATAGCGGACGTGGCGCTTGACGCCGTGTACCCCTACGGCGCGGAAGACGCGGACTTCACCTGGCAGCTCTGGCAGCTGTTCAGAAAGGAGCTGGAGAAGAAAAACCTGGCGAATCTTTTCTATAACATGGAGATGCAGGTGCTGCCCATCCTTGCGCGGATGGAAGAGCGAGGCATCCACCTGGACAAGCAGACGCTCGCGGATTACCGCACGGAGCTGGAGGGGCTCATCAGGCAGAAGGAAGCGGACATCTACGCGGAGACCGGGCACAGCTTTAACATAGCGTCGCCCAAGCAGCTGCAGGAAGTCCTCTTTGGCGAGCGCAAGCTCGTCCCGGGGAAAAAGACAAAAAGCGGCTGGAGCACGGACACCTCCGTGCTGGAGGAGCTGTGCGAGCGGACGAGCGACCCGCTGCCGCAGATGATACTCGACTACCGCTCCTACACAAAGCTCCAGAGCACCTACGTGGAGACGCTGCCCCTGCTCGCGGACAGCAGCTCCCGCGTGCACACGTCGTTCCTGCAGACGGGCACCGCCACCGGCAGGCTCTCGTCCCGCGATCCCAACCTGCAGAACATTCCTGTGCGCGATGACGCGGGGCGGCGCATCCGCTCGGCATTCACGGCAGAAAGCGGCACCGTGCTGATTTCCGCGGACTACGCGCAGATTGAGCTGGTGGTGCTCGCCCACCTGAGCGGCGACAAAAACCTGTGCCGCGCCTTTACCGACGGGGTGGACGTGCACAAGGCGACCGCCGCCCTCATCTACGGGGTGGAACCGGACGCCGTGACTCACGACATGCGCCGCTTCGCAAAGACGGTGAACTTCGGCGTGATGTACGGCATGAGCGCGTTCCGGCTGGCAAAGGAGCTTGGCATCAGCCGCACGGAGGCGGCGCAGTTCATAGAGCAGTATTTTACGACATACGCGGACGTAAAGCGCTTTATCGGCAGCACGATAGACAGCGCCCGGCAGAACGGCTACAGCGAGACCATCATGGGGCGCAGGCGGACGATACGCGGCATCCAGAGCAAGAACAAGCTGGAGCAGCAGGGCGCGGAGCGGATTGCGGTGAACACGCCAATCCAGGGCAGCGCCGCGGACATCGTAAAGAAAGCGATGATAGACGTGCAGCGCGCGCTGGACGAGACGCATTCCCCCGTCAGGATGCTGCTGCAGGTGCACGACGAGCTTATCTTTGAGTGCCCCGACGACGAGCAGCTCATACAGCAGGCGCTCGTCCTCATCAGGGACAAGATGGAGAACGCCGTGCAGCTGCGCGTGCCGCTCCGGGTCAGCATAGAATGCGGCAAAAACTGGGGGGAATTCCACTGATGCTGCTGTGCGTGACAGGGCCGATGGCGGCAGGCAAGAACGCCGCCGCGGACATTCTGGCGCAGCGCCACCAGTTTGCCGTCGTGGATGCGGACGAGCTCGCGCACGATGCGGCGGAGCAGGCAAAGGCGCAGATTGTGCAGGAATTCGGCGCGATGGCGGCACAGCGCGGCATCAGATTGCTCCGCGAGGACGGCAGCCTTGACCGGCGGGCTGTCGGCGCGCTCATCTTCCCCGATCCGGAGCTTGTCAGGCGGCAGGAGGCTATCGTCTACCCGCAGATAAACCGCATGTTCGACGAATTCATCGCCGCCCACAGCGGGCAGGATATCGCCATAAACGCAACGGTGCTCTACAAGGTGCCGCTCATAGAGCGCATTGACTGCGTGCTCTATGTGGACGCCCCCGCAATCCAGCGCTTTTTCCGCGCGCGCCGCCGGGACGGTATGCCAGCCCAGCAGATACGGGAGCGCTTCCGCAGCCAGCGCCATCTTTTTGCTAAATATAAAAACGCCAATGCCGATATTAGAAAAGTATGGAATACCGGCACACGGGAACAGCTTGAGAAAAAAATCGCTGCGTTTCTGGCTGGGCGCCGGTTGAGGGGATAACATTTATGGAACAGAAAAAAACTTTGTGGATAGCGCTGCTGGCATGCGGTTTCCTGCTCGCCGTATTCGGGACGGCAACGCTGCTGTTTTCCTCACGCTCAAAGAACGCCGTCTTTGCTTCTACGCTCAAAAACAGCGACATACTGTATGTGGCGCCGCCGCCAGCTCACACCGTCATCAATGCGAACAGCTCGCCGGTACAGGAGCCGCTCGGCATAGACACGCAGGACAAACCCTCCATCACGAACAGCACCGGCAGCCCGCAGGAAGGCGTGACCGACATAGACAACGGCTACACGAGCACCAGCGAGTCCGGCGTGTACCAGCAGCCACAGAACAGCGCGGACAAAGCCGCGACGCTCGCAAGCGCCACAAACACGACGCCTGATCTGGACAGCCTCAAGGGCGAGGCAGAACCGACCGTGACCCCCAAGAACGAGAAGGCGCGGCAGGATATACAGCAGACGGCAAGCGCAAAGAAGACGAGCGCCGCAAGCACCACAAAGAAAAGCTCCGGCACGGCAAGCGCCTCCACCAGCACCAAGACGGAAAAGAAATCCACCGCGAGCACGACAAAGAGCAGCTCGTCGGCCACCACCAGCAAGCAGGACTCCAGCACCGCCACTGCAGCCCCGTACTGGGTACAGGTATCTTCCTATGCCTCAAAGAAAAACGCGGACGAGGCTCGCGAGGAGCTGGACAAAAACCAGATTCCCTGCGAGGTCTTCACCTTCAACAAAGACGGCACGCTGTACTACCGCGTGCGCGTCGGTCCGTACACCACAAAGAAGGAAGCCGAATACTGGAAGCAGCGTATCGACTCCATCGACATGTTCAAGTCTGCGGGCAGCTTCGTAACAAAGTAAGCATCATGAAGAAGACGAACGCCATGCGCATACTGGACGGGGCAAAAATTCCTTACGAGACAAAGGAATACCCCGACGACGGCGAGCACGAGCTGGAACGGGGCGCAGCAGCGGCCCTTGCGGAAAAAATCGGCGCGGATCCCGCAGCCGTGTTCAAGACCATCGTCATGCGCACAGACACAAAAGAAATCGTCGTATTCTGCCAGGACGCGCTGCACGAAATAAACCTCAAAAAAGCACGGAATGCGGCGGGCGCAAAGGATATCTCCCCGGTAAAACCGGCGGAGCTCCCCGCACTCACCGGCTACATACGGGGCGGCTGCTCGCCGCTCGGCATGAAGCGCGCGTTCAGGACATTCATCGACTCTTCCGCCACCACGCACGAAAAGATATACGTAAGCGCAGGGGTACGCGGGCAGCAGCTCTGCATTGCGCCCGCAGACCTGATACGGGCGACGGGCGCCACCGTCACCGACCTTGCGCTGGAAGGCGGCAGCTGCTGACGCCCCGCAGCACCTTACTTTGATTTCATGACATACACGCCGTCCCACAGCTCCGGCAGACCGTTCTCAAAGAAGTAGCGGCAGCGCTCCATGAATTTCTCCGACGACTGGTCGGCAGGATAGCAGCGCGCCGCCTGCTCAAAGAGCGCATACGCCTTTTTCAGCTCGGCGATGTCCTTCTTCTGCTCAGGATTGTCCCGCCCGTTCAGGTAGAGCCGCATGCCCTCGTTGAATATCTCCGCTGCCTCAATCTGCGCGGCGGGCATGTCGGCGCGCACCCCCAGTATGTTGTAGAGCTGCACCGGCTTCTTGACGTTGATGACCTGCACGCAGTCAAAGCTGCGCGCCACCAGCAGCCCCTTGTGGGTGCCGGAGTCGGCGGCGTTCCACGTGCTCTCCGAGCACATAATCCACGAGCCGTAGGCCTTGTTGGTGCCCTCCAGACGAGAGGCAAGGTTCACGTTGTTGCCCATGATGGTGTAGTTCAGCTTTTCGGCGGTACCCATGTTCCCCACAACCATGTCGCCCGTGTTCAGCCCCACGCGGGATTCCAGGCGCATGGGGATGTCGTGGTCGGTGTCAAAATGCTTCTTGTTGTACTCGTTCTCCACCAGCTTCATCTTGATGCCGGCAAGGCAGGCGTTGTACGCGTTGAAGGGGTCGTCGAGCGGGGCACCAAAGAACGAAACAATCTCGTCGCCCACGTACTTGTCTATGGTGCCCTTGTTGTCCATGATGGCGTTGCTGAGCATACCCAGATATTCGTTCAGGATGGCGACAAGGCGGACGGCGCCGTGAGCCTCGCCCTCCTCGTTGTTTATCATCTCCGTAAAACCGGAGAATGTCTTGACGTCGGAGAAAAGCGCGGTAAGCGTCTTGTTCTCGCCGCCCAAGCTCAGCTTGTCGGGATCCTTCAGAATCTGGTTGACGACCTCCGGGGCAACGTAGGCGCTAAAGCCGCGGCGCAGGGTGGAACGGTCTTTCTCCACGGCGATGAAATTCATCGCGAGCTCCGCGAGGTATGTTCCCGCCACGAGCAGCGCCGGCACAAAGAGCGGCACGTAGATGTTGAACAGCAGCATGAGCATCACCAGCACGGCAATCGGCAGCACCACATAGGCAAACGCAAAGAGGTTCTTCCGGCCGGTGCTAAGGCGGCGTATCAGCAGCAGGATGACAAGAACCACAACGAAGGCAAAGGCAAGCCCGAACCAGACCGGCAGCGGCGTGATGAATTCCTGCTGTATGATGGTGTTCGCCACGTTCGCATGGGTGCCGAGGTTGGCATAGCTGCGCGAGAAGGGAGTGACGCCCAAATCCGTACTTGCCGTGGCGGAGTTGCCTATCAGGCAGAAGGAATCCTTGATGCTGTCCTTCAGCTCGTAGTAGAAGCTGCAGAACGAATCGTAGTCCTTTTTAAGCCCGTCGAAATAGTCCTCGTACTCGTCCTGGGCGGCGCGGATCACCTCGTCGTTCTCGCCGTCCATCAGGGCGTTCGTGTTCAGCATGAACTGCGCCTTGAAATTTGTCTCCACATAGGCGGAGAGCTTGGTATAGAAGTCCTGCCGCAAGGCAAGGTAATTCTCAAAGGCGCCCTCCGGGATGCCGCCGCCGATGCTTGCCCCGTACTCGTCGTAGCCCCTGCAGCTGGCAAGCATCGCGTCCTTCTGCTGCGAGAGCGCGCCGTACAGCGAAAGCAGCTCCTCGGCATTCGTATAGTAAGGAAGGTCATAGCCGTCCTCGGTCTGGATGCGGTAGCGCGTCAGGTTGGAGATGTTCTTCATGATGCGCTCCTCGCTGCGATCCAGCTCATAGAGATAGAGCGCGGACACATGGCGGAAGCTCTCGTCGTAGCTCTTCTGGCTCCATTTGATGTACATGCAGCCGCTCTCATCCAGCGGGATGCGGATATCGCTGCGCTCGCTCCTGCCGGGCAGCAGGGCGTCGCGCAGCACGAGCACCGTCCCCTTGCGCTCCAGCGACTGCACGTCCAGATAGCGCAGCAGCGGGGCGAACACCAGCTGCGGCGCATACAGGGAAGCGTCCAGCGTCCCGGCGGCATAGCCCTTGCCCTGCTCCTTCCACAGGAATTTCCGCTCCGGGTCAGGATGGTGCAGCAGCTCGATGCGGCGGCGCGTACCGTCGCGGTCAACGACGACGTTCGTGACGCCGAGCCCGTCGGCAAAGTGGATAAAGTCGTAGCGGGCGGGATAGAAGCCGCGGTAGCTGGACTGCTCGCGGGTCTGCTCCTGCACCACCAGCCGGTTGCCCTGCTCCACCAGCCCGGCAGGGTCGTCCACGTTCGCCAGCAGGAAGCGCTCCGCCGCATAGCGCCGGGACTGCATGAACGTGCGCTGCTCGTCGCTCACGTCGTCGCCGGAATCAAAATACTCCTCATCGTCCAGCTCGTTCACCATGCGCATGTTCATCGTCATCCATGCGTTCCCCATGTATTGCAGCGTGCGCGCGAAATATTCGTCGTTGTCACGGGAAAGCTTGTCCGTGGAAATCCGGATGTTGTCCAGCGCAGGGTTCACGTAGCCCTCCACAATCTGGGAAGAAAGCTCCATCAGCTCGTCGCCGCTGAATCCGCCGCCTGCAGCGGCACCGGCAAACTGCCCGATAACCCCGGCGATATCCTGCTTGGAGCGCTCTATGACTTCCTGCGTCTCCTGCCAGGCGTTGGGAACAAGCGCCTTCGCGGACTTCTGGAGGTACTCGATATCGAATACCACGTTGTAAGCGCCGAATTCCTTCATGCGGATAAGCATATCGGCTACGATATCCCGGTTCCACGGCCACACGCCGATGTCGTCGATGGAGGCATCGTTGATGTCCACGATGAGAATCCGGCTGTCCTCCTTGACATTCCGTGTATGTCCGAGCAGCATATCGTAGATACGGTAGTCGATTTTCAGAAAGATGTTCAGGAACGCAAAAAGCGAGCAGAGCGCGGCGGCAAGCAGCAATATGATTACATCCGAATTCTTCCTGAAAAAGGACTTTTTTTCCTGTTTTTCCATGACATTCCTCTCAATATGTATTATAATCTAGCTCGGGCAAGATTTAAATGTTTTGGCCGAAAAAAATGGTACGAAAGATGAGAAAAATTCTGTTTTCCCTGCTTTTCTGCATCTGCGGCGCGCTTGTGTCCGCTCAGACGGCAGCAAAGCTCTCCGACATCATATACGCAGAGCGGGCGACATACGGGCAGACCTGCTACATAGCGGCGGCGGCGGCCGGCTTTATCGGGGACGACGCCTCCTATGAGGAAGCCTTCAGCGCCATGAAGGAGCGGGGCTTCATCCGCTCCAAGACAGCGACGCCGGATACGCCCATCACCATGAAACATATCGCCTCAATCTTTTCCCTCACATGGGATGTGCAGGAAAGCGTCATGAGCGTGCTGACACGGCAGCCGCGCTACCAGTTCCGGCAGCTCAAGGCATACGGGGTCATCCCCGCCATATTCGGTCCGGAATCTGCCGCCAGCGGCCGGGACATGCTCGGCGTGGCATCAAAATGCGCCTCATTGTTCGGCGGGGGAGACGCGCTATGAAGCTCCGCACCATCGGAATAGCGGCAGCGCTCTGCTGCGCGGCACCGCTCCCTGCCATCGATTACGGCGGATTCCTCACCTCAAGCACCGAAGTCTCAGGGCATATCAATCCCTACCACGACCAGATTCAGAACGTTACGCTCGTCGGCTGGCTCTCGGCTCCGCTCAACACGGAGAACACGATGAACATAAACGCCCAGCTGTCCGCCAACGAGAAATTCTCTACCATAATAAGCCAGGGCGGCATAGAAGACACCCTTGAGGCGAAGCAGCGGAAATACCTTACGCTGGACATAGACCTGCTGAAATTCAACTGGATACGCCCCGACCGGGACGGCTCCGCGCTGGTATTCTCTGCTGGCCGCTTCCAGTACTTTGACAGCTCCGGGCAGATTTTTGCCCAGAACTGCGACGGCATGCTGCTCCAGTCCAACACCAGCACCATGCAGGCGGGCTTCTACTTTGGCTACACGGGGCTGCTGAACCAGAAAAAGGTGTCCATACTCGACATGGACGGCAAGAACTACCGCGTCTCCAGCGAGGAGAAGGAGGAATGGTACGAGAGCTACTACTCATTTGCCGACCCCTATTTCGTCTCCTCCATGTCGCTCAGCTTTCCCTACGCGTTCTGGAACCAGACCATCGGCTTTGAGCTGAACATGTTCCTCGGCGTGGACAGCCCCTTCCGCGACCGCGTGAACTACAACCGCTACTATGCGACCTTCTCCATGAGCGGCCCGCTGGAGGAAAAGCTGTATTACAGCTTCTCCACGACATTCCAGACCGAGGAATTCGTCGGCACGGGCAACCTGACGCAGCTCAGCTTTACCTACTACCCGGAGTCGCTCGGCGCGTCCGTCTCGCTGAACGGCCTGTATGCCTCCGGCAACAAAAACGGCCCGTTCTCGCGCTTCAGGGGCTTTACCAGCAACTCCATCTCGTACTCCCGCTATGCGCCGGAGCTGACGGGGGCGCTCAAGCTGGGCAGCTACGTCAGCATCAAGCCGCTGCAGATGGTATACCTCGGCGTGGGCGCGGACATGCTCTTTGCCTGCCCCGAAGACGACATCAAATACGACGGCTGGCAGATGTACGCAAACTGCAAGCTCCAGGTTCTGACGGATCTCCAGATTTCAATCACCGAATTCTTCTATAAAGGCTACCGTTCCAGCGACCCTGACAACAGGGGGCTCGTCGTCAAGGTAACGCTGTCTTTTTAAAATTCTATTATTTTTGGCAGTTTTTTGGCACTTTTTCCTCCCTTGGCTGGACAAAAAGAGGCTGCGTGTTATAATACTAGGTAAGGAACTGACAAGGGCTGCCCGGTTTTTCAGGGCAGGCTTTATTTCCAGACCGGAGGTTTTTATGAAGAACACGACAAAAACAGCCACCGCGGCATTTATTCTGGCTCTGGCAGCTGGGCTTTCGGCTCACGCCCTCGATGCGAAAGTGACGTCCGTGACGGGAAAGGCCGAGTATCAGAAGACAGGTTCTGACACATGGACGGCGATACAGCAGAATGACGTGCTGAGCGAAGGCACGATTATCTCCACAGGCTTCAACTCTTACGTGACGCTCAATCTTGACGGGAACATCTGCACCATGGAGCCGCTCACACGGATGTCCATAGAGCAGATTTCCAAGAAGGACATCGTGCAGAACGGAAAGAACAAGACGGTCACCAAGACAGCCGTCTTTATCGATACGGGGAAGGCAAGCTTTAAGGTCAATTCAACAGACAAAAAGCTGAACGACTTTAAGGTGCACTCCCCCGCAGCTACGGCTTCCGTCCGCGGAACCGAATACTCGGTCGACTCCAACAGCGGCACCGTAGAGACATCCCACGGCCTTGTCGCCGTCACCGGCGGGAGCACGCGCAGCGACATCAACCGCGACAGCTACTACATCCGCCCGGAAGGCGAGACGTCCATGCAGACATCCGTAAAGGATGTGGGCGGCAGCGACGGAGCCATCCCGGTCGGCGCCGGCGAGAGCATCACCTTTACCAGCAGCTCTACCGGCGAGCGCAGCACACCCTTTGCGCTGCGCAAGAAGAATGCCGCAAGCCTGCCGGACAGCACGCTCACGCTCGCAGACCAGCAGAGCTACGCGGCAAGCGCGGCCGGAATCTCATCCGAACAGCAGCAGGGCGAGCGCAAGACCGGCACCGCCGCTTCCACAACGACGACGAGCGGCGGCACGTCAAACGTCGGCGTAGGCTTCTAAAAAAGCGGCGCCACACAGCGAAAAAAGCAAAAGCCCCGGTTTCCACCGCGCGCGGGAGACCGGGGCTTTTTTTGCGCAAGAAAAACGCGCCTAGTGCAGTATTTTCCTGATAAAGGACAGGCGCTCCTCCTTGTACGGCGCATAGCGGAAGTACATATCGCCGCCACGGGCGCCGCGCTCAAGGACGCTCTTATAATGGCTGAACGTCACAAAGCCGTATTTGCCGTGGTAGGCGCCGATGCCGCTCTCCCCCACACCGCCAAAGGGCATCTTGGCGGACGCAATATGGCACACGACGTCGTTTATGCAGCCGCCGCCATAGCGGAGCGAACGGACAAGCTCCCTGCACACGCGCTTGTCCGTGCTGAAAAGGTAGAGCGCGAGCGGCGTGGGGCGGGATGCGACAAAGCTAATCGCATCGCTTATGTTCTGGTAGGAGACGACCGGCAGCAGCGGTCCGAAAATCTCTTCCTGCATCAGGGAGGACGCCTCCAGCTCCGGGCTGTGAATGTCGCAGAGATCCACAATCGTCGGGGCGATTTTGTTCGTGATAAAGTCCATCTCCGCGGACGGGTAGAGCGTGGACAGGTGTACAAAATGGCGCTCGTTGATAATCTTGGGATATTCCTTGTTGGCAAGGGGGTTCTCGCCAAACTGGCGCCGGATTTCCTCGTGCAGCGTCGCCAGCAGCACTTTCTTTATCTTCTGATCAACAAGGATGTAATCGGGTGCCACGCAGGTCTGCCCCGCGTTCAGGAATTTACCCCACACGATGCGGCGCGCCGCGTTCGCGATGTCAGCAGTATCGTCCACGATACACGGGCTTTTGCCGCCAAGCTCAAGGCAAACCGGCGTCAAAAAGCGGGCCGCGTTGGACATGACGATTTTGCCCACATTCTGGCTTCCCGTAAAGAAAATAAAGTCAAAATGCTGGTTCAGGAGCGCGTGGTTCTGCAGATAGCCGCCGCTGACGACCGTGATATACTCTGAATTGAAATTCTTTGAAATCAGGGAATCCAGCAGCGCGCTCGTCGCCTTGCTGTGCTCGGAAGTTTTGAGCACGATAGTATTTCCGGCGCTCATGGCGGCAACCAGCGGCTGCATGGAGAGCATAAAGGGATAGTTCCACGTCGCCATGACGAGCGCGACACCATACGGCTCAGGAATCACGCGCAGCTTGGACGGCAGCAGGAAGAAATCGCCCTGCATCCGGCGCTCGCGGCTCCAGCGCTTGAGGTGGCGGATGTGCAGGGAAATCTCGTGCAGCACGATACCGATTTCCGACACGTAGGACTCGACGGCAGACTTGTTCAGGTCTTCGTAGAGCGCCTTCGCAATATCGTCCTGATGGGAAGCAATGACGGCGTACAGCTTCTTGAGCTGCTCTATGCGCCACGAAACATCTTTTGTACGGTTGCTCGCAAAGAAATTCCGCTGGGCCTGCACGAGCACGCCGATACGCTCCTCGCTCCGCTCCTGCTCTATCTCCTGCTCGATTGCACGATGCTCGGCGTCAAGGCCAAAGTCCGCAGCGGGAGCCGGCTCCGCAGCCTCTTCCTGCCAGGAAAACGACTCCTCGGTGGCGGCGGCAGTTTCCGGAGCCGGCGGCACAACAGCTTCCTCCGGCGGCACGGACACGGGGGCAGGGGCGCCCTCCTCAGCCACGGCAACGCTTTCTTCCTGGACGGCAGTCACCTTTTCCTTTTCGGGGGTCTTTCTTGTTCTTCTTGTGCGGGTCGTCTTAGCCGGTTTTTCGGCGGTCTTTTTTGTTTCCTTTTCCACTGCTCATGCTCCACAGGCAGAATCCCCCTTGCGGGTGCCCTCAAAAAAGGAGCTTCAAGATGCCGCCCAGCGACGTTTGAAACTGCCTTCCCCCATTATGCTACAGACTGGGATTTTTTTCAACCACGCACACGCGTCAACAGGCGATTTTTGCTCGCAGCGGGGATGCGGCCGCCGCGCAGCTTGTATCACCGCACGCTCCAAAGGTGGCGCCCATTGCTGCGAGTTCCCTTTCTTATAAAAACATTTTAAGCTATTTTTATACAAAGCCGCAGCAAACTTGCCCCGGAGGCGTTTCTATGCTACTATGCCAGCATGAACGTACACATCATCGAGATGCCGCTTGACTTTGGCGGCAAACGCCACGGCTCCGACATGGGACCGTCCGCGATACGGCTCGCAGGAATCACGGACAGGCTTGAGGGGCTGGGGCACACGGTCTCAACGGCCAGCGTCGCAAAGGATATAGAGGCGCAGGAATTCGCCGACATCGGCACGAACCCCAAGGCAAAGTATCTGCTGCCCATCACCCACGCCTGCAGCAGCCTTGCCGCAACCGTGGAGGAAAGCGTTATGCGCGGGGAATTCCCGCTGGTGCTGGGCGGCGACCATTCCGTCGTGCTCGGCACGCTGGCCGGGCTCCATGCGGCGTACCGCGAGCAGGGCTCCCGTATCGGCGTACTGTACGTGGACGCGCACGGCGACTTCAACACCGTGGACACCACCCCGACCGGCAACATCCACGGGGAATGCCTTGCCGCAAGCGCGGGCTACGGCCTGCCGGAGCTGGTGAACCTGCACCATGCGGGGGCTAAGGTAGACCCGCAGAACATCTGCTTTGTCGGCACGCGCGACCTGGATTCCGGCGAGCGCCAGCTGATGAGACAGGCGGGCGTCACCGTCTATTCCATGAGCGAGATAGACCGCATGGGATTCAGCGAGGTCGTCAAAAAAGTAAAGCTCTTCTTTAAGACGCACTGCGACGTGGTGCACATCAGTTTTGACATGGACGCGCTCGACCCGTCAATCGCGCCCGGAACCGGCGTTCCCGTTCCCGGCGGGCTCAATTTCCGGGAGACGCTGCTGCTCATGGAGGAGATGGCGGCGCTGAACACCGTGCGCTCCATGGAAATCGTAGAGGTGAACCCCATCCTTGACGTGAGGAACGACACCGCCGCAATGGCGGTAAGCCTTGCCGCCCGGCTTCTGGGCGAAAAGCTCTGGTAGGGGCAGGCAGAACGGAGGAAAGCGCTCAGCCTTTGCGGATGACCGCCCGCGCCTGATACGCCGCAAGGGCAGCCGCAATGTCCTCTGCGCCGTGGAGCTCGCCGCTGCCGATGCCGGGGCATTCCCGCCCCTCGCGCTCCCATGCGTCCTGCCCCGCAAGCACTCCTGTCCAGAACGGATAGGTGCGGCACTGCACCGGGCGGGCTTCGTATGCCTCGCAGCCGCCGCCGTCCTTCCAGAACACGCAGTCGTAGTTGCTCAGCTCGCGCAGGGAAAGCAGGAAGCTTCCGTCCTCCTGCTCTATCCAGCGGCAGTACGCCAGCCGGAACTGCTCCTCGCCCAGCTCTGCCCATGAGGCAAGGCGCCCCAGATCTTCCTGCGACAGGTAGACGACGCCGGGCTTGTCCTTGCAGCAATGGGAGCAGCGCCGGCAAGAAAAACGGAGCCCTCCGCTATAAAAGGGTTCTGTTCCGCCCGCCGCGCTCATACCTTTTCCGCCAGCGCCGTGAATTCGGCGATTTCAGCGGCATACATGGCGATGCCGCCGTCCCAGAATTCCTTTGTGCTGATATCAAAGCCAGCCTTGCGGCACAAATCCTCGCAGCTCATGCTGCCGGTATCCGCAAGCAGCGCCGCGTACGTGGCGGCAAAGGAAGGGCCTTCCTTCCGGGACGTCATGTACAGCGCCGCCGCAAAGAGCTGCCCGAACGCATAGGGAAAGTTGTAGAAATCCAGCCCGGTGCTGTAGTAATGCGACTTTACCGCCCACATGTACTCGTGGCGCTCGGAATTGAGCCCGCTGCCGTAGCTCCGCTCCTGGGCGCTGCGCATCAGGCGGCAGAAGTCGTCGGCGCTCAGCTCGCCGTTCTGGCGCTCCTCAAAGACGCTGGACTCAAAATAGAAGCGGCACAGGATGTCCACAAGCACCTGCGCGGCATCCTGCAGGTCTATGTCCAGCAGGCGCAGCTTGTCTGAGGCTCCGCAGCGGGCAAGCACGTCCTGCTTGGTGATGGTCTCCGCAAAAGTGCTCGCGGTCTCCGCAAGCGTCATCGGGTAATCAAAGAATGTGGCGGGCTTGCCCTTCATGCAGGAGAAGTGGTAGGCATGCCCCAGCTCATGCGCCAGCGTGATGATGTCGCTGAAAGTCCCCGTGAAATTCAGCAGGATGCGGCTCTGGTGCCCCTTGGGGAAGTCCTCGTCGTAGGCACCGCCGACCTTGCCGGGGCGGATTTCCGCGTCAATCCAGCCTTCCGCAAAGGCTTTTTCCGCAAAGGCGCCCATATCGGGCGAGAAGGACTTGTATTCGGCGACAACGTAATCCCGCGCCTCGGCGAATGTCCAGCGCTTCTCCAGCAGGGAATCCGCGCCGCCGCCCGGCAGCGGGGCAAAGAGGTCGTAGAAGGCCAGCCCCGGCTCGGCACCGGTACCGGCAGTGGCGCTGGCAGTGCACCCCGTGCGGCGGAGCAGCCGTGCCTTTGCCTGGAAGTACGAGCGCCACATCGGCAGCGCGCCCTCCAGCGCCGCGATAAGCGCATCAAGCGTGCTGCGCCCCATCCGGGAGGAGACAAGGGCACGCTCAAGCGCATCAGCCCAGTGGCGGCGGCGGTTCAGCAGGACGGTCTCGCCCTTCAGGTTGTTGAGCGCGGCGGCAAAGGCGACCCGGTGCCGGGAAAGCAGCGCAAGCTCCTTCTGCCACGAGGCTTTCCGGAGCGCCGCATCAGCAGAGAAGGCGTCGTTGCGGATTTCGTTGAACATCCTGCCGCCGTCGTCGTGCAGCGTGCTGACCAGCTGCTCCTGCAGCCGCCCCCACGCGTCGCCGCCAGTCCGCTGCATGTCCATCGCAAGCTTTTCCTCCGCGGCAGGCATCTGGTGGCGCGTCCCCTCCAGCACCTCGTCCAGCAGGTAGCGCCACTGCTCATATTGCGGGAAACGGCGGTAAAATTCATCAAGGGAAGCGCGGTGCGCGAGCAGCATGGTGCTGAATTTGAGCCTCTGCTGCTGCATGCGCACGGAAAGCTCCTGCACGCGGGTCAGGTTGTTCAGGTGCGCGGTGTCGGTCGTATCCGTGGAATAGGTGACGTAGGCATAGGCCGCAAGCGTACGGCAGCGGGCCACAAGCGCGTCCGAAGCCGCAAGATACGAAGAAAGCCACGCGGGGAAATCGAAATTTGCGTTTGCCTCGCGCGTAAAGCGGCTCGCGGTCTCCAGCAGCGCCTCGTTCTCTTCCATGGCGGAGGAGAATGACTCCAGCGCCTGCCTGTACTCATCGCTCGTAATATCGTGATAGATGGAATCCAGATTCCACCGGGGTATAGAACTATTCATGCCACCACTATACCACAATGCGGCAGCGGGGGCAACGGCAGGCAAAGCAGGGACATGGCCAGGGCTTCAGCATGAGATGTATTTTATCTGAA
>ODAI012722245.1_pt1 | contig 19009 bp, 14 predicted proteins | sample 1539321 | NCBI WGS metagenome assembly ODAI01 (sample SAMN02144231, study PRJEB22623) | gut metagenome | biome: sheep rumen | host: Ovis aries | place: New Zealand
AAACAAAATATAAAACAGAATATAAAATAAAAATATAAAACAAAAAGCGCGGAAAACCGATTCAGGTCCCCGCGCTCTCAGACTGTAAGCTGGAAAAGGGACTCGAACCCTCGACCTACTGATTACGAATCAGTTGCGCTACCGACTGCGCTATTCCAGCATGCGCCGCTGACAGCGGCGATTTAAGCGTCTTATGTATTATATAGACTTTGGGCGTCGAATGCAAGTGATTTTTAATAATTGTTCGGTTAAGTTCGGTCTCACTGAAGTTCAGTTCGGACATCACTGTTTATGATCACAATTTGTGAATGAACAGTCCGCTCAGCAGTTTGGGCTCAAACCAGGTGGATTTGGGGGGCATGAGCTTCCCCGCATCTGCAACTTCAAAAAGCTCGTCCATGGAGGTGGGATACATGGAAAAGGCCGCCATCTCCGCTCCGCTGTCCACTCTTTTTTCAAGCTCTTTAAGGCCTCTGATCCCCCCGATGAAAGCGATCCGGGGATCTTCTTTGGGATCGTTGATCTTCAGGATGGGACCGAGCACCTTATCCTGAAGGACAGAAACATCCAGTTTCTTCACGGGATCCGTCTCACTTACCTGTTCCTTCAGATTCAGCCTGTACCAGTTTCCGTCGCACAGATACAGCCCGAATACTTCCTTGTGATGAGGGCGGACCGGCTCTTTGCCCTCGCAGGAGATTTCAAATTCATCTTTCAGAGCATCCAGAAACTGCTCCGGTGTACGCCCGCACAGATCCTTCACTGCTCTGTTGTAGTCCATGACCATCAGCTGGTCACGAGGAAAAAGCACGGAGAGAAAATAGTTAAATTCCTCTTCTCCCGTATATCCCGGGTTCTCCTCCCGCCTTTTCAGACCTACCTTGACTGCGGAGGCGCATCTGTGATGACCGTCTGCAATATAGATTCTGTCCGTCTCCAGAAAAGCGCTGTGGATCGTGCGCACGTCCTCCCGGTCCGAGATCACCCACACGCGGTTTCGGATCCCGCCGTCCGACGTAAAGTCGCACTCCGCCGGCTCCTCTTTTTTCCTTATCGTCAGCTGATCGATGGCCTCTATATTCCGGTAGCACAAAAAGATGGGGCCGGTCTGCGCATTGCACGTGTCCACATGGCGGATCCGGTCGATCTCCTTGTCAACGCGTGTATTCTCGTGTTTCTTGATCACACCGCTCAAATAGTCGTCGATCGATGCACATGCCACGATCCCCGTCTGCGCTCTTCCGTTCATTGTCTGCTCGTACAGATAGTAACAAGGCACGTCATCCCGGACAAATCTGCCCGTTTCAATCGCGCTGTCCAGCATCTCCTTCGCTTTTTCGTAGACACAGTCGTCATATGTGCCGACAGAATCCGGGAACTGTGTCTCCGCTCTGTCGATCGCAAGAAAAGAAAGCGGGTTAAGAGACACAACCCGCTTTGCTTCTTCTCTGTTGTAGACATCGTATGGCAATGCCGCTATTTGTTCTTCCAGACCCTTGGCAGGTCTGTATGCTGCAAAAGCCCTGATTTCTGCCATTGAGTAAACTCCTTGTTATTTGATCACTCTTACTCTGTATACGTCCTTGACGGCAGCCAGTTTTTTGACCAGTTCCTTGTCTGCCGGGCTGTCAAAATCGATCAGCGTGTAAGCCACTTCTTTCTTGGACTTATTCGACATTCCCGCGATGTTGACATCGGATGCTCCGAGGATCTGCGTGAACTGTGTGATCATGCTGGGCTGGTTCTTGTGAAAGATCCCGACGCGGCCGCCCGTCATGCAGACGCCCATATCGCAGCTGGGATAATTGACGCTGTTTCTGATATTTCCGTTTTCCAAATAATCCTTCAGCTCATCCACCGCCATCTTGGCGCAGTTGATCTCCGATTCTTCCGTGGAAGCGCCCAGATGAGGCGTCGTAATGCAGCCTTTCTTTCCGGCAACTGTAGAATTGGGGAAATCGGATACATATCTGCGCACTTTTCCTGATTCGATCGCAGCGACGACCGCCTCTTCGTCGAAGAGCTGGTCCCTGGCCATGTTGATCAGGATGACGCCTTTTTTCATTTTGGATACGGCTTCTTTGCCGATCATATGTCTGGTTGAGTCCAGAAGCGGCACATGGATCGTGATAAAGTCACAGTTTTTATAGATATCGTCCACGTTGAGAACGTGTGTGATCTTGCGGCTCAGATGCCATGCCGAATCGACGGAAACATAGGGATCATAGCCGTAGACGTCCATGCCGAGGCTGACCGCCGCGTTGGCAACGATCACGCCGATCGCGCCCAGGCCTATGATGCCGAGCTTCTTGCCCTGAAGCTCAGTACCTGCATATTTCTTCTTCTCTTTTTCGGCAACTTTGGAAATATCCGCATTCTTGCTGTTGGCGCGGACCCAGTCCACGCCGCCGACGATATCTCTGGCAGCCAGAAGCATTCCCGCAAATACGAGCTCTTTGACGCCGTTGGCATTGGCACCGGGTGTGTTGAAGACAACAATGCCCTTTTCCGCGCATTTCTGCAGGGGGATGTTGTTGACTCCTGCGCCGGCTCTTGCGATCGCATAGAGGGACTCGGGAAACTCCATATCGTGCAGAGAAGCGCTTCTTACGAGAATGCCGTTCGCCTCAGACAGATCGCTGACCTGTTCGTATTTGTTCGTGAAATTCTTAAGACCGATAGGGGAAATGCTGTTCAGGCATGCAAATTTATAAGTCATGATTATTTCTCCGTGTGTTCCTTTTCGAATTTTTTCATAAATGCCACGAGGGCTTCCACGCCTTCGTAAGGCATAGCATTATAAATGCTGGCTCTCATGCCTCCGACCGAGCGGTGGCCCTTGAGGCTCACCAGTCCGTTCGCCTCGGCTTCTTTGACGAACTGAGCTTCAAGTTCCTTATCGCCGATCACGAAAGGCACATTCATGATGGAGCGGTCTTTCTTCTCGACAGTGCCCTTGAAGAAGGTGTTGTTGTCGAGGTAATCGTAGAGCAGCGCCGCCTTTTTCTCATTGCGCTCTTTCATAGCCTCAAGTCCGCCCTGCGCCTTGATCCATTTGAATACTTTGCCGCAGATATAGATGCCGTATGCGGGAGGCGTGTTGTAGAGAGAATCGGCATCGGCCTGTGTCTTCCACTTGAGCATCGTAGGTGTGCACTCAAGGACGTCGTCCGTGATCAGGTCCTCGCGGATGATCATGATGACGACACCGGCAGGTCCGATATTCTTCTGTACGCCGCCGTAGATCACGCCGTATTTGGTCACGTCCATGGGCTCGGACAAAAAGCAGGAAGAGACATCCGACACGAGTTCATGTCCCTTGGTGTTGGGGAGCTCCCAGAACTTGGTGCCGTAAATCGTATTGTTCTCGCAGATGTAGACATAATCCGCATCTTCGGGAATATCGAGGTCACTGCAATCGGGAATATAGCTGAAGGTCTTGTCCTGAGAAGAGGCGACAGCGACCGCATCCGTATACCTTGATGCCTCCTGATACGCCCTCTTGGACCACTGACCGGTGATTATGTAAGCGGCCTTTCCGTTCTTAGTCATGTTCATCGGGACTGCAGCGAACTGCTGGTGCGCACCGCCCTGCAGGAACAGGACTTTGTAGTTGTCCGGGATATTCAGGAGTTCCCGAAGATCTTTCTCGGCTTCCTTGATGATGCCGTCAAAAATCTTTCCGCGGTGGCTCATTTCCATCACGGACATACCGCATCCGCGGTAATCCAGCATTTCTTCCTGTGCTTCCTTAAGAACTTCCACCGGCAGTACGGCGGGACCGGCTGAAAAGTTGTAAACTCTGGCCATTTAAATTCTTTCCTCCTTGCTCTGACTTTAATTGTTCAATCGATTTCTGTCCTGATCAGGCAGGACATGAGGCAGTGTCTTTACTCGTTTTCCTTCCTGGCACGAAGATCTGATTCGTCGAATGCTTTCTCGATCGGTGCGCCGGGTGATACCATAGGAAAAACTTTGTCGTCTTCATTGATCACTACATCAATGAGTACGGGCACGCCTGCACTGAGTGCTTTCCTGAGGGCAGGCTCGACCTCGGAAGGTTCTGTCACACGGATCGCCATGCATCCGAGACCCTCCGCGACTTTGCAGTAATCCACTTTGTCCTCGATCACGGTGGCACTGTAGCGCTCGCCGTAATACAGAGTCTGCCACTGTCTTACCATTCCGAGCACCCTGTTGTCAATCACAATTTCAATGATCGGTATGTTATAGCGGCTGGCGGTGGCAAGCTCGTTCATGTTCATTCTGAAGCATCCGTCGCCTGCGATATTGATGACCTGGCGCTTGGGGAAGGCGACTTTGGCGCCGATGGCGGCACCCAGTCCGTATCCCATTGTGCCCAATCCGCCGGACGTCAGGAGCGTGCGCGGCTTCTTATAAGTATAATACTGGGCCGCCCACATCTGATGCTGGCCGACATCCGTCACGATGATCGCATCGCCTTTCGTGAGTTTGTCAAGCTTCTCGATCACCATGGGACAGGTGAGTTTGGAGTGATCATAGAAAAGGGGATATCTGGCTTTCATCTCCCTGATCTGTTCCATCCATTTATCGTGATGCTGGGGCTCCAGCCTCTGGTTAAAGTCATGGAGCACATCCTTAAGGTTTCCGATAATGGAATCGTTCACCTTGATATTCTTGTTGATCTCTGCGGGATCGATATCGATATGAACGATCTTCGCACCTGTCGCGAACTGTTTGGGATTTCCGATAACGCGGTCCGTAAAGCGGGCGCCCATCGCGATCAGCAGGTCGCACTTGCTGACGCCCAGGTTGGATGTCTTGGTGCCGTGCATGCCGATCATGCCGGTGTAATGCGGATCGTGTCCGTCAAAAGCACCCTTGCCCATGAGCGTATCGCATACCGGAGCATCGATGAGTTCTACGAACTTTTTCAGTTCCTCCCCCGCGCCGGAGATCACTGCGCCGCCTCCCACATAGAGATAGGGGCGCTTTGAGACCTTGATCATCTCGATCACGCGGTCTATATCAGAATCGCTGTACCTTCTTCCTTCTCCTTTCAGTCTCTTGGTAGGTACGATGGGAGAAAAATCCGTGACAGCACCGGTCACATCCTTGGGAATATCCACAAGGACCGGGCCCGGCCTGCCGGTAGTTGCGATGCGGAAAGCCTTCCGGATCGTCTTGGCGAGTTCGTCAACATTCTTGACAATATATCCGTGCTTCGTGATCGGCATGGAAATACCCGCTATATCTACCTCCTGGAAGGAATCCTTGCCCAGAAGGGGAAGTGTTACGTTGCATGTGATCGCGACCAGCGGAACGCTGTCCATATATGCGGTCGCAATTCCTGTGACCAGATTGGTCGCACCGGGGCCGCTCGTAGCAAGGCAGACACCGACTTTGCCGGTCGCCCTGGCATATCCGTCCGCCATATGCGATGCACCCTGCTCATGGGAAGACAGATAGTGCGTGATCTGATCCCTGTGTTTATAAAGAGCGTCATAGACATTGAGGATCGCTCCTCCCGGATATCCGAAAACCGTATCGACGCCCTGTTCCAAAAGGCATGCGACAACGATCTCAGCACCTGTCATTTTCATACTCGTTTCCTCCGTTCCAATATACGCTGCTGCGCTGAGTAATCAGGTCTGTTACTGCATATCTCCGGGAAGCTCGAGAATTGCACCTCGATTTCCGCTGGTAACAAGCGCTGCGTATCTTCTGAGATATCCGTCCGTCACTTTGGGCTGACGGGGCTTCCACTCCGCTTTTCTGCGTGCCAGTTCTTCATCGGAGACCTTGACGTCAAGTTTGTTGGCGTTGATATCGATCGAAATGATATCACCCTCATGGATCAGGGCAATGGGACCGCCAACAGCTGCCTCGGGAGATACATGGCCGATGGAAGCGCCGCGGGATGCACCGGAGAAGCGTCCGTCTGTGATCAGGGCTACAGAGGAATCCAGTCCCATTCCGGCGATCGCGGATGTGGGATTGAGCATTTCTCTCATACCGGGGCCGCCCTTAGGGCCTTCATAACGAATGACGACGATATCGCCGGGAACGATCTTTCCGCCTGTGATCGCTGCGATCGCATCTTCCTCGCAGTCAAAGACTCGAGCGGGACCTTCGTGCTTCATCATTTCCGGAAGAACAGCGCTTCTCTTGACGATGCCGGTGTCGGGAGCAATATTGCCCTTTAAGACCGCGATGCCGCCGTTGGCCATATAGGGATCCTCGATAGGACGGATCACGGAAGGATCGGTATTCACGCGTCCCTTGATGTTCTCGCGCATAGTCTTTCCGGAGACTGTCATCACGTCGAGATCCAGCAGATCCTTCTTAGCCAGCTCATTCATGACAGCGTAGATGCCGCCTGCCTCGTTGAGGTCCTCCATGTATGTGGGGCCTGCAGGTGCAAGGTGGCACAGATTAGGTGTTCTGTCCGAGACCTGATTGGCAATTTCCATATTCAGCTCCACTCCTGCCTCATGTGCGATCGCAGGAAGATGAAGCATTGTGTTTGTGGAGCAGCCCAGTGCCATATCCATGGTCATAGCGTTCATGAAAGCCTTCTCAGTCATGATGTCTCTGGGTCTGATATTCTTCTCCACCAGTTCCATGATCTTCATGCCGGCATGCTTGGCAAGCCGGATCCTGGCGCTGTAGACAGCAGGGATCGTCCCGTTGCCCTCAAGGCCCATACCGATGGCCTCTGTCAGGCAGTTCATGGAATTTGCGGTATACATGCCGGAGCAGGATCCGCATGTGGGACATACTTTTTCTTCATATTCGGCGAGCTTTTCCATCGTCATCTTTCCGGCAGCTACGGAACCGACCGCCTCGAACATGGAAGAGAGACTTCTCTTGCGGCCGTCGATGTGGCCTGCCAGCATGGGACCGCCGGATACGAAGATGGTGGGGATATTGACACGGGCTGCGGCCATCAGAAGGCCGGGCACGTTCTTATCGCAATTGGGGATCATGACGAGTCCGTCAAAACCGTGTGCTTTGGCCATGCACTCCGTGGAATCCGCGATCAGGTCCCTTGTGACCAGTGAGTATTTCATGCCGATATGTCCCATTGCAATACCGTCGCACACAGCGATCGCAGGGAAAACAACGGGCATTCCGCCTGCCATAGCGACGCCGAGCTTAACTGCTTCCGTGATCTTGTCAAGGTTCATATGACCCGGAACGATCTCGTTGTAGGAACTCACGATACCGATCATCGGACGTCTTCTCTCCTCCTCGGTATAACCGAGTGCGTTGAAGAGACTTCTGTGGGGGGCCTGAGAAACACCTTTTTTTACGCTGTCACTTTTCATTTGCTTTATCCTTTCTGATAAATCATATATCGATTGGTTTTATCGATTATTCTGATCCTATTAGTATATTCACGCTTATCACACAGCCGCAGCTGCCTGTCAGATCCTCTCGCAGATCCTGTCCCCGAGCTCTGCGCAGTTCTGGCTCGTAAGCCCCTCGGCGCCTTCGCGAGGCATCAGGTCTTTGCTGCGGTAGCCGTCTGCCAGAGTCTGTTTTACTGCGGCTTCCACCGCATCCGCTTCCTCCAGAAGGCCGAAACTGTAGCGCAGCATCATCGCCGCTGACAGGATCGTCGCAATGGGATTGGCAATGCCGAGGCCGGCGATGTCGGGAGCGCTCCCGTGGCTGGGTTCATAAAGGCCGAAGCTTCCGTCGCTCAGGGATGCGGATGAGAGCATCCCGATCGATCCCGTGATCATACTGGCCTCATCCGAGAGAATATCTCCGAACATATTGCCTGTCACGATCACGTCGAACTGCTCGGGCTCTTTGACCAGCTGCATGGCGCAGTTGTCCACGAGCATATTGGAGAGCTCGACCTCCGGATAATCCCCGGCTGTCTCGGCGACGACCTTTCTCCAGAGCCTGGAAGTATCCAGAACGTTCGCCTTGTCCACGCTGGTCACTCTCTTGCCGCGCTTCATCGCGATCTCGAAAGCCTTGACCGCAATGCGGCGGATCTCGTTCTCGTTATATACAGCAGTGTCCACTGCGGTCGTGACACCGTCCACTTCTTTGGTATACCTGTCGCCAAAATACAGGCCGCCCGTCAGTTCCCTGCAGATCACCAGATCGAAATTCCTTCCGCCTTCCTTGGAAGCCAGAGGACAGGAATCCGCCAGCTCTTTAAACAGATAAGCGGGCCTCAAATTGCAGTAAAGGTTCAGGGATTTGCGAAGTTTCAAGAGCCCTGCCTCCGGGCGAAGCTCCGGAGCAAGCTTGTACCAGGGAGAAGTGGCCGCATCTCCGCCGATGGATCCCATCAGGACGGCGTCACTGTTTTTACAGATCTCAATCGTCTCGTCCGTCAGCGGCACACCGAAGGCATCGATGGAGCAGCCCCCCATCAGCACATTCGTGTAAGTAAAATGATGACCGTATTTCACACAGACTCTGTCAAGGACCTTGACAGCCTGTTCTACGATTTCAGGACCTATTCCGTCACCGGCGATCACTGCGATCTTTTTGTTCATTTGCGCTAACCTCCCGTGAATGACCAGTTTTATTGATGAATAGAATTAATCTTTAAGATGAGAAATTTGAATGTTATTGATCGTACCGGATATACCAAAGAGAAGGCATGTGCCCCGCACATGCCTTCAGATTTAGCATCTATTATTTGTCATCCGCTGCTTCAAGGGCGTCCTCAGGCTTCTCGATCTGAACAATTGCCGATTTCTGCATCGGAATACGGCAGTTCTTGTTGTTGCCGAATTCAACAATGACCGTATCTTCCGTCATATCGATCACTACTCCGTAGAATCCTGCTGTCGTGAGAACGCTGTCGCCTACATCAAGGCTGTTGATCATATTCTGTTTCTCTTTCTGTTCCTTTCTCTGAGGTCTGATCAGGAAGAAATAGAAAAACCCTACGATGACGACCATGTAAAGAATGGTGAAAATAGGCGTTCCCGCAGCAGTCAACATGAATTCATTCATAAAAGAAAACCTCCAATCCCGCCCTCAGGCGGCTTTAAATCAGTTAAAACATATCATACAACAACCACATTGTGTTTTTCAATCCCATTTTGTAATAATTCAGCACTCCGGAAAAATATTCAAAATCGGGACGGGGAGCTCGCTCCCCGTCCCGGTTTTGAATATTTTTCCGGAGCGGACAAGGCGCGCAGCGCCTCTGGACGCCCCAGTCCCGATTGCGAAGCATTTGGGACTGGGGTGCTGAATTGTTATTCCGGAGATATTTATTCAGCCGCCGTCGCCCTCGAGGTCATCCAGCATCCGCTTCTTAAAAGCGGCAAATGTGCCCTGATCCAATGCTTCTCTGATCTGTGTCATGAGATGATTGTAAAAATAGAGATTATGCATGACGCACATTCGGAGCCCCAGCGTCTCCTGCGCTTTTACGAGGTGACGGATATAGCCTCTCGAATAGCCGGCTCTGCACACCGGACAGCCGCACCCTTCCTCGATGGGTCTGGGATCCAGGGCATATTTTGCATTATTGATCCTCACCGTTCCTTTGTTCGTGTAAAGATTGCCGTGTCTTCCGTTGCGGCTGGGATAGACGCAGTCGAAGAAATCGATCCCCCTGTCTACTCCTTCAAGAATGTTCTGCGGTGTACCGACACCCATGAGATAGGTGGGTTTGTCCGCCGGAAGATGGGGAACGACTGCATCGAGGATCTCATACATTTCCGCATGGGTCTCGCCGACTGCAAGGCCTCCCACCGCATACCCGTCAAGATCCATCTCTGCGATCTGCTGCGCATGTTCAATGCGGATATCCGGATAAACGGCTCCCTGGTTGATGCCGAACAGAAGCTGATCCTTGTTGATCGTCTCGTCAAGACTGTTCAGCCGCTTCATCTCTTTTTTGCACCGGTCCAGCCAGCGGGTCGTGCGGGCCACGGATTTCTCGACGTACTCTCTCTGCGCGTGGCTGGGCGGACACTCATCAAAAGCCATTGCGATCGTGGAAGCCAGGTGGGACTGTATCTGCATGCTCTCCTCAGGGCCCATAAAGATCCTGGCGCCGTCGACATGCGAGTGGAAAGTGACGCCCTCTTCCTTGATCTTCCTCAGGTCAGCCAGCGAAAAAACCTGAAATCCGCCTGAATCCGTCAAAATAGGGCGGTCCCACCGCATAAACGAATGAAGGCCGCCCAGTTTAAATACCGTTTCATCACCGGGCCTTACGTGCAGGTGGTAAGTGTTGCAGAGCGCCACCTGCGTATCGATACTCCTCAGATCGTCAGCGGAAAGGCCTCCCTTAATGGCCGCCGCTGTTGCCACATTCATAAAAACAGGGGTCTCGACTGTTCCGTGCACGGTCGTAAACCGTGCCCTCTTAGCGAGACCCTCCTGTCTTAATACTTCGTATTTCATCTTTGCCATAAAAGCTAAATTACCTTGTCTCTAATGCCTGATTCATTACTGAGTACGTTACCGGTCAAGCTGGCCGTCGGTCAGTTTGTGGAAAATAATGCAGTTGGGTTTGTCGACGCTGATCTCCTTGCCGTGCATGACCAGAAGTCCCTTCTTAAGGTCAACGCTGAAGAAGGTCATCGTGTTGGACTCATGGTTGAGCGATACCAGGTGACGGTTATCGGGAAACAGCGCCGCATCTTTGGGGTACTCCCCGCTGATCGGCAGGCACAGGATCTTTGTGAGATAGCCGTTATCGGGATCAATGCTGAAGATCACCACGGAGTTGTCGCCTGCATTGGAACTGACCAGATACTTGAAATCCGAAGAGAAGTTCAGCGCACTGGCGGCAGAGCCGGAAGCGTGATAGTCATTGAGCGTCGAAACCGTCTGGATCTTTTCGAAATCCGGAGCGCCGTCCACTTCGTGGTAGAAATAGACGTCAATTATATTCTTGAGCTCATGAACGACATAAAGGAAATGGCCGTCCTTAGAGAATTTGAGATGTCTGGGAGCAGACTCCAGTTCCGAGTGCAGGATGGCGCACTGCTTGATGTGTCCGTTCTTTCGATTGATGGAGTACACGTTGACGTGGTCCATGCCCAGATCGGCTGCCAAAAGGAAATGGTTGTCCCTGGTCATCTTCACGCACTGGACATGCGGGCGGAAATTGCGTTCTGCGATGCTGCCCAGTCCTTTCAGGAAGAGCTCGTCACAAATGTCGCCCACTGATCCGTCTTCATTGAGGCGAAGAACCGTGATCTTCCCGTCGTGATAACCGGAGACGAAGAGAAACTCATCTTCATAATCCGTCGACAGATACGACCCTCTCATACCATTGATCGATGCCAGACCCAGCGGCAGAAGATCTCCTCCCTCAATGATCTTATAAGCTTCAATCCCGAAATCCGTGATGGAATAAAGAAATCTGCGATTATGAGAGATCGTCACATAAGAAGAATTGGATATCTCGATCTGCTTCTTCTGTATCAGGTAACCGTTCTCCATATCGACATCGTAAATACGAATTCCGTACTTTTTCCCCTTGCCTCTTGTATATGAAGATACATAGGCGACGAACTTAGCACCCTTTTCATACTCGTATCCTGTCTTACGGCTGGCAGGTGATTTTTTGATCTGAGATTCCTGTGTCATAACTGCGCCCCTTCCTTTTTACCGGGCCGGTCCTCGGCGCCGGGGTCCGGTACAGCACTATGCCGTGCGTGGTTTAAATGGTGCCCATATATATAATTCAGAATACCATAAAGAGCATAAAATAAGAACCAAAAACTGAATAATTGTCGATACTGTTTGAACAGGCAGATTCTGAAAAGTCAGTCTTCAGTCTTGACCGGCTCTTTGGGGATAAATATGCGGTTATCCCTGCCGACTCGCACTGACAGCGCCTCATGAACCGCCTCTGCGCAGAAGATCAGCTGTGAATTGATCAGCTCTTTTCCTCTTCTGTCCACGCGGTCATAGGTGCCGTCCGAGCGCATGATGTGCGCTTTGACGGTATCTTCCAGCTCAACACTCAGAATATGAAGGGCTTTGTCTTTGATCGAACTGTCTTCCAAAGGGAACATGATCTCTACGCGGCGGTCCAGATTCCTGGGCATCCAGTCAGCGCTCGCCGCGAAGATCTCCGGCGTTCCGCCGTTCTCGAAGTAATAGATCCTGCTGTGTTCGAGGAAATTGCCGACAATGGAGCGGACCGTGATGTTCTCGCTCACTCCCGGGATTCCCGTCCGAAGACAGCATATTCCTCTCACGATCAGTTCGATCTCGACACCGGCCGCACTCGCTTTGTAAAGTGCCTCGATAATATCCGGATCACAGAGAGAGTTCATCTTGGCAATGATGTGGGCTGTCTCTCCGTTCTGCGCGTGCTGCTGCTCTCTGCCGATCAGATACAGGAACCTGTCCTTGAGCCAGAGCGGTGCGAGACTGAGCTTGTTCCAAAAGCGGGGCTCGGAATAGCCGGACAGCATGTTGAAAACAGCCGTCGCGTCGGCACCGATCGGGTCGCTGCAGGTCATGAGTCCCACATCCGTGTAAAGCTTCGCCGTGGAATCATTGTAGTTGCCGGTCCCCAGATGGACATACCGGCGGATCCCGTCCTCTTCTCTTCTGACCACGAGCGTGATCTTGCTGTGGGTCTTGAGATTCTGAAGCCCGTAGATCACATGACACCCTGCTTTTTCAAGCGCTTTTGCCCAGACGATGTTGTTTTCCTCGTCAAAGCGCGCCTTGAGTTCCACCAGGACCGTTACCTGCTTGCCGTTTTCAGCGGCCTGTGCCAGCGCCGCAACGATCGGTGAATTTCCGCTCACACGGTAAAGCGTCTGTTTAATGGCAAGGACATCCGGGTCAGCTGCAGCTGCAGACACAAATTTTACTACAGGGTCAAAAGTCTGATAAGGGTGATGCATGAATATGTCGCCCTTGCGGATCTGCTCGAAAATGTCACAATCCGGCATAAGAGCGGGGATCAGCTGCGGTTTTGCATAGCGGTGTTCTCTGAGTTCATCAAATCCGTCGATTCCGTACGCTTTCATGAGATACGTGAGGTCAATGGGGCCGTCGATCTCATAGACAAAATCCTTCTCGAGGGAAAGCTCGCTCATCAGAAGCTTTAACAGCTGCTCGTCGATCCCCTTCTCCACCTCCAGGCGGATGGCATCGCCTCTCTGTCTCTTTTTGAGTTGTTTCTTGATCTCTTCCAGAAGATCTTCGGCTTCATCTTCCGCAATGTCGAGATCTGCGCTTCTCATGATCCTGTAAGGGCAGGTGCATTTGACCTCATAATTGACGAACAGTTTGGGCAGATACTTGCGGATCAGATCCTCAAGAAGAACCAGTCTTCTCGGCTCTCCTTCTTTTCTGGGGAGAAGGAGGATCCTCGGCAGGACGCCCGGTACCTGCACTGTAGCGAACTCCATCTTCTCTTTCCCGGCTTTTCCCGACTTTTTCTTCTTGGTGGGATTCAGAATGCCGGGTGTGCTGGACTCTTTTCTTGTGAGGAGCGCGCCGATATTGAGGCTCTTGTTGCGGATCAGCGGAAACGGTCTCGAACTGTCGACAGCCATGGGGGTCAGGACAGGAAAGACTTCACTGCTGAAATAATCTTCCAGAAAACGGGTCTCTGTTTTGCTCAGAGTATCCAGGTCCCTGATCATGAAGAGCCCCTGCTCCTCCAGTGAAGGGATGATCTGCCTGTTGAGCGTCCAGTACTGTTGCTGCATGAATGTATGCGTAACTGCCAGAACCGCGCTGAGCTGTTCCTGAGCGGTCATTCCGGCAATGTCCTTCTTCTTATAGCCTGCCTGCACCATATCCTGCAGGGAAGCGACTCTCACCATAAAGAACTCATCCAGGTTGGATGCGGTGATGCTCAGGAACTTGAGGCGCTCGAAAAGAGGATTCTCTTTGTTTCTCGCTTCACTCAGGCAACGCCTGTCAAATTCGATCCAGCTCAGTTCCCGGTTTATGTAGTACTGCGGGTTCCTGAAATTTATAATCTCTGCTGCCATATCCTCTCCTTATCAGAATCCTTAATCTCGAATCTCTGACCTTGAATCCTTAACCGTGAATCACGGCTTCTAATCCCTGACCTAGAACTCTTTCTGCCTGATCAGCGGCTTCACGCTGAACACTTCTTCGAAGAAATCCGCACGATTCGCGAACAGCCCCTTCTCCAAAGTGATATCCTTCTTGGTGCTGACGATGATCTGAAGCTGTTTCCCTCTGCACCTGATACGCACATCCGTAAACTTTTTCTTGTGTGATCGGTCGAGTCCGTTGGCCAGTCGCAGGATCGCCGTAAGCTTTGTGACGATCATATAATCTTTGGCTGAAAGTCCCGTATTTGTCCTTCGCTCCTCATAGTATTCGAAAGGGCTGTGATTGAACCGGACTACATTGGCGACGATCTCCCGCTCCCTCCCGGTCAGCCCTATGATCTCCGTGGACATGATGATATTGTAAGAGCAGTCGGAAAGATTCTGCATGCTGATATATTTGCCGCAGTCATGGAGAATTGCGCACAATCTCAGGAGAAGTCGTTCCCGGTTTCCCATTCCGTGGATCCTTTTGATGCTGTCAAAAATCTGAAGTGCGATCAGTTCCAGTGTCTTTGCCCGTTCCTCGCTTCCCTTGTAGCGCTTGGAAGTCTGGAGAGCGCATGTGAGGATATCTTCGTCAAAATCATGCGCCGGTCTGATATACCGCCTGCTCACCGCATAATCGTAGACGATCCCGTCACAGAGCGTTACGCCGGGAATCCAGATCAGATTGGCTTTCATAGTCTTTGCAATACATTTTGTAATAATAGAGGAAATCTGAAGAAGCGGTATTTTGTCATCAGATATACCGAGCTTTGAAGAGAGTTCCATGGGAGTGTTCTCCCTGAGCCCGTCAATAAAGGCGCTCAGCGATGCCTGATCGATGAATTCGGCCTGTCCCATGGGACCGGTGATCACGCTGCCGGCCTGTGCGAAATGGCTCGCATTTCGAGTCGCATCGGTGAGATAGTCATCGATGACGACGATCTGACCGATGTCCCTGTCTTTAAGATAGAGCTTCTTAAAGACATTGAGCTGCGTATTTACGATCTCTTCGATTAGGGATTCATTTTGGACAGACCTGGCGCCGACTCTCATCAGCTGCTCATGGATCTTGAGGACACCTGCGCGCAGATTCTGCGTTGCGCTGAGCTTGTCTTTCTCAAAAAGGGAGATCTGGACACTTCCGCCCCCGATGTCGACGATCGCTGTGGGCTGTTCCAGGATACGGTTGAAAACATCGCCTGTCGAAGCCAGAGACTTGTAATCCATAAAACGCTGCTCAGTATTTTCAAGGATCTCTATCCGTATCCCCGTCTCCTGCTCCAGCTGAGAGAGAACGACAGAAGCATTCTTCATCTCCCTGAAAGCACTGGTCCCGTAAGCCATATAGGACTCAGTGCCGTAGTTTTTCATGATCGCTGCCGCCTCGGAGAGGATCCTTTTGAGCTCCGCCAGATGGACCCTGGAGATCTTTCCTGTGTGATATGTGTCCGTCCCGATGTCGATCATATGACGAATATTATCGATCTGTCTGATCCCGTTCTTTTTGGACAGTTCGAAGATCTTCATCTCGCACACGTAACTGCCCACATCGATCGCGCCGAATAGATGCACTGCCATGGTTCATCACCCTCACAATTGCCAAACTGATGATTGATTTGTCTAAAGGTCCTGAGAATGGTCTTGAATACGGACCTGTATGCATTATACCACTATTTGATGTGAGATTGGCAAAATGTCGCTCAAAGCGACTCGTTCATTTTGAGCAGTTTCGCGGCCTGATCCGCCGCCGTCAGGCTGTCCAGGATCTCGTCCAGATCGCCGTTTAAGATCGCGTCGATCCTGTAGAGAGTGAGCTTGATCCTGTGGTCTGTCACACGTCCCTGCGGGAAGTTGTAAGTGCGGATCTTTTCCGAGCGGTCCCCGGTACCGATCTGGCTTCTGCGCAGGTCCGCCTCCTCGTCATGCCTTTTCTGCATCTCGAGATCATACAGTTTGGAGCGCAGAAGCGCCCAGGCTTTTGCCTTATTCTGCAGCTGGGATTTCTCCGTCTGGCTGTAGATCACGATTCCGGTGGGATAATGTGTCAGTCTCACTGCAGAGTCTGTGGTGTTGACGCACTGTCCGCCGTTGCCGGACGCGCGCATGACATCGATCCGGACGTCTTTCTCCGGAATGTCAATGACGATGTCCTCATCCGCCTCGGGCATCACCGCTACGGTGACCGTCGAGGTGTGGATCCTTCCGCCGGATTCTGTGGCGGGAACACGCTGCACCCTGTGTACGCCGCTCTCGTATTTCATGCGGGAGTAGGCGCCCTGTCCCTTGATCATAAAGCTGACGGACTTCATGCCGCCGATCCCGATCTCCTCATATTCCAGAAGCTCGGAACGCCAGCCGCGTCCCTCGGCATAGTGGACATACATTCTGTAGATCTCAGCCGCAAACAGCGCGGCTTCGTCGCCGCCTGCACCCGCCCGGATCTCCACAATGACGTTCTTATCGTCGTTGGGATCTTTGGGGATCAGTAGGATGCGGATTTTTTCTTCCAGCTCCTCCTCCCTCTTCTTAGAGATGGCGAGCTCCTCTTTGGCCAGCTCTCTCATCTCTTCGTCGCTCTCCTCCTCCAGCATCTGCAGAGATTCCTCCGCAGAGCGCCGGCAGTCTTTGTAAGCGCTGTACGCCTCGACTATGGGCGCGAGGTCGCTCTGTTCTTTCATCAGTTTCCTGAACCTCGACTGATTCGAGGCAATGTCGGGACTTGCCAGTTCCCGCTGGATATCTTCATAATGCAGCATCACGCTGTCAAGCTTGTCAAACATATGCATCTCCGTCTAATTACTGGTGAACGCTCTTGATTCCCCGGACAATGCGGTCGTTCCCGCCATAGTCCCTGATGACCCGTACGTCGTAGTATCCGGCGTCTCTCATGAGTTCAGATACGGCGTCTCCCTGATCGTAACCGATCTCCAAACACAGAATACCGCCTGTCACAAGGCGGGAAACCGCTCCCGGTATGATCTTTTTGTAGAACGAGAGCCCGTCTTCACCTCCGTCCAGTGCCAAGAGGGGCTCATGGTCCTTCACTTCGGGAGCAAGCTCCCGGATGACATCCGACCGGATATAGGGAGGATTGGAGACGATCACGTCAAACCCGGACTGCTGTCCCAATGCCTCGAACAGATCTCCCTGCATCCACTCCGCTCTCCCGGAGAGCCCCAGTCTCTCAGCGTTTTTCGCGGCAGTCCGCAGCGCTTGCGGCGAGAGATCCGTTCCTATTCCGCTTGTATCGCGGGAATAATGCAGAAGACTCAGAAGAATACAGCCGCTTCCGGTACACAGATCCAGAATCCTGTCTCCGCTGCAGACATCCTTCATGATCTCCTCGACCAGGTTTTCCGTATCCTGTTCGGGGATCAGAACATCCCGGTTCACTTCGAAAGTCAGCCCCATAAAATCCGTGCTCCCTACTATATAGGCGAGGGGCTCTCTTTCTTTTCTGCGCATGAGCAGGTCTTTGTATCTCATGGTCTCCCCGGCGGAAACAGGCCGGTCAGGCTCCATGAGCAGTGTATTGATATTGCTTTGGCAGACATATTCAAGAAGGAGCCTTGCATCAAGCGAAGCCTCCCTCAAAGCATCCGGATCACTACTCATCAGGATCCGGGTTCCCTCTTCATACAACGCCTTGTAAGGCATATCCGGCACAAGATTTTCAAAACCCATCGGATTCCTCCGCTTTTTGTCACTCAAGGCTCTCGGCAGTATATCCGAATTCCTGTACAAGATAATTCTTCCAATCGAACACTGCATTCACTGATGCCATTCCGACTTCGATCATCTCGTCATCCGGTTCCCCCGTCGTCATCAGCTGCATCCACAGTCCCGGTTTGGAAATGAGATTGATCACCGGATTGTCCGAAGTTCCTGCGAGCCGGATGATCTCATAGGAGACGCCGGAGATCACAGGAATCAGAAGGATCCTGAGTACTATGCGCATCACATGACTGTCGGTACGGATAAAAAAGAACATGATAATGCTGACCAGCATGACGAACATCGTAAAACTGCTGCCGCAGCGCTTGTGCAGCCTGGTGCTCTTTCTGACATTTTCCACATTCAGAGGCAGACCGCTCTCCAGACAGTTGATGCATTTGTGCTCAGCGCCGTGATACTGATACAGTCTCCGGATATCCTTCATCGCAGTGATGGCGCGGATATAGATCAGAAAGATCGTAAGACGCAGAATTCCCTCGATCCAGACAAGCATTCCGGGATGCTCAAGCCGTGTGCTCAAAAAAGAAGCAGTGCCGTAAGGGATCAGGATAAAAAGCGCTGCCGCGATCACAATGGACGCTGCAAGGACAAGGCCGGTGATCAGCTTCTCCTTGGGCGATTCCGGATCCGAGACCTCTTCGGGGTCATACATGGAAGCCGAATAATCTGTAACTCTAAGGCCGAGTACCAGGGAATCGATAAGGACAAAAAAGCCGCGCACGATCGGAATACTGCGCACAGGAGTACCGGACAGGATTCCTTTGTACTTCTCCTTTTTGATCACAATACTGCCGTCTTCCTTTCTCACGGCAACGGCGTAGTCGTCCCTGTTCTTCATCATGACGCCTTCAAGGACCGCCTGTCCTCCTATGCCGGAGCACTGCTGCTTAGATCTGTTTACTTCTTCACTCAATTCATTCCTCCTGATGTCTTTGCCTGCAAAGACATGGTTTTATTTAAGTACAGGCCAAAATAGAGCAACTATTGAGCACCACACGTCCAGAGGTGCTGCGCGCCTTGTCCGCCCCGGAATAATATCCGAGTTCTGTCCGGTGAGCGGGCTCCCTGTCCCGATTTCAGACATTTTACCGCGGTGCTTAATAATTACAAAAAGAAGACAAGGCAGAACGGATCCGCCTTGTCTTTCTTCTAACCGCATTTTATTACTTGCTGTAGCCGTATTTCTTGTTGAACTTATCGATACGTCCCTTAGCAGCAGCAGTCTTCTGTGTGCCGGTGTAGAAAGA
>ODAI013014574.1_pt1 | contig 19001 bp, 15 predicted proteins | sample 1539321 | NCBI WGS metagenome assembly ODAI01 (sample SAMN02144231, study PRJEB22623) | gut metagenome | biome: sheep rumen | host: Ovis aries | place: New Zealand
GGTGTATATCAGGGCTTCCGCTATATGGACATGGACAGGGAATCTTTCGCGTCCGGCAGCAGGGAACAGGATATTCAGACCGGGACCGGACAGGAAGAAGCTGCCGGCGTCTTGTCTGCAGCCGGGTCGACGGCTGCAGCTCAGACAGAATTGTCATCAGGTTTGAAAAACGGTGCCTCAGGCATACTGGTGGCCATGGACATTTCCGCGGACAGAGGGAATATGCTGCAGATCCTCGGAATCTCAGCACTGATCGCGGCACTTTGCTGGCTGGCCATGCTGCTGCCGGTACATACACTGGCAAAACGCGCCATCGCGCCTACAGCCATGAGTATAGAGCGGCAGAAACAGTTTGTCACCGATGCGGGCCATGAATTGAAGACCCCCCTGGCCATCATTCAGGCCAATACAGAAGCCCTGGAGTTATTTAACGGCGAGTCAAAGTGGACCCGCAATATTAAGACACAGACAGTGCGTCTGAACGGACTCATGCAGAATCTTCTGACCCTTTCCAGAATGGACGAGCTTTCTCTTCAGCTGGAAAAGAAACCCTTTTCACTCAACACACTTGTCTGCGAGGTCTGGGAGAATTTTGCGGAGCCGGCAGCCGGAAGAAAGCTTACGGCACAGATTCTCAGGGACGACGGAAGAGAATACCGGGTCCTGGCAAATCGCGACACCATCGCGCAGCTTCTTTCGATTCTTTTCGACAATGCGGTCAAATATACTCCGCGGGGAGGGCGGATCGAGGTGAACATCCGCTCCGGGGCGGACGGTGTGAGACTGATCCAGTCCAATACAGTATCGGAGGAAGAGGAAAGCGGCGTTCTTACAGAAGATCCGGACAGACTTTTTGAGCGTTTTTACCGCACGGATTCCGACCGCAGCCGCAGGAAGGGAGGATATGGAATCGGTCTTTCCGCCGCGAGGGCGATCGTCGGGGCAAATAACGGCTCGATCAAAGCAGCTTTCGGGGATGGAAGGATTATTTTTACAGTTTTTCTGAAGGAGGACCGCACATGAGAGGAAAAAGGATTATCTGTGCGGGCCGGCACGAAATCCGGGAATGCATGAACTGCAGGGAAAGGAACTTTCACAGACCTTGCTTTATTACTGTGCATAAGAATAATTATGTATAGTTATTTATAGAATTAATCTTTTTTACATGTAGCAAGTATGTTATAATACATATATTGGGCGGATTTTCGGCAAAAGCATCCAGAGAAAAACACCGGATCGACAGTTTTTACCTGGTTCTGTTATACCGCCCGCCGTTTTCTGCACCTGTCCGCAGCGGCAGGGACAAACTAAGCGGCGGGAAACTGCCCCCAGCATCCAGTGTTTTTTACAGATTTCTGCTGTTGCATAGATTAGCTCCAGCAATCTGAAACATATAGCATAATAATTCAGTCGCGAACAGGAGGTTTCAGAATGGAAAGCGGAATGACCAAAGCGGAGGTTTTAAAAAGGGTAATACTGTCACAATATAAGAGCGTCCGGCAGTTTGCAGTGGAGATGGATATTCCGTACAGTACACTTGTGACAGCATTGGAGAGAGGCATTGAAGGAATGGCGTACAGCACGGTGATCCGTATCTGCGATGCCCTTTCTTTGAACCCTGTTGACTTCACGCCTCTGGATGAGGGGGAAGGTCTTTCATCGCAGATCACTACCAAGAGGGTGATGGAGCGCTACGATAAATTCAACAGAGCCGGGAGAAAGAAGATTCTTGAAATTCTGGATGATTACAGCCAGATTGAAATGTATACCAGGCCGGACTGAGAAGACGACCTGCGTTCCGGACAGGACGGGTATTGAAGCAGTCTGTCTGTCCGGATGTTCCCGTATGCTGTTCAGAGAGCATCAGGACAGGTTTCTCAAGGAAGGATGAAGGGAGATTTTTATGCGAAATTATGAAATGGACCATAAGCTTGAACACATCTATTCTCTGAAAGCATATGCGCAGATTGAAAAAAAGCCTGTCAGTGTAAAAAACTGTGACAGGATCCTGAAGCTGCAGAACAAACGTGTTCATGAGCTGATGAAGGCCGCTTATGATATACCGTTTTACCGCGCCAGATTTGAAGAGTCCGGTACGACACCGGATGATTATCACTGCGCAGAGGACCTTTACAAGTTCCCTGTCCTGACCAAGGATCAGCTCAGGGACTGGATGGATGAAGAGGCGGAAAAGGATCCGGAGAAATACAAATACTGGCATGTCTCCCCGACATCGGGTTCCACCGGCAGACCTCTGCGTGTACTGATCTCCCCCAGGGAGTATGCGTGGGTTACCGCCAACTGGCTCCGTACAATGGGCTACGGCGGTTTCAATCCGTTCACCGGAAAGACCATGTCACGACCCAATTCCCTGCACGGACCAGTCAAGGAATATGATTCTTTTGTCCAGAAGCTGGGGATTCTCAGACGGAAATATATGTCCGATACGATCAAGGAGCGCGTCGACACGCAGACCCTGGTCGACGAGATCAACGCCTATGAGCCGGATTATCTCTACAACCACAAAAATCTGCTCATGCGTATAGCCAAGTACGTCAAGGAAAATGACATCTATATGTGGAAGCCTTCCTTCTACACACCTTTTGGTGAGATGCTCGACGATCCTTCCAGGAATCTGCTGCAGGAAGTGTTCGGCCCCGGCCTCATCGATGCATATGGAATGGGCGAGACAGGCTCCTGTGTTGTCCGTATTCCCGGAAAGAAGTACTATCAGGTCAACAGCGATCTGTTTGTTGTCAACGTCTATAATGCGGAAATGAACGGACCCGCTTTAAAGGGTATGGCGGTCATCACTCCTCTGTACAAGACAGAACTTCCCCTGATCAACTATACTTCCTATGACCAGCTCGACAGCTACATGCGCCGCGGGCTCCGGTTTGCAAGGGGTGTGCAGGGCCGTATGAATGATGTGATCCATCACAGAGACGGTTCGGTGACCGAGTGGGGAAATATCTCCGGCATTATCAACTATGTTCCCGAGATCATTTCCTACCGCATCGTGCAGGAGGACTATGAGAATCTGACACTGATGATGGTCCGCAATCCCGACACACCGGCGGAAAAGCAGGAGGAGATTGTAAAACAGCTCGATGAGAAACTCATGGCCATGTTCAAGGATCCCTCTTTCAAGATCCGCTACGAGTGGCTCGATGAGATTCCGGCGGATCCCAACGGCAAGCTCCGCGTCATTGTCAGTAAGGTCAAACCCGGCGCGATCGGAGAGCCCGAGCATGCCGGCGAGGACGTCGGAAATGCTGAGATTACAGAATGATTCAGGGACCTGCCCGCAGGTCTTCGGGCTGCGGATCCACGATCAAATGCGTGCCGGCCGGCAGCGGCCATAAGTATACATTATGAAATTTAAGGATTACAGTAATTTTTATAAGCAGCTCACAGGCCGCATCCGCGAAAGCGGTGCGGCCTGTTTTTTGCTGCGTACGTCCGGGAAAGCCGCGACCGGCATTATGTATGCGGCATACCCGGCCCTTCTCATAAAGCTTGCGGCGGGCGGTGAAAGCAGGAAACTTTTTATTTCTGTCATTATTCCTGCGGCAGGATTTGTTCTGCTGACAGCTGTGCGGGCCAGGATCAACCGCCCCAGGCCCTATGAGACCTGGAAGATCGAACCGCTGATCCATAAAGACACCAGGGGATGTTCCATGCCAAGCCGCCATGTCTTCTCCTCTGCCGTGATCGCAATGTCGTGGATGCCGGTGTCGCTTCCTGCCGGTCTCTTTCTCTTAGCAGTATCGGCGGCTGCGGCTCTGATCCGGGTGCTGGGAGGAGTCCATTATCCTTCGGATGTCATTGCGGGTTATCTGGCCGGGATTGCCGCAGGAATCCCTCTTTTACTTCTGCGCTGAGCATCTGCCGCAGTACAGACACTCCCATAAAGCGCGGTCCCGTGCGCGGATTGATGAATAATAATCATGAGTTATGATATTGTGATTAGAAAAACTTATGATAACGGCGCGAGGAAGGATTTCTTTGGCAAATTACCAAAGAAATCCGGAAAATAATATATATTTTTTGTAAAATATGGGAGTTTTGCAATCGATTTCAATGTGGTACTATGCTTTTGTCAACATGAGTTGACACCATTACCCCCTAAGCATTATTACATCCCAGGAAAAGCCCGGCTTCCGATTTCGGTTGTCGGGCTTTTTCGTTTACTGATTGCCCGGCCGTATGCTATGATACCAGTAAACAGCAGGTCAGACGGCCGCAGATGCCGGTCCTGCCAGGGTATTGCAGGAGCGCTCCCAGCGGGGAGCAATGCGCAGTATATCCGCAGTTTATTCATACATGTCTGCAGGCGTGAGACTGCGGCAGTACACATAGCCTTAATCATATATGTTTGCGGACGATTGGAGACAGACTTTCATGGACAGAAACAGACAAAAGAGCCCGGATCAGACAGCCTGGATGAACATATTGCTGATCATCATCAACATGCTGGTCTTTGCGGCAGGGACTGCCGCTGCCGGAACAGGAAAAGATCCGGGCATATGGAACCGGGGAGGAGCCCTGTATGCCCCTCTTATTGTGACAGGGCGGGAATTATACCGCCTGATCACGTCTGTTTTTCTGCACGCGGATCTCTCTCACCTGTTCAATAACATGGTCGTCCTTTTTGCCGGCGGAGGGATCGTCGAACGCAATATGGGTCATATACGGTACGGGATCTTTTATCTTCTCTGCGGAATAGGAGGCAACATCGTCTCTGTAGTGTCCGACTGTATATCAGGACAGTACGGCTTTTCCATAGGCGCGAGCGGAGCAGTGTTCGGAGTCATCGGCGCGCTGGTATGTATGATCCTTCGGGAGTATCTCGGCCAAAGAAGAGATCCTGATGTTCCTTACAGAAGCCGGATCATCTATCAGAATCTCCTGGTCCGCGCGGCCGTCATGACGGTATTTCTGCTTTACAGCGGATGGAGAAACCCGGTCGTCAATCAGGCGGCCCATGCAGGCGGAATCATGGTCGGCTATCTGCTGGCGATCATATTCATGTCCGACAGACAGCCGGACCTGCATGAACTGATGAGCTGAAACAGAAGTTACGATACAGATCCACCTGAAATTCGAGGTGTTTTGCGCGGCTTTTTCGCGCAAAATCCGAGTGTAACGGTGCGCGGCGCGGAATCGCCGCACGCAACGTTACAGTAACAAACAGAAAGGTCTGAGAGAGCGTGTAAAGCAATACGGTTGCAAAAAGAACTATTGTCATTTAAAATAGCTTTATCTGTTCGGATTTGCGCCGCAGTTCCAGGTGAAGCCGGAACAGATAAATCTTACTTGAATCATTTGCTGAATGATCCCTGCAGACAACAGAGTGAAAAAAACGTCCGATCGCTTTTTATTCCGGATGTTTTGCGTCGAAGCGCCGCAGACATCCTGTGATCCCATCGGAGAATATCGCCGATTTCAAAGCCCTTATACAGAAGGCTTTGAAATGCGGATTTCTCCTCGGGGCCGCTCTGGCGGGCGGCATGTCGGAAAGTGTGAGAGGCACAATCTTGATGAACTCAATGACAGTGAATCCGGAGAATAAGGTGAATAAGAAGAGAATATTACACGTTGCAGAGGCACCTGGCGGCGTTGAAAGATTCCTGGTCACTTTGCTGACCAAGATGAAAAAATATGACGATGAGTTCGAGCATATTCTGGTATGCTCGGACGCTTATAACGATGATAAATTTGCAAATCTTGTCGCGAGCATCGAGCATGTGGAATCTATGCAGCATAAGATCACTGCCAAAAGTGATTTTGCCAGTATTCGTGCCGTCAGAAGACTGATCAAAAAATATCATCCGGATATCGTCTACTGTCATAGCTCAAAAGCCGGTGCCATCGGAAGGATTGCCGATTCGGGTCTTCGCAATGCAAAAGTATACAATGCGCATGGCTGGTCGTTTAATATGAGGGGCGCGACTAGAAGAGACATTAATACTTATATCCTTGTCGAGAAAGCACTCTCCAGGATGACAGATGTGATTGTCTGCATTTCTGATTTTGAAAAAAAGAGCGCATTGGAGCACAAAATCTGTGCGGAGGACAAACTGCATGTTATCCGCAACGGAATTGACTTTGAAGAGATTCACTGTGTCAGGCAGAAAATGAGATCTGAGATCGGGATTCCTGAAGATGCCTTTGTTGTCGGCCAGATCGGACGTCTCACTGCGCAGAAGAGTCCTGACATGTTCGTGAAGATGGCAAAGGAGATCAAGAGAAAGGTCGACAAAGCCTTTTTCCTGATGATCGGGGACGGTCTTCAGAGAAAAGAAACAGAGATGATGATCACAGAGGCAGGCCTGAAAGACTGCACATTCATCACAGGCTGGGTAGACAACCCTCTCGATTATGTCGGCTGTATCGACGTCAGCGTACTCCTGAGCAGATGGGAGGGATTCGGACTGGCTCTCCCTGAATATATGATCATGGGAAAACCGATCGTCGCCTGCAAAGTCGACGCGATCCCCGAGATCATCGGAGATGCAGGTCTTTTGGTAAAACCCAATAATTATAAGAAAGCCGCGGAGTGTGTGATCCGGATCTATCAGGACGAAGCACTCAGAGAAAGACTGGTCAGTGCAGGAAAAGAGCGGGTGAAGTTTTTCAATGTGGAAAGGACCGCTGAAGAACATGCCGAACTTTTCCGTTATCTGTGTCAGAAGAAAAAGCAGAAGGGTAAAAAGGAATGAAAAAAACAGCGATTGTATCCTGCTATTTTCAGCCTAATTACGGCAGTATGCTCCAGGCATTGGCTACGCAGATGGCACTGGACCGTTTGAATATAGAGAATGAGACGATCTGCATAGACGGACTCAACAGGGAGATCCGGCGGGCTAAGGCCCTGTATTTCGCGAAAGCCTCCCTTACATCCGATATCCTGCGTGCCAAGGCGGGCAGAGCCCTGGCTCAGGTCAGAGTAGGAATGGGAAAAAGCGACTACTCCAGGAGCATGAAGGAACGTCTGGCCAGGTTCTCTGAATTCAAGGAAAAATGGTTTCGTATATCCGAGCGGTATTCATCAATGGCAGAGCTGTCAAAAGCCTGTGCCGACAGATACAGTGCTGTACTCGTGGGAAGCGATCAGCTCTGGCTCCCCGCCAATATTGCCGCGGATTATTATACGCTGGGCTTTGTGCCGGATTCGGTCAACACAATCGCCTATGCGACGAGCTTCGGGCAGGAGACACTTCCCCGCGGCAGTGAAAGAGCCGCCATGCGGTTTCTGCCTCATATACGGCACATCAGCGTACGGGAACGCTCCGGACAGAAGCTGGTCGCGAAATTTACCGGCCGCAGAGTACCTGTTGTCGCGGATCCCACTCTTTTGTTTGACGGCAGAGAGTGGATGGACGTTCAGCAGCATGCTCCTCTGCTGGAGGGGAACTATATATTCTGTTATTTTCTGGGAGATAATCCTCCTCACAGGCAGTTTGCTTCCAGACTGGCTGAGGCGACCGGCTGCAGGATCGCGGCGCTTCCCCATGTGGACGAATATGTCCGCAGCGATGAAGGCTATGCCGATGAGGCTCTCTGGTCGGTAGGCCCTGACGGATTCCTGAATCTGATCCGCAACGCGCAGTGGGTCCTGACGGATTCTTACCACTGCAGCGCCTTCTCGATGCAGTATGAGAAAAAATTCTTCACCTTCCGCAGATTCAACCGCAAGACGACCCAGTCGACGAACAGCCGGCTGGACACCCTTTTTGAACAGTGCGGTCTGGCGGACCGGCTGCTGACAGGAGAAGAGGCAATATCCGACTGTATCAATCTGGAGATTGATTATGCGGATGTGCACAGGAGGATCGACAGGCTGCGGCAGTATTCCTGGGATTATCTGATCCGTGCACTGGAAGATTCGTCGCAGACAGATCTTCTCTGAGACTGGATGTCTGCGGCACAAAGATGCCAGGGGCCGATCATGACAGACGGCCGCTGAGCTGAGTATAAAGTTACTGATACATGTGATTATGAATGGAATGATCAGTTGTTGAGAAACATTCATAGTGACTGCATTATATTACGCATCTGTTCATCCAGAGCAGCTGCACAGAATTTCAACATGCGTACAGCAGCCTGTGTTATTTTCAGGCAGCTGCTGCAGTAAGAGCCGGGGGGATGACCGGAATGAAAGGGCTAGGGCGAATGGGCGCTCCAATCGTAAAAATCCTTGTTGCTTCACATAAGAAATACAGAATGCCGACAGACGACATTTACCTTCCGCTGCATGTCGGCGCGGAGGGAAAAGTCGACTCCAAAGGCAATCCTCTTGACCTCGGATGGACAAAGGATAACACGGGTGAGAATATTTCAGAGCTCAATCCGGGTTATTGCGAGCTGACGGGCTTGTTCTGGGGCTGGAAGAATCTCGAGGCGGACTATATCGGACTGGTACATTACCGCAGGTATTTCTGCCTGAAGAGAAGAAGCCGTGATCCATATAAGAATATCCTGACAGGCGCACAGCTGAGACCGCTGCTGAAACAGTACTGGGTCTTTGTGCCGAGGAAAAGACGCTATTTTATAGAGACGCTTTACTCGCACTATGCGCACACCCATTATGCGGAACATCTGGATGCCACCAGAGAAGTCATAGCGGAAAAGTGTCCGGAATATCTTCCTTCCTTTGACAGGATTATGCGGCACAGATATGGCCATATGTTCAATATGATGATCATGCGCAAAGACCTGGCGGACAAGTACTGCACCTGGCTCTTTGACATTCTGTTTGAATTATCGAAAAAAATGGGAGATACAGAACTTTCCTTCTATCAGGGACGCTATTTCGGAAGAGTCAGCGAGATCATCCTGAATGTCTGGCTGGACAGGCAGATCGCTGTTTCCGCAATTCCCCGCGAACGGATCTGTGAACTTCCTACGATATACACAGAGAAAATCATGTGGTACAAAAAAGCAGCTTCTTTCCTGCGGGCAAAATATCTGGGTGAAAAATACGAGGGAAGCTTTTGATGGAATATAACAATCTGGCAGAACAGAAAAACCGTGTATCAAATCCGGATGATATAGGGGAGGCTCCGGGCGGGTCCCTCTCCGCTCCGATGAATTCCGCGGGAAACAATGAAAGAAGGGCTGCCGCCTTTGAGCCGGACCACATTCCTTCACCCGGAATCGGAAAATCTTTTGAGCGATGGCTCGGAGAAGGTATTTTTTCAGGAACGGCGCGCGGCGCTGTCAGCGGAATCACGGATATACTGTATTATCTGTCGTTTATCGTCTGCTACAGCTGGGGCTTTATCAATACAACCATGTTTAAGAAGGGCTTTTCTGACGCCTTTGAGCTGCGGATGGACGGTCTTCTGCACTTTGCTGTAGTCAATGCTCTGATCTGCGGGATCATAGCCCTGCTGCTGCAGGACAGCATCCGGCAGGCTTTGTTTGAGGTTGTTCTTCTGGCGGCGGGATTTCTGCACTGGAAGTTCGGAGCCGGAAAATATGAATATTTTGTCCTGTGCGTTCTGATCGTTGGTATGACGGGACGTTCCTTTAAGATGCTGCTGACAATCGCTTTTTCAATCGGAACTGCGATGATGGCGGCTGCTTTTGCTGCGTCCCAGCTGGGGGTGATTACAGACCTGGTATACGAGGGAGGCCGGCATTCTTTTGGAATCATCTACTGTACAGACTGTGCTGCCCATATCCTCTTCCTGATGATCATGTATGTATTTCTGCGGCTGGATACGATCCATCTGGTGGAGTACATAACACTGATTCTTGTCTATGCGATCATGATGATGACCAAGGCACAGTCGGACGTATTCTGCGGATTTCTGCTCCTGGCCGGTGTACTCATCTACCGGCTGACACGCAGATGGCACAATACGATCGTTGTGCGTGCGCTGTCTATGATCGAGAGTTTTTCCTTTTTCATCTGTGCGCTGGTATCCTTTGCTGTTACCCTGGGCTTTGACAGGGAAAGCAGGAAAATGCGCAGAAAACTGAGATATTCCATGATCAGGCGTCTTGAGATGAATCAGGATGCCTTGAAGGAGCATCCCTTTTCCCTTTTCGGAGCAAAGGTTGAAGAGCACGGATTCGGCGGCCGGACCGAAAACCTGCCCAGCTGGGATGAGTATTTCTTTATCGACTGTTCTTATATCCGCCTTTTTGTGATCGGGGGAGCGCTGCTCTTTATCCTGATCCTTCTGATCATGACTTATGCCCAGATCAGATGCTTTGTATTTAAAAGATATGGACTGGTATTCCTGCTGGTGCTCGTCGCGGTCTCCTGTATCATGGAACACCACATTCTGGAATATTATTACAATGTGTTCCCGCTGATGGCTTTTTCGGGGCAGAGACTCTTCAGAGAGGATCCGATCCCGGAACTCGAATGGCCGCAGCGGGCCGGGAGTTTGTAAAGCGCGGCAGTATGCGCAGCTTTTCATGTCTGTGAACGCGAGACAAGGGCCGCAGGTATGACAGATCTGTCGACGGGAGGTTCACGCATTTTATGATTAAAATCAATGAAAAAAAAGACTGCTGCGGATGCGGCGGCTGCAGTAACGCCTGTCCCGTGCACTGCATACAGATGAAAGCGGACGAGGAAGGATTTCTCTACCCGGAAGTAGATGAAGCGGCCTGTATCGGCTGCGGTCTGTGTGAACGGGTTTGTCCGGTGCTGCATGCGGGGGAGGATACTCCTTTTTCGCAGGCAGCATATCTTTTGCAGTATAAAAACGAAAAAGTGCGCCGTCAGAGCACATCCGGCGGGGCATTTACGGCGATTGCCCGCTATGTACTGGACCGCGGCGGCGTGGTCTACGGGGCGGCTTTCGATGAGGATCTGCGGGTGCATCACACTTCTGTGAAATCCCCTGCCGGATTGCAGATCTTCCGCAACAGCAAATACGTTCAGAGCAATACGGAAAAGACTTTCACAGAAGTCCGCGCGCATCTGCGCGCCGGCAGGATGGTCTGTTACAGCGGAACTCCCTGCCAGATCGAAGGACTTCTGTCATTTCTTGAGCCCGCGCCCGCCGGCAGAGCGGACACACAGGAAGGGCCTCTCTGTCCCGCCGGCGGGGAAACTGCGGCGGAACACATACAGGCAGAGGATACCCGGGAAGCCCTGGCGGGACAGACAGAAAAGCACAATCCCCTTCTCGATCATCTGATCACGGTGGATGTGGTCTGCCACGCGGTGCCTTCTCCCCTGGTGTGGGAGAGGTATCTCGAGATGCAGAAAGACAAACTCGGGACCGGCATTGCGGACGCAAAATTCCGGGACAAACATTACGGCTATAATTATTCGACCATGACACTCCTTGACCGGGACGGACAGGAGCGCTATGTGCAGGGAATCGATACGGATCAGATGCTGCGGGCATTTTTCTCCGACATCTGCGACCGCCCTTCCTGTTACGAGTGCGCTTTCAAAAAGCGCTACAGAAAGAGCGATTTCACGATATGGGACTGCTATCCGGTCTATGCCTTCGACAAAAAACTGGACGACAACAAGGGCACTTCCCGTGTCCTGATCCACAGCGAAAAAGGAAGAAGCATATTTGAGGAGATGCGGGTCAGATGCCGCGTTTTTGAAGTGGACCCGGACCGTCTCACGGACGGCGTGCACGAGATGTTTCACAGCGTGAACGGCAATCCGCGCCGGGAGGAGTTCTTTGAGGACGCCGCCTGTATGGAGGCGCAGAGCCTCTTTGACAAGTATTTTCCTGTGACGGCAAAGGTCAGGCTCGAGCGCTCCGCGCGCCTGATCTGCTACAGGACCGGTGGGTATTCGGCGGCAAAGAGAGTCGCCAGGAAGATCCTGAAGAAGGACTGACACGGCGGAGGGTATAGACAAATGACTGATTCTGCATACAATCCGCAGGACAAGCCTGCGGTCAGTATCATAGTACCGGTCTATAAGGTGCCGGAGCAGTATCTGCGCAAGTGTGCGGAGAGCTGCATTGAACAGACAGTGCGTGACATCGAGATTCTTCTGGTGGATGACGGGTCACCCGACCAGTGCGGGAGTATCTGTGATGAATACGCGGAAAAAGACAGCAGAGTCCACGTGATCCACAAGGAGAACGGAGGACTTTGCAGTGCCCGCAACGCCGGCTTTGCCGCTGCGCGGGGCGAATGGATCATGTTTGTGGACGGAGATGACTGGATCGACCCGGATATGTGCGGCCGGATGCTGGATGCAGGCGAGCGTGAGAATGTCGATCTTGTCATGTGCGGCATCACCAGGCAGTATGAGCATTCCACACAGGACTACAAGTTTTATCTGCGCGACTATGAGAAGGGCGGAAAGGTCTATCGGGGCAGGGAGTGCAAATGGCTTCAGCAGCAGCTCCTGGTCTACAACTGCAATATAGCAGTCGCCTATTCGAAACTGATCCGCAGGAAACTTCTCGCGGACCACAATATCGTCCATGACGACCTGCTCCGCCAGGGGGCGGAGGGGCTGGAGTTCAATATCCGCCTTTTTGAGCAGATCAGGAGCGCGCTATTTATCAACCAGCCTTTTTATCATTATCTGTATAATGAAAATTCCATCTCTTCTCTGCACAGTGAGGAGAACCATCGCTGTGTGATCGGCTGCTTTGAAAAGATCCGCAGTCTGATCGAAGAGAGCAGCAACCGTGACAGGCTGCTGCCCTGGTTTGACAACCGCCTGCTGTACGTGATCATCACGACGGCCATCAGCGGCTATTTTCACCCTGACAACAAGGCACCTTTTTCGGAGAAGAAAAAGGGTTATGAAGCTTATCTGCAGCAGCCAATCGTCGAGCATGCGCTGAAGACGGACAATCTGCGGGGCCTGTCCCGGCAGAGACGTGTGGTCCTCTATCTGATCCGGCACAGACAGTTCCGGGCTCTGGATCTTATGGGACGCGCCAGGAAATGGCAGAAGGATCATCTGTAGATTCTGCGGATTATATAAGATGGGGATCCCTGCCGCCGTGCAGAAGGGTGCGGCAGGCCGGTCTGTACAGTTTATTGAATATTGAATATAGAGGTACTATCAAGAGGTATACTACATGGGAAAGATTCTGCAAAAATATCAGAAGATGTCCGTGCAGGTGCGGGCTTCTTTCTGGTTTTTGATATGTTCTTTTTTGCAGAAGGGCATTTCCTCCATTACGACGCCGATTTTTACAAGACTGCTGACAACGGAGGAATACGGTCAGTACGGTGCTTTTAATTCCTGGCTCGGGATCATTACGATCTTTGTCACACTGAATCTGTTTTACGGTGTGTACACGCAGGGCCTGGTCAAATATGAGAAGGAAAAATATGTCTACTCGTCAAGTCTGCAGGGACTGACGCTGACATTGTGCCTGGGCTGGACGGCGGTCTATCTGCTGTTCCGCGGCTTCTGGAACCGCATCTTTTCTCTGACGACGGTGCAGATGCTGGCGATGCTGCTCATGATCTGGGCGACGGCCGTTTTTAATTTCTGGGCGGCGGAGCAGAGGGTGACCTACAGCTACAGGCGTCTTGTGCTGCTCACACTTCTGGTGTCTGCTGCAAAGCCTGCCGTGGGCATTTTTTTTGTGATTCACGCCCAGGACAAGGTTACAGCGAGGATTCTGGGACTTGCTCTTGTGGAGCTTGTGGGTTACACGGGGCTGTTCTTCGTGCAGATGGCGCGCGGAAGGGTCTTTTATTCCGGAAAATTCTGGCGCTATGCCCTGCTTTTTAATCTGCCTCTCGTGCCGCACTATCTGTCCCAGACGGTGCTTTCGAGCGCAGACAGGATCATGATCCGCGATATGGTCGGAAAGAGTGAGGCGGGTATTTATAACCTGGCTTACCAGATCTCGCTTCTTATGACGCTCTTTAATACGGCTCTGTCCCAGACCCTGAGCCCCTGGATCTATCAGAAGATCAAGGCGGGCAGGGCAAAGGATGTATCGCAGACAGCATTTATGACCATGGGACTGATTGCCGGCATGAATCTGCTTCTGATGCTTCTGGCCCCGGAAGCAGTGGCGATCTTTGCGCCTAAGGCTTATTACAACGCTATCTATGTCATCCCGCCGGTCTCCATGAGCGTGTTCTTCATGTTCAGCTACGATCTTTTCGCCAAATTTGAGTTCTATTTCGAGAAGACAGTCTTTATCATGGCGGCCAGTGTCACGGGAGCCCTGATCAATCTGGTCACAAACTATATCTTTATTCAGAAATACGGCTATTACGCGGCGGGCTACACGACGCTTTTCTGCTACCTGATCTATGCCGCGGGCCACTATATCATGATGAACCGTGTCTGCGACCGCTATCTGGACGGGCTCCGCCCCTTCAGTGCGGTAAAATACTGGGGCATGGCGGCTGTGTTTATGGCAGCCGGCTTTGTACTGCTCTTCACCTATCAGTCCAGGATCCTGCGCTACGGACTTCTTCTTACGGTACTGGTGCTGGCGGTGATTTTCCGCAATCGTCTGAAGGAAATCATGAAGAGACTGGTCAATATCCGGAAGACAGGAAAGAAGAAATAATACCCCGGGACGGGAAAGAAGAAATGTTATCCGTCGGGAGAAAACTCCCGCTTTATTCACATATTTTTGAACATGAGGTAATGGTACTGAAGTATGAAAAGCTCAGAAGATCTGATTTCTGTGATCATTCCAGTATATAATGTGAAACCATACCTGCGTATGTGCGCGGACAGTGTCTTTGCGCAGACTTTCCGGAACCTGGAGATCATCTTCGTGGATGACGGCTCGACGGATGGAAGCGGAGAAATCTGCGATGAACTGGCAGCGGAAGACAGCAGAGTCCGTGTTATTCATCAGGAAAACGGCGGTCTTTCCGCCGCCCGCAATACCGGGATCGATGCGAGCAGGGGAGCCTTCCTGTATTTTCTGGACAGTGACGACGCGATCTCTCCGGTCACGATCGCTCACCTCTGGACAGCCTGTATCCGCACGAGGGCGGATGTCGCTGTCGGTGATTTCATGCGCTTTACGGAGATCGAGGTCCCGCAGGAAAGAAAGAAATTTGCCAGCCAGGCTTTCGGCACCGAAGAAGCTCTGCGCAGAATGCTTATGAACGAGGGATTCGGTCATCAGGCATGGGGAAAGCTTTTCCGGCGCAGCCTTTGGGAGACACTCCGTTTCCCAAAAGGGCTCTTGTATGAAGATTATGCCGTGATCTATGACGTGATGCTCGGTGCCGAAAAAGTCACCGCGGTCACAGATGCCATGTATTTTTACAGAATGCAGGAGGGGTCGATCATGCACAGCAGGATCGGCGAGAGAAATCTGACCCTTCTGGATACTTCCGAACGTGTGACCGGGATGCTATCCGAACAGTATCCTTCCCTGCGCGGCCCTGCGGTCCGTCTGCAGGTGGTGACCTATATGCGTTTTCTTTCGGATATGCTCGAGACAGACTATCGGCTTTTCCCGGATGTACAGCGCAGGATCATTGACACGGTCAAGAGTCTGAAAAAGGAATTCCTGCATGCTCCCGGTGTGCGCAGGGTGGACAAGATGAAGCTGAGGGCGCTCATGGCGGGAAAACGTGTATTTTATCTGATGTACAAGGCCTCTGACGCAAAGAAAAAACAGTGAGCCCCTGCGGACAGGTGTCTGCGGTGATGACGCGGCACGGATCATTGCCTGCTGCCTACTGATGAGCCGTGCGCGGACACCTCAATATAAAGGCGTAACCAGATCACCGCGCTGACGCGCGGCATGGAGGTAAAGTGGTCCCATATTTAGTTACTTTTGCAATATCCATACTGGTATGTGCTGCCGGGGAACTGACGCTCAGAAAGAGCAGGAGAGGCGGAGCCCTTCTGTGCGCTCTGTCCACTCTGTTTCCGACGGTCCTGGCCGGTGCCAGAGAGTTTACGGTGGGGACGGACATTGCCACCTACGGAAACTTCGTTTTTCAGGCGGCACGCTACTCGACCAGAATCAGGTCTTTTCTGAGATCGCGCAAAGAAATTGAGACACTTTACAAGGCGCTGGCGTTTGCGGTTTCCAGATTTACCAATAATCCCCATTGGTTTTATTTTGTGACAGCACTGATCATCTGCGGATTTACCATGTGCGGTCTCTGGTATTACAGACGATGGTGCTCTGTTACACTCGGCTGGACATGTTTTCTTTTTCTGTTTTACGGGGATACCCTCAATACAATGCGCCAGTGCCTGGCACTCGCAATTGTTTTTGCGGCCTTCCCCTTATTCCTTGAAAAGAAATATGTGCTGTTCGGTGTTGTCAGCGTGATCGGGATCTTTTTTCATGTGACCGGGGTCCTGGCCCTGCTTGTGCCGGCGGCCTATCTGTTTATGAAGAAAGTCCCGCCCAGGTGGCTGCAGTTTTTCCTGATCGTGGCCTTCATGGCTGTGATCCTCTTCTACAGCCCCCTGCTGCGTGTCGTACTCAAATGGAATCTGCTGCCGCCCAAGTTTTCCAGGTACCTGGCAAAGGGAGTTGCCTTTGCCCTCAATCCCACTGTTCTCCGGCTTCCCTTCCTGCTTCCGATCATTATGTACTACGACCGTTTCTGCGGCTTTACGGAAGTGACGGAGCCCGGAGAGACGGAATTTGGAGAGACTGGATCCGGAGGGACAGAGTACGGGAGAATGCAGGTTTTGCCTTCAAAGGCGCAGGAGATTACGGGCAAACAGGCTCTGGGTATGATGGTTGTGGTGATGCTTCTGCTGGAGATCTGTACGGTGCAGCTTCGCAGTGTGCGTCCGGCTCTTTACAGGATCAGCTTTTATTTCGGCTATTATAGATTTATCGCGTATTCCCGCGTGATTTCTATCCTGCGCAAAGACAACCGGGCGGTCATGACAATTGCCCTGATCATCTATCTGGTCGTCCTCTGGTACTATCAGAATGTCATACAGGGAAACAATGAGATCTATCCATATGTCTATGCGCAGGATTGGTTCCACCGTGTAATCTACATGATGCCTGCCGAGTGACGTTTTTTTACATGTACTCTCATATAGAGTGTGCTCTTCTGAAAGGGTATCTGCCTTTCGCCCGGGCGAAAGGATCTGCCTGCAGCTGTACGCTGCGGCTGATACATTTGCAGCTAATACATTAATGAAAGGATTTAGTTAACATATGAAAAGAGAAAGCGGAATACTGTACCCCGTATCATCCCTCCCTTCCCGTTTCGGAATCGGAAGTTTTTCCAGAGAAGCCTATGAATTTATTGACTTTCTGAAAGAAGCGGGCCAGTCCTACTGGCAGGTCCTTCCCCTTTGCCAGACAGGATTCGGGGATTCTCCTTACCAGTCGGTTTCTTCTTTTGCGGGCAATCCCTACTTTATAGATCTGGAAAAGCTCATCGAAGAGGGACTCCTTACCTGGGATGAAGTGAACCGCTTCGATTTCGGCAGTGACCCTGAGAAGGTGGATTACGGCGCGCTGTATAACAATCGCTACAGTGTGCTGAAGATCGCGTTTGAGCGTTTCCGCTCTCTTGAGAATTCTGAAAGCCACAGCACCTATCATTCAGAGTATCAGGAATACCTGGAAAGGGAGCATTACTGGCTCTTTGACTATGCTCTCTATATGGCTCTGAAGAAAAAATATGAAGGAAAGTCCTGGACGGACTGGGATGACGGCGAACGCCTTCGCAGGAAAAGAGCTCTGGATGCCGCTGCGAAGGAACTGGCAGACGATATTGATTTTTATCGTTTCCTGCAGTTTCAATTTGACCGCCAGTGGAAAAAGCTCCATGCCTATGCGGCGGAGCAGGGAATCAAGATCATCGGAGACATCCCCTTCTATGTAGCCATGGACAGCGCGGCGACCTGGGCGCATGCGGACATCTTCCGCTTTAATAAAGACCTGGTCCCGACTGTAGTGGCAGGCTGCCCTCCGGATGCCTTTTCTCCGACCGGCCAGCTCTGGGGAAATCCCGTCTACGACTGGAAAAAGCTCAAAAAGAACGGATACGACTGGTGGATCCAGCGCTTTGCGCGTAATTTTGAGTTCTATGATGTAGTCCGTCTCGACCATTTCAACGGATTTGCGGAGTATTACGAGGTGCCTTACGGTGACGAGACCGCAGAAAACGGCAAAGTCGTCAAGGGTCCAGATATCGATTTCTTCAATGCAGTGAAAAAGGAGCTCGGCGATGTCGCCATCATCGCGGAGGACCTGGGAAATATCACTCCCGCGACCGAAAAGCTTCTGGAAGGGACCGGCTATCCCGGCATGAAGGTGCTCCAGTTTGCCTTTGACCCCAGTGAGTCCAGCTATTACCTGTCCTATAATCATGTGAAAAACGCGGTTGTTTATACAGGTACCCACGACAACACTACAACCCGCGCATGGATCGAACAGTGCAGTGACCATGACCGCGATTTCGCGCGCCGCTTTATCCATTCCGAATACACTGACTACGGCGCGTTTACATGGGATTTCATCCGCGAAGCTTTCCGCAGTGTCTGTGACCTCTGCATCATCCCCATTCAGGACTTCCTGGTCAAGGGCGAGGAGGCGCGCCTGAACACTCCCGGAACAGCCCAGGGCAACTGGCAGTGGCGTGTAGTCCCCAACCTTCTCTCCCATGATCTCGCCCGCAGTATCTATGATCTGACCAGGACTTACGGCCGCCTGCCGAAGCCTGATCCGGACGAAAAGGAAGAGAAGAAGGGAAAATAATGCAGGACCTGTCTGCGAGTCCTGCATGATAAAAAGAAAAACTTTTTAAAGGATGCGGCAGAACTGAAGATCTGCAAAAAAGGGGACCCCTTCCGCAGGAAGGGGTTCTCCGGGACGAAAAGGCGTTGAAATGAATAGTGACAGGCATAATAACAACTCTTTCCTGCACCGTCTCGTATATATTGCGGCGGGGCTGTTCATCTTCCTTGTATCTTTTATCGGGTTCTCGGCCCGATGGGGACTGACAACCTGGGGAGAACTGGATATTGATGAGATCATTTTCCAGCTCCAGGCCCCTCTCGCCGGCACCGGAAACGGGATGATCAGAGACTATATTGTAAAGGCGGTCCTGCCGAC
>ODAI010796894.1_pt1 | contig 18996 bp, 16 predicted proteins | sample 1539321 | NCBI WGS metagenome assembly ODAI01 (sample SAMN02144231, study PRJEB22623) | gut metagenome | biome: sheep rumen | host: Ovis aries | place: New Zealand
CGGCTTTCGAGTCCGTCGCCCGATTGACGGGCTGGTCCGTGATAATTACCCGCCTGGCCTGGCGGCAACTTACCACTTCATCCCTACACAGACAACAGTCGCATTATACATGAGTCAGCAAATCAAATCAAGAGGGGAAAGCACTGTTTTTGAAAAAAATTTTTCACTTTTTCAATCCAATCCTTCGCCGGAAGTCCCCTTTTTTCGCAGTTTCTTCCGAGAATCATTTACACGCCTTCATGTGTGTCTATTCTTTTCCCTGTTTTGCCCGCCTGCGTGTATTTTTCTCCGTACTTTTCAGGAACGAAAGGCTGTAATCCCTATATTTTTCATGATCTTCACCATTTCTTTTTTGCACACTTTACCGTGTGTATCCATTTCAGTCCCGAGCTTTCCCGGCGGGGGGCGTTTTGTTAGCACTCTATTTCGATGAGTGCTAAATTTTTCTTGCATTTCCTCACTTACGGTGATACAATCCATTTGAAAACAGATTCGAGGCTCCCTTCGGAGCCGATTCAGGAGGTTGATGATCCATGGCGGTTCAAAAGGAAAACGGCAGCGTCTCCATCGACGCGCAGAATATTATGCCGGTTATCAAACGCTGGCTGTACTCCGATAAGGATATTTTCCTGCGGGAAACGGTTTCGAATGCCTGTGATGCGATCACGAAATTCCGCATGCTGCATCCGGACTCCGGGGAAGAGATGCAGGTCACCGTGACCGTAGACCAGAAAAAGAAAACCATCCGCATCTCTGATACCGGTATCGGTATGACGGCGGAGGAAGTCAAGAAATACATCAACCAGGTTGCTTTCTCCGGCGCCACCGAATTCATGAAGCAATTCGAGGGGGACGATGCGAAGGAAAAGGGCGACATCATCGGACATTTCGGCCTTGGGTTCTATTCTGTCTTCATGGTCTCCGACAGGGTGGAAATCGAGACGCTTTCCAGCGAGGAAGCCGCAGAGCCCGTGCACTGGGTTTCTCAGGATGGAATGGATTTTGAAATCTCCGGCGGCGCAAGGGCTTCCCACGGCACGGATATCATTCTGCATATATCCAAGGAGGAAAAGGAATTCCTGGAGGTCTGGAAAGTCCGGGAGGTCCTGAAGCGCTACTGCGGGTTTATGGCCTACCCCATCTTCCTGGAGGATGCCAATGCCAAGCCGGTGGAAAAGGAAGTTCCCGTGGGAGACGAGAAGAACGAGGACGGCACTCCCAAAACAGATAAGGTGACCGAGCTTCCGAAGCCGGAAAAAATCAACGACACCGACCCGCTCTGGCTCCGCAACCCGAAGGACTGCAAGGATGAAGATTATAAGGAATTCTATCATCGGGTTTTCATGGACTTTGAGGATCCCCTGTTCTGGATCCATCTGAACGTGGATTATCCCTTCAATCTAAAAGGAATCCTTTTCTTCCCGAAGCTGAAGAATGACTTCGGCACCCATGAAGGGCAGATCAAGCTCTTCTCCGGACAGGTATTCGTAGCGGATAATATAAAGGAAGTCATCCCTGAATTCCTGATGCTGCTCAAGGGAGTCATCGACTGTCCCGACCTGCCGCTGAACGTCAGCCGGTCCTTCCTGCAGAACGACGGCTATGTGAAAAAGATTTCGTCCCATATTACCAAGAAGGTCGCCGACAAGCTGAATTCCCTGATGAATAAGGAGCGGGAGACCTACGAGGGATACTGGGATGACATCGCTCCCTTCGTCAAGTACGGGTGCATCAAGGATCAGAAATTCTATGACCAGGTCAAGGGTTCTCTTCTTCTGAAGAAAACCGACGGAAAATATGTAACTCTGGAGGAATACAAGGCTGCCAATTTTGACAAAACGGAGAAAAAAGTTTACTACACCAATGATGAAAAGCGGCAGGCAGCCTCCGTCAAGCTCTATACGGACCGGGGCATCGACGTCGCCGTCATGAATACCCTGATCGACGGGAATTTCATGTCCTTCCTCGAATATTCCGGCACAGAGGAGGATCGTGTCTCCTTCGCCAGGGTGGACGCGGATGTAGACGGCCTGAAGGAGGAATCTGAAGAGGGGAAGGATCTGGACGCGGAAAGCATGCAGTCCCTCTTCCGCTCCGCCCTCTCCCAGGAGAACCTGGAAGTGAAGCTGGAATCTCTGGGAGATCCTGAAATGACAGCCATGGTCACCGAAGACGAGCAGATGCGCCGTTACAAGGAAATGAGCCGCATTTACGGTGAGCGTTTTCCCATGCCGGACCGGTTCACGCTGGTGCTGAACCGCCGGAACGAAACCATTCAGGCGCTGGCCGGAAGAGATCCGGAGGACGAGACGACAATCCTCCTCTGCCAGCAGATCTACGATCTGGCCCGCATGGCTGCTCAGCCTCTGGAAGCGGAAGATATCACCCGCTTCCTCGAGCGCAGCAGGAAGCTGCTGGGCATGGTCGCCAAAGCGTAAGCCAACCCGGGTTGCCAAAGAAAAAGCCCGTCTGCGTTTCATCTCGCAGACGGGCTTTTTGAATGGACAGATCAGATATCCTCGTCCAGGGCTTCATCCTCATCCAGCAGCTCCAGATCGTCCTCCTCCTCCGTCGCAGGGGCATTCTCCATAACGGCGGGAGCGTCATCCTTCCGGGCAAAAAGCTCCGCGCGGAGCTTCTGGTCAATTTCCGCCGTCAGCTCCGGATGATCCTTCAGGTAGAGCCTGGCATTATCCCGGCCCTGGGCCAGCCGCAGATCTCCATAGCTGAAGAACGCGCCGCTCTTATGGATGATATCCTTCTCCACGGCCATATCCAGCAGCGTTCCTTCCGTGCTGATGCCCTCTCCGTAAATAATATCGAACTCCGCTATACGGAAGGGCGGCGCGACCTTGTTTTTCACTACTTTGACCTTGGTGCGGTTGCCGATGACCTCGGAGCCGTTCTTCAGCGCTTCTCCCTTGCGCACATCCAGCCGTACGGAGGCATAGAACTTCAGCGCCCGTCCGCCGGGAGTGGTCTCCGGATTGCCATACATCACGCCGACCTTTTCCCGCAGCTGGTTGATAAAGACAGCCACGCACCCGGTCTTGTTGATGATTCCCGTCAGCTTGCGCAGCGCCTGGCTCATCAGCCGGGCCTGCAGTCCTACGAAGGAATCCCCCATCTCACCGTCAATCTCCGCCTTGGGCACCAGCGCAGCCACCGAGTCGATCACGACCACATCCAGCGCGCCGGAGCGGACCAGGGCTTCGGCGATTTCCAGCGCCTGCTCCCCGGTATCCGGCTGGGAGACATACAGTTCATCAATGTTCACGCCGAGCTTTTTTGCGTACATGGGATCCAGAGCGTGCTCCGCGTCCACAAAGGCCGCAATCCCGCCGGCTTTCTGCGCCTCTGCCACAATATGCAGCGCGACCGTCGTCTTTCCGGAGGATTCCGGCCCGTAGATCTCTACAATCCGGCCCCGGGGAATCCCGCCCACGCCCAGCGCGGCATCCAGCGTCAGGCAGCCTGTCGGAATGACGGGAATATCACGGCTGATGGCCTCAGAACCCAGCTTCATAATGGAGCCTTTTCCAAACTGTTTATCCAGATCAGCCAGCGCGTGCTCCAGCGCCTTCAGCTTTTCTTCCTGTACGTCCGTCACCGTTACTGATTTTTCAGCCTTCGCCGCCTTCTTCGCTGCCATTGCTCCAATCCTCTTTTCTCTCAATCGTTCGCCCGGAGGCGCTCTCTTTTTCCGACGGGATCATCATACCAGATTTCCCCGTCCAGCGCAAGATAGTATGAACAATTTTTTTGTTCTTGTGCACAAGCATTTTGGGATTTCCGGCCTTCGCGCCGGATTCTTCCCGCTCGTCCTTCGCGTTCCTATCCCAGCAGCTTCTTCCGCAAAGCCTTCAGGTCTTTCTGTTCCTCCGCCAGCCGTCCCAGAAAGGCCTTCTGGCTTTCCTCCCGGATCAGCAGCTCCCCTGCGCGCTCCACGGCTTCCGTAAAGGCGGGATCCATCCCGGCTTTTCCCTGTCTGGCCAGAGGACAGACAGCCCGGGAACGTTCGTCCGTGCGTACCGAAATCCCGTTCCCGGCAGGAACGGGCAGCAGGGGAAAAACCCGGCAGGCCAGCGGCCGGTCACGCCGATCGCATTCTCCGGGGCACACCAGCAGCAGCTCTCTTCCCGCCGGAATGATCTTCCAGCCTTCCAGGTTCTCATAAAAATCCTCTTCCCCGGGAAAGAGCAGCATTCCCGTTTCCTCCCCCTCCAGGGAAGCGCAGCATCTGGCTCCGCAGATCCGTCCGCAGTCCCTCTTCAGAGGAGTCACGTCGGCCAGGATCTCCCTCGCCTGTCTGAGAACCTCCATCCTGTCCTCCGTCACCGGCTTCTCCTCCCTTTTTTCGCCTCACTCAGCTGTTTTCATCCTTTTCCGTCTCCGGCATCCACCGGTAACACCGCCGGATTCCGGCAGCGTCCGTCACCAGCAGATCCGGGATTTTTGCCGGATCCACCTGCAGGGAGTCAATCAGCGCCGGAAACTGAAAGGATCTCTGGTATCTTCTGTCTGAAACAAAATCCTTCCCGTCAATTTTCCCGGTTTCCCAGGCTTCCACAATCTCCCTGGGCCCCGCTTCCTCCGGATATGGTTTTCCCCTGACGGCCAGGCCGTTCATCCGCAGCCGCCCCGCTTCCGGATCGTATCCGGCCAGCAGTTCCGCGGCCTCTGTTCCCGTATCACAGATCACCGTCAGGTTTTCTGCCTTCAGCCGTCCCTGGCATACAGAGACAGCCTCCGGACAGGAATCCATCCCCAGATAGCTGCATCCAAGATATTCGGCAGCAGCCAGCGTCGTCCCGCTTCCGCAGCACAGATCCGCCACCCGGTCTCCCGGCAGCACAACAGGCTTCAGCAGTCTTTCCAGCAGCTTCATCGGTTTCTGGGTCGGATAGCCTGTCCGCTCCGGATCCTTCTGCTGCATGAAGCCGATGTCCGTCCAGACATCGCCGGGATATACCGGCTCATCATCGTAGTACCGGTATTCCTTTCCCCCGGTTACGATGCTGGAATAGCTTCTTCCGTTCTCGTCCACGCCCCTGGCCATATGGTTTTTCCGATGCTGGCTTCTGGGCAGCGGCACCTGGGTCAGGTCAAAGCGGTACTTTTCGCTCCGGGCGTACATCAGGATCGTTTCATGCTTCCGGGGAAAGCATTTTTTGCTTCTTCCGCCGCTTTCATAGCTCCAGATGATTTCATTCAGGAATCGGTCCTTCCCGAAGATCCGGTCGCAGAGAATTCTCCCCTGGGCGGACATCCGCCAGTCCAGATGCAGATAAAAGACGCCTTCCGGCTTCAGCAGCTCCCGGGAAACCGTGATCATGCGCCGCAGAAAGCGCAGATAAGCCTTTTCATCATCAAACCTGTCCACATAGCCCGGCGCAGTCAGGCTGGGGCTGCCGCGTCTCCAGCCCTTCTCACCGTAGGGCCGCTTTCGCGCAAACGCGTCTCCCGTCATGAAGGGAGGATCCAGGTACACGCACTGGATCTGCCCGTTGAACGCCCGGACCTCCGGCGGCAGCTTCCGGATATTTCCGCAGATCAGAACGTTCTCTCCCCGGCCGTACACCGTCCTTTGAATCCGTACCTGCTCATACATTTTTCTTTCCTCCCGCGCGTGTCTCCTTCGTCTCTGCCAGGCCCGTTTCCGATTCTATCCCTCTACCAGCTGAATCGCCCTGATTTCCTTTTCATCGGGGGTCATGTATGCCGTTTTCTGATGCGTGTAAATCACTTTTCCCGGCGCGGCGCCGGACGGCTTCCTGACATATTTTCTTCTCGTGTAATCCACGGGAACCAGGCTGCTTCTCTGCCCCTTGCTGTACCAGGCCGCCAGCAGCGCGGCCTGCTTCAGGGTTTCGCGGGGGATTTCCCCTTCCGTCCGGATAATTACATGGCTTCCCGGCATGTCCTTGGCATGAAGCCACATGGCGTCCCCGGCGGCCTCCATGGTCAGCCGGTCATTCTGAATCGCGTTCTTCCCTACGAGGATTTCCATACCGTCCGCGGACAGATACCGGTACGGCCGGCTCTGCGGAAGATTTCGCTGCTGGCGGCGGTTTGTGTTCCGCTTCATGTATCCGGTCCGGACCAGCTCCGCCCGAATTTCCTCCAGCTCGCTTTCCCCGGTGCACTTTCCCACGTCCATCAGCATCCCCTCCAGGTATTCCGTCTCCTGCAGGGTCTTCTCCTTCTGCTCCGAGGCCACCTGGCGGGCAGATCTGGCCTTCTGATATTTTTTGAAGTACTTCTGCGCGTTCTGACTGGGGGTCAGCCGGGGATCCAGCGGGATGGTGAGATTTCCCCCTTCCGGAGCATACCAGTTGGGCAGGGAAACCTCCTCCGCGCCCTTTGTCAGCGTATACAGGTTCGCGTTCAGAATCTCTCCCATGATCCGGTATTCTTCCATGCGGGCTGCGCCGGCCAGCTCCTCCTCCTGGAGAGCCAGCTTCTTTTCGCACCGCTCAATCTGCGTCTTCAGCAGCCGCACCATGGAGGCGCTCTTCTGCCGAAGGCGGTCCTGCTGGTCCCGGGTTCCGTAATATGCCTCCAGCGCCCTGCTCAGCGTCGGATATTCCTTCTGCTTCTCCGGATTCCCGCTCAGGTAGGGAAACGGATATACCTCCGACGCTTCCCCGTTTTCCGCGTATTCCACCCGCGGACCGGTCATCTCCGGCAGCCGCTTCATCAGTTCGCAGACCCGTCTGCAGCATGCCTGCAGATCTTCCGGTTTCTTTTCCCCCGGAGACAGAACCCGCACCGCGATTTCCCGGGCAGACGCCAGGCTCAGCCCGCGGATGGCTCCGGAGAGCGCCTTTTCAAATGGCTGTTCCCCGGCTTCCTCCAGCCGTTCCTTCAGCGCTTCCTCCGTCAGGGTCTCCGGATCCAGCCGGTTCTGCTCCGGCGGCGGCACATAGGTCAGGCCCGGCTGTACCTGCCGGACCCGGCTCATCTCCGCATTGACATGATGCGCGGATTCCAGAATGCGCCCTTCCCCGTTCAGCAGCATCAGATTTGAATGCCGGCCCATGACCTCCAGCACCAGCCGTCTGGGCTCATGATCTCCCATTTCGCCGATGGTGTCCATATCAATGTAGAGAATCCTGTCCCCGCCCACCTGGCGCACATGGAGAATTCTTCCCCCCAACAGCTGTTTGCGCATCAGCATGCACAGCGCCGGCGGCTCCAGCGGATTGGCAAATCTGCTCCCCGTCAGATGGCAGCGGGCATTATTCGCCGAAGCGCACAAAAGCAGGCTCCGGTTTTCATTTCCCGCCCGAACCACCATGATCACAGTGTCCCGTTCCGGCTGGGTAATCCGGTCAATCCGCCCGCCCGAAAGCGCTTCGTTCAGCTCCCGCGCCACGAATCCCATCATCAGTCCGTCCATCGGCATGCTTCTTCACCCTCCGCTGTCACTCTGCTCTCATTTTATATCCACTCTTCCCGCTTCGCAAGATTTGTTTTCGGAAAGCCGTCCTCTCCCGCCCGGTTTTGTCGTTTCCGCAAAAACCTGTTGTTTTTCTTCCTCCGGATCGGGTATAATAAATGTATAGATCCACCCCCGTGATAAAAAAGGAGGAAAAGCTGTATGGCTGAAAAGGTAAAGCTTGGCATCATCGGCATCGGAAATCAGGGATCCACCTATGCCCGCCGTCTCGTAAGGGAAAACTGGGTGCCCGAGATTGAGGTAGCGGCCATTGCCGACATCAATCCGGCCCGTCTCGACTGGGCCCGGGAGAACGTTTCCCCCGACATCGCTTACTTTGAGGACGCGATCGCCATGCTGGACAGCGGGCTGATTGAAGCATGCGTCATTTCCATTCCCCATTACGATCATCCCCGTTATGCCATGGAATGCTTCCGCCGCGGTATCCACGTCATGTGTGAAAAGCCCGCCGGCGTCTATACGCAGCAGGTTCGGGAAATGAATGCGGAAGCGGAAAAGCATCCGGAGGTAGTCTTTGCCATGATGTTCAACCAGCGGACCAACTGTGTTTACCGCAAGATGCGGGAGCTGGTTCAGAGCGGAAAGTACGGGCGGGTCCGCCGGGCCAACTGGCTCATTACCAACTGGTACCGCAGCCAGTATTATTATGACAGCGGAGACTGGCGGGCGACCTGGTCCGGAGAGGGCGGCGGCGTCCTGCTGAATCAGTGCCCCCATCAGCTGGATCTCTGGCAGTGGATCCTCGGCATGCCGAAAAAGGTCCAGTCCTTCATGCGCTACGGCCAGTGGCATGATATTGAAGTGGAAGACGATGTCACCACCTATATGGAATATGAGGACGGGCATACCGGCGTCTTTATTACCTCCACCGGAGACCCCCACGGGTCCAACCGCTTCGAGGTACAGATGGACGGAGCCCAGCTCGTCTGCGAGCATGACCGGCTCTATCTCATGGAGCTGGATCAGCTGGAGCAGGACTGGACAAAGACAAACACCCAGCCCTTCGGCTCCGTTCCGGGAAAGGAGATCGAGGTTGAAACCGATGGTCTCAATCCCCAGCATCAGGGCGTCTTCGCCGCCTTCGCCGGAGCGATTCTGCGGGGTGAGCCGCTGGTAGCCGGCGGCGCGGAGGGAATCAACGGCCTGATGCTGTCCAATGCCATGCATCTGTCCGCTTTCCTGGGCCGGCCTGTCGAAATTCCCTTCGATGAGAAGCTGTATCACGATGAGCTGATGAAGCGCGTCGCCGTTTCCCGCCGGAAAGCACCGGCGAAGGCAGTTTTCGCCAACACAGAGGGAAGTTACTGAAAATGATCTGTACGCTCTGTCCGAGACGCTGCGGGACAGACCGCAGCGTCCGGACCGGTTTCTGCGGTCTGGGAGAAGAGATGCTCATTGCCCGGATTGCGCCCCATTTCTGGGAAGAGCCCCCTATCTCCGGTTCCCGGGGAACCGGAGCCGTCTTTTTCTCCGGCTGCACCCTTCGGTGTGCCTATTGCCAGAACGGAGATATATCCCATCGAAACCAGGGGCGTTTTTTTACCCCCGCCCGTCTGGCAGACAGCCTGAAGCGTCTGGAGGATCTGGGCATGCAGTCCATTTCCTTCATTACAGCGACTCCTTTTCTGCCGCAGGTTCTGGAAACGCTGGAGATTTACCGTCCTTCCCTTCCCCTGGTCTGGAACACCTCCGGCTACGAAACAGTGGAATCCCTGAAGCTGCTGGACGGCGTGATGGATGTCTATCTTCCCGACCTGAAGCACTATTCCGCCCGGATGTCCTCCCTTTGTGCAAAGGCGCCGGACTATTTTGAAGCTGCTTCCCGGGCTATTCAGGAGATGTGCCGCCAAACCGGCGCTCCCCGGTATAATCAGGAAGGGATCATGATCCGGGGCACGCTGGTGCGGCATCTGATTCTCCCTTCCCTGACCGGAGAAAGCATGAAGCTGCTGACCTGGATCCGGGACAGTCTTCCGGAGGGCACCCCTGTCAGCCTCATGCGGCAATATATCCCCTGCAACAATGTGCAGATTCCGGGGCTGGACCGCACCATAACGGAAAAGGAATATGCCCGGGTCCGGGATCACATGCTGGCCCTGGGGCTTCCCGGTTTTCTGCAGGAACCGGAAGCCGCGGATCCGGACTTCGTTCCCCTCTTCAATGAGGATGCCAGCTTCGTCTGACATCGTCCGGAGCATGAAAAAAAGCCGCAAAAACGCAGCTCCGTCAGTCATCATGCAAAAAGTGCCTCTGACCGTTGAAAGCAATGGTTCAGAGGCACTTTTTTCCATTCGAGGCCGGCTCTGCAGCCAGTCCTTCCTTCATTACTGCTTCAGCTTCGGAACATGATACTCCATCCCCGGATCATACCGGACGCTTTCCGGGGGCGTTTCCATCAGCTCCGGATGGTTCAGGCAGCGAACCACATCCGCAAAAAATGCCGCGTAATGCGCCCCGGATGTCACCCGCTCATCCACCGTGACGCCGATGGGGAGCCAGCGTTTCATCCGTGTTTTTCCCTCCGGATCCACCGTGGCTTCCTTCAGGACGCTTCCCATGCCGAAGAAGGCGCTGACCGTGCCGAAATTATAGATGTGATGCCATACATGATGCAAGCCGATGGAAGCATTGTTGGTAATAAACATGCTGCTGTAGAAAGGCAGCTCCTTCACCAGGGCGCCCGGCGCCAGCCCATAGCGGTCCAGCAGCCGCACAAGCCCGACCACCAGATTGGCAAGTCCGGGTACGGCCAGGAGACCGCCGGCCAGCTTGTCCACAAATGCATCGCCGTCCGAGCTCTCTCCGCGGGTGGCCTCCACGGCGGCAATCATCCGGTCCCGCACGTCGAACAGTGTGTCAGACGGATCAAACTCGATCCGGACCGTGGATTCCGGGCTGTCATGGTTCTGGCTGTCCTTCAGCAGCGTGAAGGATACAGAAAGATTATTGCGGCTGTAGTACTGCTTGTTTTTGATAAAACGGTTGATCTCCGGATGCTGGCTTATGCCCCGGACATACGCCGCGACAATCAGCTGCATGAAGGTCACCTTCTGCCCCTCCGCCCCCTTGCGCGCGATATAGCGTGAGAGCATTTCATAGTCCAGCTTATGCTCCAGAAACACCTGCGCGTCGCAGCGCATGGGCATCAGATACGGAGTCATCTGCACAATGGGATCGATGCCCTTCAGTCTGCGGCCGTCAGGTCTTCGTCCAAACATGATCCTTCTCTCCTTTTCCTTTTCGCACCCTTCCGGGCAAAATCTCCCCCTCCGGGATGCCGGAATGATTTATGATCCGGCAGCGGTTTTTCCCGGTTCAGCGGCCGGGCTCACCGCGCTCAGAACAAATCCGTTGCCTTCTCCAGGGCTTCCTGCTGCGCCTGCAGCAGCTGTTCGAATTTCTGGCGATAGCTGGTCGCCGCAGCCTTCAGCTCCGTAATCTGCCGGGTCAGGGAGTCCCTCTCCTCAGCCAGCCCGTCCAGCCGCTCCGTAGCCTCCGCTTCCGCCTTGGCCCGGATCGCTTCAGCGTCTTCCTTCGCCTTGCGGATCGTTTCATCCTTCACCTGCTGGGCTGTCACCAGGATTTCCCGGAAAGAGTTGGTCAGATCCTCGCTGGGTTCAGCTGCGGCGGCAGGCTGCGCCTTTTCAGCCGCAGGAACGGTTGGGCGGACGTTCGTGGTCTTCTGGCGCAGGTCTTTGATCTCTGCTTCCATCCGCTCCATCTCATCGCAGATGTCATCCAGGAACTCATCCACTTCCTTCGGATTATATCCCTTGTTGACATGAGAGAACTCCTTCGTGCTGATCAGATCCACCGTAATCCTTTCCATGGTCCTGTCTCCTTTCAATCTTTTCAGATCCCCCTCTTCAGGGGGTAAAATTCATTTTTTCAGTATCCGCCGTAGGCTCCGTAGTCTCCCGCGGCGGCCGGCATGCTGCCCGTATAGGGATTAAAACCCTGCGCGCCGCTCTGGTTGGCCGTTTCCCACCCCACCGAGTTATGGCTGACCCTTCTCTCTCTTCGGGGCGTATAGTCTTCCGCCGGATAGGGCTGAACCGGCGCGCGGTACGGATCCGGCTCCTCGAAGCGTCTGGTCTGCTGTTCCGGAAGAATCTTTACGCCGGAGGGAGCGATCACCGTCACCCCGTTTCCGGACACCGGCCGAACCTCGCACTGAAGCGTAAAGGCAGCTCCGGCCAGCATATCCTGGCAGCGGATCCGCTCTCCCTCGCTTCCCAGCACATCCATCGTCACAATCAGGGTCTCCCCGTTCTTCATGCATTCGATGGCTTCATAGCAGCTTTGCAGGGATGTGATGGCCATAATGTGCTCCACATGGGTGAAGCTGTTCCCGGCATCCGGCATATATACGCCGGGCATGTACGAGATGTTGTTCATCTGGCCGGCCGGAGACTGAGGCGCGCTTCCGCCCCAGAAGGCCTGCTGTCCCGCTCCCTGGTCCATCCGCTGAGGATTGTTCTGCGCAGCGTAGTAGTCAGCCTTGTACATCTGCTGCGCCGCCTGCGCGGCGCCGTATCCGTAGGGATCCGCTGTCAGCGTGCTCTGAACCGGAGCCATGCCTGTCGCCGGCGGATTCATCCCGGTAAACCCGGTATGGGCATAGGCCACGGAAGGCTGGCTGGCCGCATACTCCGCTGCCTTTTCCCTGGCCGCATTCTCTTCCTGTCGGTTTCTGCGCTGCACAGGCCGATAGCAGCTGGTTCCCCCGTCCGGCCGATGGGAAGCAGTTCCCGCTTTCCCTCCGAACACGCTTCTGAACCATCCCTGCAGCTCTTTCCATGCCATAATCCCGTTTTCCTCCTTCTGCTCCGATACCGCTCAGAACAGGCGCACTGTCTGCCCTTCCGCAAGAACCCCCTGCTGAATCGCAGAAATGTAAACCGAGCCGTCCCGTTTGTCCAGGATATTCACCGGAATAAAAGTCTGATACTGTCCATCCACCACCACCACGCCGGGCATGTTGTCCTGGTAGTAAATCGCCCGGGCCGGCACCATCAGCGTGGCAATATTGTCCCCCAGCTCTCCGGTGCAGGTCCGGATATACAGAATAGGCTGCACCGGCGCCTGCACCGCCAGCCGGACCACCAGGTCCCCGCCGTTCCGGGTAAAGGAAAGCACCGTCGCCTGTACGGTGGTGTCCTTGAAGCTTTCCAGCTTCAGCTCGTAGACCGCCCCTTCCACAGGATTCCAGTTGCTGTCCCGGACCATCATCAGCACATACCAGTAGCCGTCTCTGATCATCCGGTAGATTGTGGTCTTTCCCTTCTGCAGAGCGCTTTGTTCCGGCTTGCTGCCGTTCATCATGCTCCGCACCTGTGCCGGCGTAAACTGATCATAGTTGTTGATCGTCAGCCCGTATTCATATCCGTCCGAATAAAAGCTGACCACGCCCTCCGTCATGGCCGCGTACTGCTTTGTCCAGGAACTGATCCGCTGCATCTGGCTCTGCTCATCGTCATACAGCCGGGTCATTCGCTGGTCCTCGCTGTATTTCTGCTTCAGATAGCTTTGCCGTGCCTGGATCGCGGATTTGAGCAGAGCCTCCAGATTGTTCATGTTTCCCCGGGCTCCGCCCACAATGGCCCGAACCTCCAGCGCCCGGGTCATGACCTCGCTTTCCAGCTTTTCCATCCGGGCGTCCGTCGCGACTTCGGACCGGAGCAGCTTCATCTGGTATTCCTTGATCTGATCCCGATAGTCCTGCAGCGTGTTCATCTCCCGGGTACTGAAACCCGACGAGTATACATTGCAGATCGTGGTTCCCCGGTAGACCGTGGATGCTTCCTCCGCAATATAGTCAATGCTCGTCAGTCCTTCCGCGTCATAGGGCGTCTCGTCCCGGATCAGCAGGCAGTCCCCCGAATACCGGGAGCCCAGCGTTCCGGCGCTGATTTTGCCAAAGGCTTCCGCTTCCGGAGTCAGGGCGGAGACCAGATACCATACCACGAACCCCAGTACCACCACGATCAGCGCAATCTGGGTCACGCTCATGCGGCGGGGCTCTTCCGGCGGCGGCACGACCGGCTGGACCGGCTGTGGCGGCGTCATCTGATACACGGCATCCCTCTCCTTTCCCGAACGGTTACCCTGTATAATACCACATCGCTCAATGCTTTGCAAATCCGCTCCCCGCGCTCAGTCACCCGGAAAGGGGTCCTCCGGTATATGCAGCCCGGTGCACAAAGCAAAATCCGCCAGTTCCTTATCGCAGGTCTGGCGGATTCCCGAATGATTTCTGAATATCCTGTACTGCGGCATCCGGTCCCGTTTCTCCGGAAGGGCAGCTGCGCCCTGCTTCCCGGTTCAGATGCTTATTCGCAAAGCCAGGCTGCCGGGCGGACCGTCGCCTCCGGAATCTCTCCGTTCCGGACTTCCAGCGTCATCAGGCTCTTTTCCCCGGAAATCCTTTTCTTTTCCGGAGTCACGGTGGCCATCACGAAAGCCATCCCAATCACAGACACGCTGAATTCCCTCATCAGTTCCACCATACCCCTGGCGGTGCCGCCGCCCCGGAGAAAATCATCCACGATCAGCGCCCGCTGCTTCTCCCGGACTGCCCGTCGGCTCAGGCTCATGGTCTCAATGTTTCCGGAGCCGGAAACATAGTTGATGTTCACTGCTGATCCCTCATACACCTTGGAGCTGTGCCGGGCAATGACCAGCGGGACCCCCAGGGCATTGGCCGTGGCGAAGGCTACGGGAATCCCCTTCGTCTCCATCGTCAGGACAAAATCCAGGGGCTCCCCTCCGAACTCTGTCGCCAGGATTTCCCCCATCCGGTTCACAATCTCCGGATTGGAAAGGATATCGGAATAGTAAAGAAAATTACCGGGCAGCACCCGTTCCGTTCCGCTCAGCTGCCGGCACAGTTCTTCAATGTACGCCCGGGCCGATTCCCTGCTCTTCCGCGGTCTGAAAAGCACGCCGCCCGCAGCGCCTGTCACCGTTTCGATCTCTCCCAGGTCAAAATCTCTCGCTACTTTCCGCAGTGCATCCAGGTCCTCGCTGACAGTGGACTTCGCCGCGCCGAACAGCTCGCAGAACTGATTCAGCGTAAACATTTTCCCAGGCGTCCCGGACAGAATTTTCATCAGAACGCTCATGCGTTCGTTGCGGCGGATTTTTTCCATGTCGTTCCTCCTCATTTTCCACCCCGGCCTGAAGACATACAATAGCCTCCGGCTGAGGCAGCCGGAGGCTATTGTATCATAATTTACGAATAATGCAAGTAATTATCAATGGAAAGTTCGTCTTTTTGCGGTATTTGTATCCGGTCAGTGCTGTCAATGTGCGGAAAATGCTTTTCCTCATCCGGATTACACGCCGGCAGAAGCATCCGCGGCGGGCTCTTTCAGAATGAAGGGCTGGATCTCCCGCAGCAGGTCGTCGCACTCATCGGTATAGATCTCCAGCGTAATCGGCCTGCTCAGGTCCAGGGAAAAGATCCCCAGAATGGATTTGGCATCCACGACATGGCGGCCCGCCCGAAGATCCATTTCAAAAGGATAATGCCCCACAATGTTTACAAACTTGTTCACGTTTTCCACCAGGCTTAACCGGATCATAACTGTTTTCATCCTGTACCTCGCTTTTTAGTCTGTGTAGGCTGCGGAATCCTTCTCCGGAATGCGGATCATCAGGGTTTCTTCTTCTTCATCCCATTCCCAGGATCCGTCCAGGGCTCTGGTCAGGAAGTGAACCCGGATAAAATGCCCCTCCGAGAAATCAAAGTCTCCGTATTCCGTCACCATTTCCAGTCCGTCCACCGTGGAGACAAACCCGGCCTCCTCATTCAGCAGAGCCAGCGTAAAGCCGGCCGCTTCCAGCACCACGGAGTCTCCCTCATCCGTCAGATGCCAGGAATCCACGCTCTTGCACAGGTCGTCCAGGCTGACCCGGATGTCCTCGCCGTTGCGCTGCATCCTCGGTGAGCGAACCACGGGAACACCGTCCTCCAGCTCAGTCCACTGCATGCTCTCGCCGCTGTCGTTGAGCACGATCCACCCGGCCAGATCTTCATATTCGATCTTCACAGGTTCTTCCGTCGGAGCCGGCGTGGGTGTTTCCTCCTGGGCATCCAGATCGATGTTCTCCGTCAGTTCCGTCGCATTCGGCGTCACCGTTGCTTCCGTCGGGGCTTCCGGAGTGTTTCCGGATCCCTCCGGATCGGCTGAGGGCTCGGGCGTTGCGGTTTCCGGATTCTGTTCCGGCGTCTTCGTCTCCTCGGGAGGCGCTTCCGTCTCTTCCGGGGGAGCGGTGGTGGTCTCCGTGGGCGCTGCGCTTTCCGTCTCCGCAGGCTCAGCTGTGATTTCCTCCGTCGCCTCTTCGGTCGGCTGCGCGGTCACGGTCTGGGTCGGCGTCGCCGCCACATAGGGCGTGACCGTAGGCTCTTCGGAGGATTCCGGCGCAGGGGAAGCCGTTTCCGGGGTCTCCCCCGTTCCTTCCGGCGCGGGAGTCTCCGTGCTTTCCGGGGTGGGCGTCTCCGCGTTGGGATAGGGAACCACGTCCGGATTCTCAAACAGGTAAGTCTGCGTCATGCGACCTGCGATTCCGTCCACCGTCAGCCCGTTATAATACTGAAAGCGGCGAACCGCCATCCGTGTCTGACCGCCGTATGCTCCGTCCGCCGATCCTTCCGGCAGGTATTTCAGCTCTATCAGCCTCTCCTGAAGGCGCCGTACTTCCTCCCCCTTGTCTCCCATTCCCAGATTGTGGTAAGCCTTTGTGTTCGCGGTAATCGCAGGAACCGGTTCCGGAGTCACGGAAACCGTCGCCGTTGGGGAAGGGGTTTCCTCCGCGGACGGGATGGATGTCATGGTTTCCACTGCCGCGGGGCCTTCCGGCGTGGGGGCAGGGGTCGGAACAGGGGTTACAGAAGGTGTGGATGTGCTTTCCACCGCCACTACCAGGGTCGCTGCCATATAGGCCAGCAGGGTTTTCAGAAAATCCATCAGTCGCGCACTTCCTCCCCCTAAAGATCAGCTTGTATTATACCAAACCTTTCAATCCATGACAATAGACGAAATTTATGATAGAATGCCCGTAACCTGCATTCATCCCCTGTTCACAGGCGTTCCCTCCCGCGGAGAACCGCCTGGGCTCCCCTTCCCGGGGCAGCGGGCCGATACATCGAAAAAGGAGGTGCCTCATGGAAAGGCTGGAAGCCAGTATCCAGGGAACGATCTTTCGCAACGAAGAGAACGGCTACTCCGTGCTGTCCGTCCTTTCCGGGCGCAGCGAATACACGGTGGTGGGTGCTCTTCCGGAGCTGAATCCGGGCGAGCAGGCTGTTTTTACAGGAGAGTGGGTAGAACATAAATCCTATGGGGTTCAGTTCCGATGCGTCAGCTGTGAAATACTGGCTCCCACGACAGTTCTCGGAATCGAGCGCTACCTGGCCGGCGGCGCGGTCCGGGGCATCGGCCCCTCCACCGCCCGTCAGATCGTCCGGCATTTCGGAGAGGAGACCATGACTGTCCTGGCGGAGTATCCTCAGCGCCTGACGGAAATCCCCGGTATCGGTCCCAAGCGTGCCCGGATGATTGCCGAAAGCTTTGCTTCCCAGCAGGGGGCCCGCCAGGCCATGATTTTTCTGCAGTCCTACGGGGTTCCCTCCGCGCTGGCCATCCGGATCAGCGAACATTACGGAGTATCTGCCCAGGATGTCGTCCGGCAGGATCCGTACCGTCTCTGTGATGAGATGGAAGGAATCGGATTTCAGACTGCGGATCGTATCGGGCTGGCTCTTGGCATTCCGGCAGATCATCCCCATCGGGTCAGCAGCGCCATTCTGCACCTGCTTCGCGAAGCAGCGGCCGGCTTCGGCCACTGTTATCTTCCGGAAGAGGATCTGCTGAAGGAGGCTTCCTCCCTTTTGCGCATTCCCGCGGAAACCTGCAGCCGGTGTCTGGGCGCGCTTCTGGTATCGCGGAAGGCGGCAGCGGAATTGCCGGAGGATGGGTCCTCCCGAAGGATCTATCTTCCCCCTTTCCTGGAGGCGGAAAAGGAGGTCGCTTCCTGTCTGCGGAATCTGATCGCCGCAATCTCCCCCGGTTCCTTTCCGCACGCGGACAGAGCGGTTGCCCGTTTTGAAAGGAAGCACCGGATTTCTTTCTCCGCCAGTCAGAAGGAAGCCATTATTCAGTCGCTGGAAACCGGAGTGCTGGTCATCACCGGCGGCCCCGGAACCGGAAAGACAACAATCATCAACTGCATTCTATCCCTGCTTCAGCCCGAAAACGAAACCTTTCTCTGCGCGCCGACCGGGCGGGCTGCCAAGCGGATGACGGAAGCCACCGGGGCGGAAGCCAGAACGATTCATCGCCTTCTGGAATACAGCGGCGAGGAAGGCGCCTTCATGCGGAACGAAACGAATCCGCTGGAAGCGGACTGCATTATCGCCGACGAAGCCTCCATGATCGATCTGCCCCTGATGCACGCGCTTCTGCGGGCCATCGTTCCGGGAACCCGGCTGATTCTGGTGGGAGACGCAGACCAGCTTCCCTCCGTCGGCCCCGGCAACGTGCTGGGGGATATTCTGGAGAGCGGCTGCGTTCCCTGTATCCGGCTGACGGACATTTTCCGCCAGAGCGGGGAAAGCCGGATTGTCCTGAACGCCCACCTGATCAACCATGGAAATATGCCGGTTCTCAATGAAAAGGGATCGGATTTCTTTTTCGAGCGCAAGCCGCTTCTGCGTGAAGCGGCAGCCACCATCGTCTCCCTGGTGAAAACCCGCCTCCCGGGCTATTTCCATTTTCCGGACCGGGAGGCCTCCGTCCTGTCCATGCGGAATATCCAGGTGCTCTCCCCTACGAAAAAAGGGGAATGCGGCGTCCATCATCTGAATGAGCTGCTGCAGGAAGCGCTGAATCCGCCGCGTCCTTCCATTCCGGAGATGGAGTGGGGAGATACTGTATTCCGGCTGGGAGACAAGGTGATTCAGACCCGGAACAATTATGATCTGATCTGGCACAGAAAAACCGCTTCCGGCTGGGAGGACGGAAGCGGCATCTTCAATGGCGATATCGGTTTCATCGTTCAGGTGGATCCGGAAGGCCATTCCCTGATCATTCGCTTTGACGAGGACCGGGAAGTGTCTTATGAGCCGGAGGATCTGGCGGATCTGAGTCTGGCCTATTGTCTCTCGGTGCACAAAAGCCAGGGCAGCGAATTCCCGGCGGTAGTCATGCCGGTCACCGGCGGCCCATCCATGCTCCTGACCAGAAATCTTTTCTACACTGCGCTCACCCGGGCCAGAAAACTGGTGGTGCTTGTCGGCTCCGAAGGGGTCATCCAGTCAATGGGTCAGAACAATCATGTCGCCAGGCGGTATACGACCCTGGCCCTTCGGCTGCGCATTAAGAGGAACTGAAAAAAAATTTTTTTCTACATTTTCATTATGCAACATTCAACAGGCTTGCCCAGATGCTTCTCGATCTGGGAGCGGACGGTGGCGAAATCCATGGGCGCGACCTTGGAACGCAGCCCCACCAGGGCCTCGCAGTAGTCAG
>ODAI012144430.1_pt1 | contig 18996 bp, 14 predicted proteins | sample 1539321 | NCBI WGS metagenome assembly ODAI01 (sample SAMN02144231, study PRJEB22623) | gut metagenome | biome: sheep rumen | host: Ovis aries | place: New Zealand
GACAAGGATCGGCTTGATCGGCAGCCGCTCCTGCCATCCGGGGCGCAGGGTGTGCTTCTTTTTCGGGTTGAGGGGCTGGGTGAACTTGGTTTCCATTTGGGTTATTATAACAGACTTTATGTAAATAGAAAAGACAAAGCTATACAAAAAGCCAAAAGAATTGTATAATAAGGTATCTTTCACCGAAAAGGAGCATGCCATGCGCTTATTCATCGCCGTACCGCTGCCGAAGGACGTGCAGCGCGCCGTCTGGTCCGTACAGGAGGAGTTGCTGAGAGAAAGCACGGCGGGGCGGTTCGTTCCGCAGGGAAACCACCACATCACCGTCCGATTTCTCGGCGAGAGCAACGCGCTTGCGGACATCGCGGACGCGATGCACGAGGCGGTGAAGGACGCGCGTCCGTTTCTTCTGCGGCTCGGCGAACTCGGCTCCTTTTCGCACGGCGGCGCGCGGACGAGTTATCTTTCCGCCGTCGGGGATCTTGACGAGCTGTACCGGATCAAGGAAACGCTCGACGCCGCGCTTTCGGACCGCGGACTGATCGGCGCAAAGAACCGGCTCGTTCCGCATATCACGCTTGCGCGCGCCGTCGAGCACGGCGACCTGTCGCGCATCGCGATCCCGAACACGGCGTTTACCGTCCGCTCGATCGTGCTGTTCGAAAGCACGAACGAACACGGACGCATGGTTTATACGCCGGTACACACCGAGACGTTTTAGGAGGCAGCATGGGCGGATTGACCGTATACCGGGGCGGCGCGCACACCGGAAAGAGCACGGCGCTGTACCGGCATCTGAAAGAACATATGGAGCGCGGCGAGCACGCGATCCTGCTCGTGCCCGAGCAGGCGACCTACGCCGCGGAAAAACAGCTCGTCGGCATGCTCGGCGGGCTTTTGGGTGTGGAAGTGTACAGCTTCGAGCGCTTTTCGGAGCGTCTTCTGGAGCGGTTTTCCAAGGTGCGCCCGTTTCTGTCCGTTGAGGGACGGCACATGATCCTGCGCCGCGCGGCGTACAAAAACCGCGGCGCGCTGACCGTATTCTCGCGCGTGTCCGAACGGCGCGGCTTTGCCGAGGCGATGGACCAGTGGATCGGCCGCATGAAGCAAAGCTGCATCACGCCCGAACAGCTCGAAGACGCGCTCCGAAAGCTGGACCCCGATTCGCTCCTTTCGCGCAAGCTGCACGACATGCTCCTTCTGTATCGCGACAGCGAGCGGTTCATGAAGGATCGCTATCTTTCCGCGCAGGATCTTCTGACCGAGGTGCTGGACGTGCTGCCGCAGGCGGACCTTGCGCACACGTATGTGTATATCGACGAGCTCGACCGCCCGCGCGAGCAGGTGACGCGCCTTTTGCACGCGATCCTCCTGCACGCGAAGCATGTGACGATCACGATCCGCGCCGAGCGGGACCCGGCTCTTGCCGCGCTGTTTCAACCGGAAACGGAACGTGCCGAAGCGCTTCGGGCATTCTGCGCCGAGCACGGGCTTACGTACGCGGAACGCGAGTTTTCGGCGCAAAGCGCAAAGGTCGATCCCGCGCTGCTGCATGCGGGACGGCAGCTGTTCTCCTCCGATCCCAAACCGTACCCCGAGGCGACCGACGCGGTGACGGTCACGGGCTATGCGACGCAGGCGCTGGAAGCGGAAGAGACCGCGAACCGCATTCTTGCGCTGGTGCGCGATCACGGGATGCGTTACAGCGACATTGCGATCGTTGCTTCGTCGCTCGAAACATACGGACCGCTGCTGCGCCGCGCCTGCCGCATCCGCAAGATTCCGCTGTTTTTCGACGCGTCGCGCCCGATCCTCGGACACGCGGCGACCGATTTCGTACTGTCCTCGGTGCGCGCCGCCGCGTCCGGACTGAATGTCAACGACCTGCTGCACATCTTAAAGAGCGGGTATGCGAACGTCGACGCCGCGGATACGGAGCATCTCGAAAACTATCTTTTGCGCTACGGACTGTACGGCAGCGCGCTCACCGCACCGCTGTCGATCGGCGAAGTGCCGGACGGAGCGGAACGCGCGCGCGCCGCGATCGTTCCGAAGCTGACTTCGCTCAAGGAATCGCTTCTCAAAAAAACCGCCTCCGAAAAGGTGCGCGGACTGTATGCATACCTGAAGGGCGCGGACCTGCGCGGTCAGCTGAAGGCGGAGGCGGATGCGCTGCTCGAAGCGGGCGAATCGCAGGACGCGCAGACCTATGCGCAGATGTGGAACACGCTCATGACGCTGCTGATGCAGATCGATGCGATCATGGGCGATACGGAAATGGGCATGAAGGAATTCTGCGCGCTGCTCGAGGAAGGACTTTCGAGCTATTCGATCGGCATTCTGCCGGGCAGCGCGGATCAGGTCGTGCTCGGCGATCTCGTGCGCACGCGGCTGTCGCGCTGCAGGGCGCTGTTTCTTCTCGGGTGCAACGAAGGCGTGTTCCCGCCCTCGAGAAGCGACGACGCGCTGCTGAACAACGCGGAGCTCCGCCGCATGTCCGACGCGGGACTTTCCGTGTGGGGCGATACGACGATGCTTTCGCGCGCGGACCGGCTGCAGCTCTATACGCTGTTGACCAAGGCGACCGAGCGGCTTCATTTTTCCTACGCATGCTCCGACGGGCACGGTGATCTGACCGCTTCCCCGCTGCTGCGCGCCGCGGAGGATCTGTTCCCGCATCGGAAAACGGCGATCGTGCTGTCGCCGGAGGACCCGCTGCCGCCGAACGAGGAGGTCGGTTTTTCCGTGCTCGGCGACGCGCTGCGCGAATACCGCGCGGACGGAACGGTGCGGCTGATGCTGCCCGCGCTGTACGATCGGTTCATGAACGATCCCGACACGCGCGAACGCGCCGATGCGCTGTACCGTACGCGCGCGCTGATGCACGACCGCGTCCTGCTGGATCGGACGACGGCGCGGCTGCTGTACGGCAACGCGCCGATGATGAGCGCGAGCCGTCTCGAGCAGTTTGCGCGGTGCCCGTTTGCGCAGTATCTGAAGCACGGTCTGCGCGCAGAGGAGCGCAAGGAAGCGACCGAGCGCGCGGACAACGTGGGCACGTTCCTGCACGACGCGCTCGATGCGTTCGTCAAGGCGGCGCAGAACGACGGCGCGGACCTCAAATCGATGACGCAGCAGCAGGCGGACGCGATCCTCGACCGCATCCTGCCGCCGCTGATCGCGGAACACAACGACGGGATCTTTACGCGAAATGCGCGTCTGCACGAAGCGCTGATCGTGAAGCTCCGGCTGATCCGCTGGTGCGTATACTCGCTTTTGCGGCAGCTCCGGGAAGGCCGGTTCACCGTCGCGGCGACCGAGGCAAGCTTCGGTACGGAAGGCGGGCTCGACCCCGTTACGCTTACGCTGCGCGACGGAACGCGCGTGAAGCTGCACGGCAAGATCGACCGCATCGACCGGACCGAAGACGGCCGGTTGTTCCGCATCGTGGATTATAAAACGGGCAGAAGCCACACCTTCGATCCGACGAAATTCCGAAGCGGCGAAACGATCCAGCTTCCGCTGTATCTGGAGGCCGCAAAACAGCTCGGCGGCGAAGCGGTCGGCATGTACTATATGCCGCTGACCGCCGATCCGCCCGAATCCGAGGATGAAACGCCGACGCATCTGCTGTCCGGCATCACCGCGAACGACCCGGACGCGATCGCGGCGAGTGATCCGAACCTTGTAAAGCGCTCGACGCTGATCCGCAAGCTGACGCTGAAAAAGGACGGCTCGTTCGGCGGCGATCTCCTCTCGCGCGAACAGATCGAAGCGCTGAAGGATCTGGCGCTTTCGGAAGCCGCAAACGCCGCGCAGCGCATCCTCGACGGCGAAGCGGACATCTGCCCGACCGAGAGCGCATGCACGTACTGCCCGTACGACGCGGTATGCCGGTTCGACCGGCAGCTCGGATGCCGCACGCGATACGTTCCGAAGACCGAACTTTCGGAGCTTTTGAAGGAAGGTGATCCGTCATGAACTTTACCGATGCACAGCGGCAGGCGATCGACCGCAACGGAAACCTGATCGTCTCGGCGGCGGCCGGCGCGGGCAAGACGTCCGTGCTGAGCGAGCGCGTGTTCCGCCTCGTTTCGGAGGGCATGTCCGTTGAACGGATGCTGATCCTGACCTTTACGCGCGCCGCGGCGGGCGAGATGAAGGCGCGCATCACCCGGCGGCTGATGAAGGCCGCGCAGGAGGACGGCGCGCGCGCCGCGTACTATCGCGAGCAGGCGGCGCTCGTTCCGAACGCAAACATCTCCACGATCGACGCTTTCTGCTCGAAGATCGTGTTCCGTCACTTCTTCCGCGTGGGGCTCACGCCGTCGTGCAAGACGCTCGACGAGACCGAAGCCGAGGTGCTGCGCGCAAAGACGCGCGGCGACGTGCTGGACGACTTTGCCGCAAACGACGCGGACGCATACCGGACGCTGATCATGGCGTTCGGTTCCGAACCGGCTCTGATCGAAGCGATGCAGAGCGCCGAGCGGTTCCTCTGCGCGCAGCCCGATCCCGACGGATGGCTTGCGCAGGCGAACGCGGACCTCGACGATCCAAAAGCGCTGAAGCGGCAGCTTTCTTTTACGCTTGAAACCGATCGCGCCGCGCTGGAGCGGCATCTCATTGAGCTCGACCGGCAGGCGGCGCTGCTGCCGCCCGCGTGCGAAAAGGTGCTGTCGCTCGTTTCGCAGCTTCTGGTGCACGGACGCGGCGCGCTGCTGCAGACCGACCGCGACGCATACCGCGACGCGCTTTCCGGGCTGCTTTCCGTGACCGGCAGTCTTTCCTGGCCGAAGGATTTTTCGCCCGAAGACAAGGCGGGCGTCGCGGATGCGAAGTCTGATCTTCTGAAGCTTGCGAAGGAGCAGGCCGAACGGTGCGCCGTGCCGTTCGACGAATGGCTGCGCCGCGAAGCCGAAGCGGCGCCGGTGCTTTCGGCGTTTTACGCGCTGATGCGCCGCTATCTCGACGCATTCGCCGCGGCGAAGCGAGCCGAAAACGCATTGGATTTTTCGGATCTCGAACACATGACGATCGAGATCTTAAAGGACGACGAGATCGCCGCGGAGTACCGCGCGCGCTTCTCTGCCGTCATCGTAGACGAATATCAGGACAGCAACCGCGTGCAGGAAACGATCCTGAACCGCATCGCGCCGAAGGACGCGTTCTTCTTTGTGGGCGACGTGAAGCAGTCGATCTATCGCTTCCGCATGGCGGAGCCGGAGCTGTTTCTTGAAAAATGCCGTGATTTTCACGGCGACGCCGGCACGCGCATCGACCTCGGACACAATTTCCGCTCCGGAAAGGCCGTGATCGACGCGGTCAACACGGTGTTCGAAACGATCATGCAGGAGTCGATCGCCGAGATTGATTATGACGCGCGCGCACGCCTTCTGCAGGGCGCAGCGGACGCGCCGGACGGCAAGGCGGAACTGCATCTCTTTTCGCGCGAAGCGGATCCCGACGACGGCGAGGGTCTGGAGGACGCGGAGGCGGAAGCGCGCTTCGCGGCGCAGACGATCCTTTCGCGCATGCGCGAGCCGGTGTACGACGGAGGCAAAACGCGTCCCTGCCGCTACGACGACTTTGCGGTGCTGCTGCGCAGCAAAAAATACGCCCGCGTGTGGACGCAGACGCTGTCGCAGATGGGTGTGCCGTGCTACGCGCAGATGGAAGGCGGCTATTTCGACGCGATCGAAGTCAAGCTCGTTATGTGCCTGCTCTCCGTGCTCGACAACCGCAGGCAGGACATTCCGCTCGTCGCGGTGCTGCGCTCGCCGCTGTTCGGCTGGAGCGACGACGATCTGATCCGCGTGCGCATGCACGACAGGCGCGCGGCGCTTCTGGACTGTCTTCTTGCACTTCGCTCGGACGATAAGGCAGTCGACGCATTCCTTTCGACCGTCGAGCGCTGGCAGGCGCTCTCGCGGCGGCTTCCGCTCGGCGATCTGCTTGAAACGATCCTTGACGAAACGCATCTTCGCGAACAGATGAGCGTGCTGACCGGCGGCGATCAGCGCGCGGCGAACCTCGATGCGCTCATCGCGCAGGCGCGCAGCTTCGACGCGGCCGGGCTCTCCGGCATCCACGGCTTCCTTCGCTTCATGGACAACGCAAAGGAAACGCAGCGCCTCGGCGCGGCGGCGACCGTGACCGCGAACGTCGTGCGCATCATGACGGTCCACGCGTCGAAGGGCCTCGAGTTTCCGTTCGTATTTTTCGGCGCGCTCGGCACGCGCTTTAACCGTCAGGACGAGAGCAAGCCGCTCGTGACGGACGCGCGCCTCGGCGTGGGGCTGCGCTATGCGGACCGCTTCGGCGTGCGGCACGAGACCGCGGCGCGCACGAACGTGATCCGCGCGATCTCCGACGCGTCATGGGCGGAAGAACTGCGCGTGCTGTACGTCGGCATGACGCGCGCCAAACAGGAACTGTATCTTCTGGGCTCGCTGTCCCATGCCGAAGCGCGCCTTGCCTCGCTTCCGGAACCGACGCCGCTTTCGATCCGAAAATGCTCGGATTCCCTGCGGCTTCTGATGCTTTCCCTGAACGGGCACATCACGCCCGTACTGCACAAAAAGAGCGAGTTTTCCGAACCGTCCGCGCCCGAAGCCGCGGACGGGATCCCGAAGCCGACCGACGCGGAGCGCGAAGCGCTGGACCGGCGCTTTGCATGGCGCTACCCCGTTCCGGTGCGCAGCGCGATCCCCGAAAAGACGTCCGTCACCTCGCTCGAACAGGCGCAGACGCCGGCGTTTGACGAACCCGCGTTCGAAACCGGCTACGACGTGCTGCTTGCCGGCAGCGCGGTACACCGCGTGCTCGAGCGCATGCCGCTGCACGATGCGGCGGCGCGGACCGCATACCTGAACGGCGAGCATGCGCTTTCTCCGTTCCATCGCAAAGCGATCGAGCACTTTGCGGCGTCGCCGCTCTTTGCGCGCATGTGCGCCGCTTCGCGCGTCGAGCGCGAATGGAGCTTCGTCTGCCCGTTCCCCGCGCGCGAGCTCGTCGATGCGGACAGCGACGAGCCGATCCTTCTGCAGGGCGTGATCGACGCCTGCTTTGTCGAGGACGGCGCCTGGGTTCTGCTCGATTATAAGACCGACCGGGTCGAGGGCGACCCCGCCGTTTATGCGCAAAAGCATGTGCGGCAGGTCGCGCTGTACGCGAAGGTGCTCGAACACATGACGCATCTTCCGGTCAAAGAGCGATACATTGTCCTGCTCGGCGCGGACGCGGAGGTGCCGGTATGAGCGCGCGCGTTTACCCCGAAGCGTTTCTGACGCGCATGCAGGCACAGCTCGGCGCGGACTATCCGGCGTTTTTCGGCGCATTGCAGGCGCCGCCGAAGCGGGCGCTGCACGTCAATGCGCAGAAGACGGACTTGAAAACGCTTTCCGCATTGCTGAACCTGCCGCTTGCGCCGCTGTCGGAAAACCCCGACGGCGCGGCGGTCCCCGCCGATTTCAACCCGAACGCGGCGCCGTTCCATGCCGCGGGACTGTTTTACATGCAGGAGGCGTGCGCGCAGGCGCCCGTCGCCGCGCTGGAGCTTCCGGACGCGCCGGTCGTGCTTGATCTGTGCGCCGCGCCCGGCGGCAAGAGCACACAGCTGCTTTCGAAGATGCGCGGCGGCGTGCTGTTTGCAAACGAGATCGTCCCGTCGCGCGCAAACGTGCTGCTCGGCAATCTCGAGCGCATGGGCGCGACGAACGCGATCGTTCTGAACTGCGAACCGCATCCGCTGTGCGTTCGGCTGAAGGACCGGTGCGACGCCGTCGTCGTCGACGCGCCGTGCGCCGGAGAAGCGATGTTCCGCAAGGACGAGACCGCCGTTGCGGAGTGGTCGGTCGCGCATGTCGAGGCGTGCGCCGCGCGGCAGCGCGCGATCCTTTCGGACGCCGCCGTCGCCGTCAGACCGGGCGGTCGGCTTCTGTATGCCACCTGCTCCTTCTCGGAACAGGAAAACGAACAGACCGTCGCGTGGCTTCTCGAACGGCGGCCCGATTTTCGCTGCGAAACGATGCGGCGGCTGTATCCGCACACGAGCGCGGGCGAAGGTCAGTTTTACGCGATCCTGGTCCGCGAGGGCGTTCGCGAGCCGTCGGCGTTTTTTGAAGCGAAGTCCGACCGCGTTCCGCTGTTCGACGCGTTTTGCGCACAGCTTGCACCGCTTTTTGGCACGCTGCGGCTGCTGAAGGACGGGCGCGTGCTGCTGCTGCCGCCGATGCCGTTTGCATTGGACGGCGTCAAGATCCTGCGCGCGGGGCTGCTGCTCGGCGAATGCAAGGGAACCCGCTTCGAACCCGCGCACGCGCTGGCGGTCGCCGGCGGAAAAACGCCGTTTTTACGCACCGCGGAGCTGTCGTTCGACGAAGCGATGCGCTATCTCAAAGGCGAAACGATCGAAAAAGACACGGAAAAGGGCTACGGCGCGGTCACGTACAAGGGGTTCGCGCTCGGGCTTTACAAGGCGTCCGACGGGATGCTGAAGAACCGCTATCCGAAGGGACTGCGGCTGTTGAAATGAAAGGAACCATCGCATGAGAGCTGAACTCGCTTTTACGAAATCCGCTTTGGAGCGCATCGGCGCGCGCCCGAACAAGGCGCTCGGACAGAATTTCTGCATCGACGGAGATCGGCTGAGATCCTGCGTCGATCGCATGTCGCTCGCACAGACCGTGATCGAGATCGGTCCCGGCTTCGGCGCGCTGACCGAGCTGCTTTTAGAACGCGGCGCGGTCGTGACCGCCGTCGAAAAGGACGAAACGATGGTACGGTTTCTGCACGAAACGCTGCCGCACCCGAACCTTTCGGTCGTGCAGGGCGACGCGCTGAAGTTCCGCTATTCCGACGTGCCCGCGCCGTTCTCGGTCGTCGGCAACCTTCCGTATTACATCACGACGCCGCTGTGCGCCGCCGTTCTGAAGGCGCTGCCCGTGTCGTTTTACGCAATGGTGCAGAAGGAAGCGGCGGACCGGTTTTTTGCCGCGCCGAAGGACGACTGCTACGGACCGCTGTCGATCGTCACGCAGCTGTATTATGACGCGCAGGTGCTCGCGCCGTTTGCGGAGGACTGCTTTTATCCGAGTCCGAACGTCGCGTCCGTTTTCGTCGGCATGACAAAGCGCACGGACGCGCCCGACGTGCCTCCCGCAAAGCTCTATGCGTTCTGTTCGGAGCTGCTGTCCATGCGACGCAAGACGATTAAAAACAATCTGAAGCGATACGAAACCGCGGACGCCGCGCTTGCTGCGCTGTCGATCGATCCGGGCATCCGCGCCGAAACGCTTTCGCCCGAAACGATTCTGCGGCTCTATACGCTGCTTGCAGACTGAAAAAAGACGCCCGACCGGGCGTCTTTTTTGTTGACTCTGTCATTCGAACCGGTTTGCTTCGCCCGGCGTCGGCACGGTCGTGACGGCAAACTCGCCCGATCCGGTCTTCGCATAGGCGGTGTCCGCTTCGAGCGCCGGCACGTGCGCCTCGTCCGCTTCGACGTTGTTCGGGTTCACGAGGTACAGATCCTCGCCCTTTGCGGACAGGTTGAAGCCGGTGCAGTACGGATCGGCGTCGCTCTGCTCGGTGCCGCCCGTGCAGTAGAGCAGCAGGTATCCGCCGCTCTTTAAGACCGTGCCCTCGGGGAACGTGTAGCGGAACGTGCGCTTGATCTCGTTCGAGAAGCCGTATCCCGAAAGATCGATGTCCGCATCGCTCGGGTTATAGATCTCCACCCAGTCGACCGTGCCGTATTCGGGATGGTCGAACGCGGCGTGGTTCGAGGTCATGATCTCCGAAAACACCGGCATCGTCGGTTTTTGGGGCAGCAGCAGCGCCGCCGCGATCACAAGCGCGATCACGACGGCGGACGCGGCGACCAGGATCAGCGCGCGTTTTCGCGTGAAACCGATGCTTTCCTTTTGAAATTCGTTCTCCAGCGAGAGTTCTTCCGAAATCTGTTCCATATTTGCAGTATAACAGCAAAAAACTGTTTCCACAAGCACAAATCTATGCTATAATACAAAATCGGAAAGGCGGTAACGACCATGCAGAAATACCTTTTGTCTCTGGATCAGGGCACGACGAGCTCGCGCGCGATCCTGTTTGATCTCAAAGGCGAGATCGTCACGTCCGCGCAGTATGAATTTGCGCAGCATTACCCGATGCCCGGCTATGTCGAGCATGACGCGAACGAGATCCTGAACACCGAACTGGACGCCGTGCGTGCCGTTTTGAAAAAGGCGGACGTCAAGCCGGGCGAGGTTGCCTGCATCGGCGTGACCAACCAGCGCGAAACGACGATCGTCTGGGAAAAGGCGACCGGCAAGCCCGTGCACCCCGCCATCGTCTGGCAGTGCCGGCGGACCGCGCCGCTGTGCGAACAGCTGATCCGCGAGGGCATGAAGGATTATATCCAGCAGTCGACCGGTCTTCTGATCGACGCGTACTTCTCCGCGACCAAGCTGCGCTACATCCTCGACGCCGTTCCGAACGGACAGATGCTTGCCGAAAACGGCGATCTGCTGTTCGGCACCGTCGACACATGGCTCATCTGGAACCTGACCGGCGCGCATGTGACCGATTACAGCAACGCGTCGCGCACCATGCTCTACAACATCCACACGCTTTCTTACGATCCGGTCATCATGCACCGGCTGAACATCCCCGCCTGCATCCTGCCCGAAGTCAAGCCCTCCGCGGCGGTCTACGGCTTTGTGAAGGAAGGCATCGAGGGGCTCGAAGCGCTGGCGGGCGTGCCCGTTTCCGGCGACGCGGGCGACCAGCAGGCGGCGCTGTTCGGACAGGCGTGCTTTGAGCCGGGTCAGGCGAAATGCACCTACGGCACCGGCGGCTTTCTGATGATGCAGACGGGCGACAAGCCGGTCGCAAGCAAGAACCGCCTGCTCACCACGATCGCGTGGGGCGTCGACGGGCGCGTGTGCTATGCGCTCGAAGGCAGCATCTTCAACGCAGGCAGTTCGATCAAATGGCTCAGAGACGAGGTCGGTCTGATCTCCTCCGCGCACGAGATCGACACGCTTGCCGAATCCGTGCCCGACGCGGGCGGCGCCTACTTTGTCTCGGCGTTTACGGGACTCGGCGCACCGCATTGGGACATGTACGCGCGCGGCGCGCTGGTCGGCTTGACCCGCGCCACGAACCGTGCGCATATCGCGCGTGCGGTGCTCGAAGGCATCGTCTATCAGGTCGGCGATCTTGCCCGCACGATGGAATTTGACAGCGGCAGAAAGATCGGCGAGCTGAAGGTCGACGGCGGCGCATCCGTCTCCGACGTGATGATGCAGTTCCAGGCGGACATGCTCGATGTGCCGGTCAATCGTCCGAAATGTGTGGAATCGACCGCGCTCGGCGCGGCTTACCTTGCCGCGATCGGCGCCGGCATCTATCAGGACGAGCAGGAAGTCATGCACTATTGGGAGAGCGAAAAGATCTTCCACCCCTCGATGAGCGAGGTGGAACGCGCCAACCGTCAGCGCGGCTGGACCAAGGCGGTCGAAAAAGCAAAGAACTGGGAAGATTGATCCGAAGGGAGATATAATACAATGGCAATCAAAGAAACAAGACCTTATGTTGACTGGGAAACGATCGGAAACTTTATCGTCGACGCGTTCGTCGCGTACGGTGTGCCGCGTGAGGACGCGGAGATCTGCGCGGACGTTCTGATGGAGAGCGACCGCCGCGGCATCGAGAGCCACGGCGTCAACCGCTTCAAGCCGATCTATCTCGACCGTATCAAGGCGGGCATCCTGAACCCCGTGACCGAATACGAAGTGCTGCGCGAGACGCCGACGACCGCCGTGGTCGACGGACACGACGGCATGGGCATGGTCATCTCGAAGCGCGCGATGCAGACCGCGATCGACAAGGCGAAGAACTTCGGCATGGGCATGGTCGCCGTGCGCAACTCCTCGCACTACGGCATCGCGGGCTACTGGGCCACGATGGCGACGAAGCAGGGGCTGATCGGCATCACGGGCACGAACGCGCGTCCGTCGATCGCGCCGACCTTCGGCGTGGAGAACATGCTCGGCACGAACCCGCTGACGATCGCGCTGCCGTCCGATGAGGAATTCCCGTTCTGCATCGACTGCGCAACCTCGATCACCCAGCGCGGCAAGATCGAATACTACGCAAGAAACGACAAGCCCACCCCGGCGGGCATGGTCATCGGCAGAGACGGCTCTGCGCTGACCGACTCGAAGCAGATCCTGATCGACCTCACCAAGGGCGAAGCGGCGCTTGCACCGCTGGGCGGCATCGGCGACGAGCTTGCCGGCTACAAGGGCTACGGCTACGCGACGGTCGTGGAGATCCTCTCCGCGGCGCTGCAGGCGGGCAGCTACATGAAAGCGCTGACCGGCGTGGACGAAAACGGCAACAAGCGTCCGTACCATCTCGGTCACTTCTTCATCGCGATCGATCCCGAAGCATTCATGGGTCTCGACACGTTCAAAAAGACCTGCGGCGACATCCTCCGCGCGCTGCGCAATTCCGAAAAGGCACCCGGCGAGGAGCGCATCTATACCGCCGGCGAAAAGGAATGGCTCGTGTGGCAGGACCGCAAGGACAAGGGCGTTCCCGTCAACGAAGCGGTGCAGAAGGAACTGATCGCCGTGCGCGACGAAAAGCACCTCAACTATCACTTCTCGTTCGAGAAATAAAACAGCATCCGGACTGTTCGCGGTTTCATTGGGAGCGGTCCGGTTTTTCGATCCTTTGAGAAACGGAGAACGCGATGTACCGAAAGCGGCTGCACGAAAAACTGAATGAAGCGCTGAAGGCGATCCTGCCAATCGTCTGCATCGTTTTGCTGCTGTCCTTTACGGTCGCGCCGCTGCCGACCAGCATCCTGCTCGCATATCTGTTCGGCGCGCTGCTGCTGATCCTCGGCGTAATGTTCTTCACGCTCGGCGCGGAGCTTGCGATGGAGCCGATGGGCGAACAGCTCGGCGCGGGACTGACGAAAACGCGCAAGATCTGGCTGCTGCTGCCCGTCGGATTTCTGCTCGGCTTTCTGATCACGATCTCCGAGCCGGACCTGCAGGTGCTGGCGGATCAGGTGCTTTCGATCCCGTCGCGCGTGCTGATCTTCTGCGTTGCGGGCGGCGTCGGGCTCTTTCTGGTGCTCGCGCTGATCCGTATGCTGTTCGGCATCTCGCTGCGCACGCTGCTGCTCATTTGCTACAGCATCACGTTTTTGCTGATGATCTTTGCGCCGAAGGATTTTCTTGCGGTCGCGTTCGACGCCGGCGGCGTCACGACCGGACCGATGACGGTCCCGTTCATCATGGCGTTCGGCATCGGCATCGGCTCGATCCGAAGCGACAAAAAGGCGGCGGAGGACAGCTTCGGTCTCATCGCGCTGTGCTCGATCGGACCGATCCTGATCGTGCTGATCCTGTCGCTGATCTTCCGTCCGGAGGATGCGCTGTACACGACGACGGCGATCCCCGTGATCGACAGCTCGATCACGCTTGCCGCGCTGTTTACCGAGGCGTTCCCTTCGTATTTTAAGGAGATCGCGATCTCGATCCTGCCGATCGTGGCGTTCTACTTTGTCTTCCGGCTCATCCACCTGCTCGTCAGCCGCAAGCAGAAAAACACGCATTCCGCAAAGCGCATTCTGGTCGGACTGATCTATGCCTATATCGGGCTCGTGCTGTTTCTGACCGGCAGCAACGTCGGGTTCATGCCCGCGGGCGCATATCTCGGACAGACGCTTGCCGCGCTGCCGTACCGATGGATCATCATCCCGATCGGCATGATCATCGGTTACTTCATCGTCGCGGCGGAGCCCGCCGTGTACGTTCTGATGAAACAGGTCGAGGAACTGACCGGCGGCGCGATCTCCGGCAAGGCGCTGAAGACCTCGCTCTCCGTCGGCGTTTCGCTGTCCGTCGGACTTGCGATGCTGCGCGTGCTGACCGGGATCCCGATCGTCTGGATGCTGCTGCCGGGCTACGGCATCGCGCTGGTGCTGTCGATCTTCGTTCCGAAGCTGTTTACGGCGATCGCGTTCGACTCCGGCGGCGTCGTATCCGGTCCGATGACGGCGACGTTTCTGCTGCCGTTCGCGATGGGTTCCTGCGTGACGGTCGGCGGCAATGTGGTGACCGACGCATTCGGCGTGGTCGCAATGGTTGCGATGACGCCGCTCATCACGATCCAGATCCTCGGTCTCGTTTCCGTGCTTCGCTCGAAGCAGCGCGTCAAAGCGCCTGCTGCGGAGACGCCGGATGAGAACTACGCGATCATCGAGCTGTAGGAGGTGCGCGCATGAGCAAATTGTATCTGATGTGCACGATCATGAACCGTGCGCAGCTTCCGGAATTTTTATCGCTGTACCGGCAGGAAGGACTGGACCGAAACCTGATCATGCTCGCGCACGGCACGGCGACGAGCCAGGTCCTGAACATCTTCGGTCTTGAAAACGCCGAAAAAGCGGTGTGTCTGACCGTGATCGACGATTCGGTCTGGAAATCGGTCAAAAAAGGGCTGGAGCGCAGGATTCGCATCGACGTTCCCGGCACGGGCATCGCGTTTCTCGTGCCGATGTCGAGCATCGGCGGCAGACGCGAGCTTACGTTTTTCACGGACGGACTGGACTATGCGCATGACGGGGAGGAAAGCGAATTGAAGCATACAAAACAGGAGCTGCTGATGATCATCGGCGATCGCGGATACAGCGAACAGATCATGGACGCGGCGCGCGAAGCGGGCGCCGGCGGCGGCACGGTGATCCATGCGAACGGCACCGGCATGAAGCGCGCGGAGCAGTTTTTCGGAATCTCGCTGTCCTCGGAAAAGGAGCTGATCCTGATCGTGACCGCAACGAAACAAAAAAATGCGATCATGCAGAACGTCATGAAAAAAGCGGGGCTTGAAACGGGCGCAAAGGCGATCGCCTTCTCGCTTCCCGTAAGCGACACCGCAGGTCTTAAGCTGCTGCAAAGCGATGACGCCGAAGAGGAACCCGAAAAAGCGCCGGATGCGCAGAAAGGCGAACAAAAAGCCGACTGATTTTTGCGGAACGCTTCCGCGACGGCGACAGAAAGGCGGTATGTTATGAATATTTACCTCGCGCTTACGCTGTTTTCCATCATCATTCTGGTCTATTGGGTGATCTCCGAGCTGTTCGCCATGCTGTTCCGCTTCACGGGACTGCCGGACGAAAAAGCGCGGTTTCAGGTCATCTCGCTGCTGACCGGCTGCGGCTTCACGACGCACGAGAGCGAGCTGCTGCTGACCAACAAATCGAGAAGGCGGCTTGCGCGGATCACGATGCTGTTCGGATACGTATTCAACATCACCATCGTATCCATGCTGATCAACGTCTTTTTATCGCTGAAGCTGTCCGAGTTCAAAAACTATTTCAGCATCCTGATCCCGATCATCGCGGCGTCGGTCATCATCACGTTCATGCGCGTACCGAAGGTGCGCGCGTGGGGCGACCGGATCATCGAGCAGCTGGCGGGGCGCGTTGCGCACCGCGGCAACGAGAACAGCCTCCTGCTGATCGACTACATCGGCGAGGATTCGATCTCGCAGGTCACGCTGCACACCGTGCCGGAGGCGTTCCGCGATCTGCCGCTGTCCGAAACGGGACTCAAAACGGAGCACAACATTCTTGTTATGCTCATCGAACACAGGGGGCAGAAGGCTGAGCCGGCGACGGCGCAGACCGTGTTCCTGCCGGACGACAAGCTGACCGTGTTCGGCAACTATCAAACCATCGCAAAAGTGTTCGCGGCAAGGGAACGATTCGACGAATCCAATTGATCCCGCACCGCAAATCAAATACAGAAAGGACTCTCATATGCTCGAATATCGATATGACACACAGCTTCTGATCGACGGAACGGACCTCGACGAGGACGTGATCCGCGCATACTTCATGAACAACTTCAACGGCGACTGCCTGCTCGCGGTCGGCGACGACGAAACGATCAAGATCCACTACCATACCAACGAGCCGTGGAAGGTGCTCGAATACTGCTCCTCGCTCGGCGAGATCTATGACATCGTCGTCGAAGACATGGATCGCCAGTCCCGCGGGCTCAAGGGATAACGCCCGATCCTGCGTAAACAGCGCAGCAGCCATGTCCCCAATATGGGATATGGCTGCTGTTATTCTATCACGTTATCGATCTTTATGTCCCTTTATTGGTATATGTTTCCGCTTGATCCTCTGTCTTGTACCGATTTTGGGATATGTTTATTCCGTAAAGTCAAAGCCGATCAGCCGCCCCGCCTCGACAAAGCCGATCGAACGGTACAGCGCGTTGGACGCCGGGTAGCTTGTGTCGGCATAGAGCATCGTGCGCTCGCCGCGTGCGTGCGCGTCGGCGCAGACCGAGCTGACCAGCGCTTTCGCATAGCCGTGTCCGCGATACGCGCTGCCCGTCACCACCGAGTTGATGTATGCCAGACCGTTTTTGCGCTCCAGCAGCCGCACGAGCGCCACAGGTGTCCCGTTTATGCACCATCCATACGCATCCGGGTTCTCGCAGAAGCGGCGTCCGGCGTTGAGGCGCTCGTCTTCGGGGATCGGTTCGCGCGCCTGCTCGCCGAGCTCGGCAAGCATGGCGCCGCACACGGCGGGATCGAGCGCGCCGGCGGGCACGCGTTCCCCTTCGGCCGAACAGGCGTTCGGCTTTTCGCACAGATACGCGGTCAGCGGCAGGCGGCGCGCCTTCGGAAACGGCAGCGCAAGCTCGAGGTATCGCACGAGCGACGCCCGTCCGATCACGCCCGCAAGGTTTTTCGCCTCGCGGAGCACGCAGAGCGACGCGGCAAGCTCCGCAAGCGTTTCTTCGGATATCCCCTTTCGCGTGTAGATCCACGCGGGCCAGCCGAGCCCCGCGCGCACGAACAGCACGTCCTTTCCGTCGGACAGGCAAAGCGCTTCCGGCGCGTCGATCAGCTGCACGAGCTTTCGGAACGTGATCGCCTCGGCGTCGTTGGAAAACGGGAACGCCTTTGCTTCTTTTGCGGAGATCCTGCGGATCATACTTCCCTCCCGAAAAAAAGCGGCAGGAGCATGGCTCCCGCCGCAAGGAATCAACCGATGGTCTCTTTGAATCCCATGTAAGGACGCAGCGCCTCGGGGATGCGGATCGTGCCGTCCGCGTTGAGGTTGTTTTCAAGGAATGCGATCAGCATGCGCGGCGGTGCGACGACCGTGTTGTTCAGCGTATGCGCGAAATAGTTGCCCTTCTCCTTGTTCTTGATGCGGATGCCCAGGCGTCTTGCCTGCGCGTCGCCGAGGTTCGAACAGCTGCCGACCTCAAAGTACTTCTGCTGACGCGGCGACCACGCCTCGACGTCGCAGCTCTTGACCTTCAGATCCGCAAGGTCTCCGGAGCAGCACTCGAGCGTGCGCACCGGAATGTCGAGCGTGCGGAAGAAATCGACCGTGTTTTTCCACAGCTCGTTGTACAGCGTCATGCTGTCTTCGGGCTTGCAGACGATGATCATCTCCTGCTTTTCGAACTGATGGATGCGGTAAACGCCGCGCTCCTCGATGCCGTGCGCGCCGACTTCCTTGCGGAAGCAGGGCGAGTAGCTGGTGAGCCGCAGCGGAAGCTTGTCCTCATCGTGGAACGTGTTCATGAAGCGGCCGATCATGCTGTGCTCGGACGTGCCGATCAGGTACAGGTCCTCGCCCTCGATCTTATACATCATGTTTTCCATTTCCGCAAAGCTCATGACGCCGTCGACGACCGACGAACGGATCATGAACGGCGGCACGACGTACGTATAGCCGCGGTCGATCATAAAGTCGCGCGCATAGGACAGCACCGCGCTGTGCAGCCGCGCGATATCGCCCATCAGATAATAGAAGCCGTTGCCGCTCGTCTTGCGCGCGGAATCCAGGTCGATGCCCGAAAGGCGTTCCATGATGTCGACATGATACGGGATCTCAAAGTCCGGCACGACCGGCTCGCCGAAGCGCTCGATCTCGACGTTTTCGGAATCGTCCTTTCCGATCGGGACCGAAGGATCGATGATGTTCGGGATCACGAGCATGCGCTTTCTGATCTCGGCTTCGAGCTCCGCCTCGCGCACCTCAAGGTCCGCCATCTCCTGCGCCATCGCGCCGACCTGCTTCTTGGCTTCCTCCGCCTTGTCGCGCTCGCCGTGCGCCATCATCATGCCGATGGACTTCGAAATGACGTTTCTCTGATTGCGCAGATAATCGCCGCGCACATGCGCCTCGCGGTATTCTTTGTCGAGCGCCAGCACTTCATCGACGAGAACGAGCTTTTCGTCCTGAAATTTCTTTTTGATATTTTCCTTTACGAGCTCCGGGTTTGCCCGTACAAACTTGATATCCAGCATATGTTACATCCTTTCGGGGGCGAGAATGCCCAGTAAATTCAATCCGTTTTTGAGTACCTGCCGGGTCGCGTCGCAAAGCGCAAGACGCGCTGCGCGAACGGCGGGATCGTCCGCCATGATGCGCTGTTCATAATAGAAGCGGTTGAACGCGTTTGCGATCTGCATGATCGCGCGCGACACAACGTACGGCTCGTATTTTTCCGCAGCCTGCCGCACCGCCTCCGGGAACCCCGCGATCGCCTTCAGAAGCGCCGTGCTCTCCGGGTCGTCGAGCAGCGAAGCGTCGAACGCTTCGGGCCGTCCGCCCGCTTTGCGCAGGACCGAGCAGCTTCTTGCGTGCGTGTACTGCACGTACGGCGCGGTTTCGCCGTCAAAGTTCAGAACCTTGTCCCAACTGAACGACACGTCCTTGATGCGGTTGTTGTACAGCACCGACCACAGGATCGCGCCGACGCCGACCGCCTCGGCCGCGCTCTTCTTGTCTTCAAGGTCCGGGCTCTTTTCGCAGATGATCTCATACGTCTTTTCGACCGCCGCGTCGAGCACGTCGTCCAGATACAGGACCTTGCCCTCGCGCGTGTGGAAGGCGCCGCCCTCCATCGAGACCATGCCGAAGTTCACATGCAC
>ODAI013212111.1_pt1 | contig 18996 bp, 22 predicted proteins | sample 1539321 | NCBI WGS metagenome assembly ODAI01 (sample SAMN02144231, study PRJEB22623) | gut metagenome | biome: sheep rumen | host: Ovis aries | place: New Zealand
GCAGCTCGTCTGGCTGCTTGAACATCGACCCCGTCATGAGGGCGCCCATCATGAGACGCCCGAGCGCGGCCGTGACGACAGGAGACGTGTCGTGAGCGTCGCGGGCGGCTTGCACGACCCCGCGCGCGCTCAGCGCGAACGCGCGCACCATCCCGTAGGCCGCCGACCCGCGGACCATGTGATCGCCCGCGCGGACGCGGGCGCTTTCGAAATCTATGATACGAGCTCCCATGACGTCGATTATACCTTTACGAGCACAGACCCGTCCGCGAACGGGCCGAAGCATTCGCCGTTGAGACGACGGCCTCGTCACGGCCGTCTGGACATCGGCCATCGCGGCACGAATCCCTCGGAAAGCGCAAGGCCGACGATGACGAGCATGAACCCGCCGACGATCGCCGGCGTCAAAGGCTCGGCGAGCAGCAGGACGGCCCAGAACACGGTTATGGGCGCCTGCAGGTAGATGTAGGCGCTCGCCGCAGTCGGACCGAGGTGCTTCACGCTGTACCCCCACGTGACGAAGCATCCCGCAGACGCCAGCAATCCCAAGAAGGCCAAATTACCGAGCACGAGCGGCTCTGTCAGCGCGCCGAACGGGAACGGCTCGCCCGCAAACGGGCGTGTCGCCAGCATGAACAGCAGCCCCCATGCGAATATGCGCTTCGTGCTCGCAATCGTCTCGTAGCCGAAACCCGACATCCGCTTGACGATGATGGAATACACCGCCCATGCCAAGGCGGCCACCAAGCAGAGCGCGACTCCCGTCAAGCTCGCGTGCGCAGGGCCTTCCTGGAAGCTTATGAGCGCGATGCCGCTGATGGCCAGCAGAAATCCGACGACGAAACGCACGCCGAAGCCCTTCTCCTTCAAGACGAGGAAACCCAAGGCGGCCGTGAACAGGGGCGCCGTGGAGACGGCGACCGAGACGAACGACGCGTCGGCGAACTCGAGCGCCGTGTTCTCAGCGAGGTAATAACCGAATGTGCCCGTCAGGCCAGCTGCGGCGAACAGCAGCTCATGCGAACGCTTCTGCAGGCGCAAGACGCGCGGCCTGACGAGGCAAAGCGCCAGAAAACCCAGTACGGTCCGCGCTATCAGGATGTCGAGCGGGCCCATGCATCCGAGCAAGACCTTCGTGCACACGAACGTGAGGCCCCATACGCACATGGTGGCCAAAGCTGCGATATGCGGAAACGCGCGCGTTTTCACGAAGAGGAATTGTACCCATCGCGGACGTTTTCGCAAGGCGAGGAATCCAACCGGCCGTTCACGCACCGGCGAGGGCAAGGGTCATCTCGACGTCCTCGTTTGCCAGCAAGCCCTCCAACTCTGACGCCGTCATATCGCCGATCGTCCCGAGGCGCGTGTAGGCCCACGTGTTGGAGCCGTAGAAGACGACGATCGCATTGCCGTTGTACAGCACGACGTCACCGGGGGAAGTAGTTGTCTGGACATCCGAGCTCGGCAGCTCGGCCCCCAAAGCGCCGACCTGCTCGAAGCCCCCGTACTTGGTCATGCGCACGGTCAGCGGCGTTTCCCGTACGAGCTCCTTCAGCGCGGCAACGGCCTCGTTGTCCAACCAGGTCACGTTCACGGGCCGGCCGTCGATCGACATCGAGAGCTCGCCCCGCCGAGCCGCATCGCCCTCCGGCGCCGCGTCGTCCAGACGGGCGGCGCTGTCGCTTTCGGGCGAATCAGACCGTTGCGCCACACCGGGCTGTGCGCTGGCGGACGCGCCGTCGTCTCGAGCCTCGCCCGCGCCGCCCGCGCAGGCCGAGCAACACGTCAGCACGGCGATTAGCAAAACGACTGTCGTTCCGAACCCGATAATCCCGGTTTTCCCGCCCCGCATGGCGCATCCTTTCACTTGACGCGGCTTCATCCGCCGCTATTCTTCGCCTAACACTACAAGGTAAAGCAGGCTTTAAGTCAAGCGGGAACGCGCTTATGCGCAAGAACCTTCCCCGAGGGCCCGTACGATATAGCGGTTCTCGAACGCGCCGACGAGCCATGCACCCATCTGATCGTGCGTGTACGGCACGTCGTTGTGCTTGCGCGCAGGCCCCGACGAGTCCTTCATATAGAACAGCCCGCCTTCGTGTTTCCAAATGCAGGCGAAATGGCCGCCCGAATGCTGCCATGACTGGCGCGATCCATCGCGGTTGAGCCAAGGGCTTCCGATATCGCGCGAGCTAGCCCAGACGACAGCACCCTCCTCGAGCACGCGTGCAAGGTTCTCGACGCTCTTGTCTGCGAGAAACTCCGTTTCCACGCCGAACAGCTCCCGATGCATGTCCGCATATTCCACGTACGCGTCCTTCGCGAAGATGCCGCCTGGCCGCGCCTGGCGGATTCCCCACTCCTTGCGCATCTTGTACACGTCTCCCGGCGTGTGGCGTGCGCCCGTCAGCACGTCGACGCACATCGTGTAAGCGACAAGCCCGCAGCCCGCCCACGACACGGTGTAGCCCGCATAGGGCAAATGCCCCCATCGGGGATCGGACTGCTCGAAGAAGACCTCGTCGGCTCGTTCGAACGGCTTCGGCACGGCAAGCCCTCCTAGCGTATGAAATTCGTGCCCACGCGATGCTCGGGCTGGACGGGTTCCTCCACGCCGGCGGCGCGTCCGGCTTCGATCGACTCCAGCAGCCAAGCCATGTTGCGGCCGAGAACCTGCATGACCTGCACGCCCTCCTCGTCACGCATGACCTCGTCGGGCGTGTTGCCGTGCACGGCGCATTTGTAGCAGCCAATGCAGCCCGCGATGGGCTTGGCTCCAATCCAGAACTCATCGGTTCCCACGCCCGCTTCACGCAGGCCATCCCCCACGAGTTGCAGGGCGGTGTGCGTGCATCCCGACTTGTGCGGCGATCCGTTGACGAGCAGAGCTTTCATGCTTTCATTCCCCCGTTCAATACGTGGCAGTCTAACTAGCGACGGCTCGATCGGGCGCGACTCAGACGGTCGAGCAACATCCTCAGATAATGGAAGACTCCCGCAACCAGCGCTGCGATCGAGGCGTACTGGCCCAAGCGGTATGCGATGGAGGCGCCGTGGTCTGCGGCGGCGAACCGAACGTTGGCAAGCAGGTAATCCGCGAGGCCGAGCTGAACGAACGACCATGCGCCGCACGCTGCGACGACGAGCCAGACGGCGCGGAGAACCCAAAGAGCGCCCGAGCCGGCCCTGCGCAACGCGCCCGTTCGCGCGACGACGCTCCTGAGCTGGATCCCCACGTGAGCGAACCCGAAGACGAACGCCCAGTACGAGCACAGCATGTGCATGCTGCGTGCCCACGACGCACCTGGCAGGGCGGGCAGGAACCATAAAGCGTGCTTCGACAGCACGACGGCGCTGGCGGCTTGGCCGATAGCGCATGCGAGCAGCCCGACGACGGCGACGGTTTGCAGAACGCGCGCGGCCGTCCACCGGCCATGCGGCAACGCGGCAAACCAGCGCCTGTTCAGAACCGCATGGACGATGGCCAACACGACGAACGCGATACCCAGGTACTCGTGGGGCGCCTCCTCGACGAGCGCCGTCGCCATGACGGCAATCAGGTCGAGGACGAGCAGCACGTCGACGACCGCGCGGACCTTGCCGGCGACGGCGCGCCGCTTCGACCGCGTTGTCGGAATCCTCCCCGCTTCCATTGCCCTGCCGCCTACGCAACCCGAAGCTATCCGAGCCAGGCTTCTACGGAAGCCCTCGCCCGGTCGCGCGAGTTCTGGGCGGTCGAGCCCGTCATCGACAGCCCCTGCCCGACGGTCGCGGCCGCACAGGTCGACTCGATGGAGGCCGGCGTGCTGCCGATGCCGCTTCCCTCGTGCGTGCAGAAGGGACGGATGTCCTTGCCCGACCAGTCATGCGCCTCGAGGAACGTGTAGACGCACATGGGAAGGTCGCCCCACCAGATGGGGTAGCCCAGGTAAACGGTCTTGTAGCTCGCGATGTCGACGTCGCCCTGGAAAGCCGGGCGCGCCCCCTCGTTCTGCTCGGCGAGCGCCACGTCGCAGCACTCGTCGTAACCCTCGGGGTACGCTTGCGCCGGGACGATCTCGAACAGGTCGGCACCCGTTTTCTCCGCGATCATGTGCGCGACGACGGAGGTGTTGCCCTCTTCCACGACGCCTACGCCGTAGTTCTCGCCGGCACGCGAGAAGTAGATGACGAGTGCATCTGATTTCGGAGACGCAAGCGAGGCGGATGCGGACGACGAGGCTGCGGCGGCCGACGCCGAAGTCGAAGCCGCAGCGGCCGACGCCGACGAGGCTGCGGCATCAGCCGTGGCCGACGCCGACGAGGCTGCGGATGCCGCCGACGCTACGCCGGATCCGCGCCCCTCGCCGCACCCCGGAAGGGCCACGGCCGCCGCCCCGAATGCGACAGCCCCTGCCATGCTTAAAAACGAACGCCTGCTGAGCAACATATGCAACATCCTTTCACATGCGGCGTCGACTTGCCGCTTGTAGATTACTGTACGAAATCGGCATCGCTAGTCGAAAGCCGCTGAAACCTCTTCGAGCAAATCCCTGATCGGAAGCTTCTGGGGGCAAGCGCGCTCGCACAGGCCGCAGCCGATGCAATCGCGAGCGCGACCGCGCCCTTCCCCGACGAGCGAGTTCGAATAGTACCACCCGGGATTCCACCCGCCGAACACGCGTTGCGAGTTGAGGCAGCCGAGCATCTCGGGGATCATGATCTGCTTCGGGCACCCGTCCGTGCAGTAGTGGCACGAAGTGCACTCCACCATGCCGAGCTCGCGAAACACGTCGCGGATTCGCCCGAGCCCCTCTTTCTGCTCGTCCGTAAGCGGTTCCGGATCGCGCATCGAGGCGATGTTGTCAGCCATCTGCGCGGAATCGCCCATTCCCGAAAGGACGATCGCGTTGTTCGGGTAGCTCGCGGCGAACCGCAGCGCAAGTCCCGCGTTCGAGAGCCCCTCGGGGTTCGGTATGCCGTCGACGACGTCTTGCGCGGCGGCGGGAAGGTTCACGAGACCGCCGCCTTTCAGGGGCTCCATCACGATGCAGGGGATGCCGCGCCGTTCGCAGACCTCGTAGCATCCGAGCGATTGCACGGCGCCGTTCTCGAAGTCCGCATAGTTGAATTGGATCTGGACGGCTTCGATCTCCGGATGCTCGTCGAGGATTCGCTCGAGCACATCGGGCGTATCGTGAAACGATATTCCCACATGGCGCGTCTTGCCGGCCGCCTTGAACGCTGCCGCGTGCTCGTAGGCGTGGGCGCGCTGGTACTTCTCGTACGTCGATGCGTTCTGCGCATGCATGAGCAGCATGTCGAGGTAGTCGACGCCAAGTGCGTCGAGCTCGGCGTCGAGCAGCGCATCGATCTCCCCCTCGCGTCGCCAGTTCTCCGTCGACAGCTTGTCCGCTATGAAGAAGCTTTCGCGTGGGTGGCGTTTCACGAGGCATTCGCGAAGGGCCGTCTCGCTCTTGCCGCCATGGTAGACATGCGCCGTGTCGAAGTAGTTGAACCCGGCGGCCAAGAACGCGTCGACCATGCGCTCCATCTCGCGGTAGCCTGCGCTTCCACCGCCGCCGGGCAATCGCATGCAACCGAAACCGAGGCGTCCTCTCGTCTCATCTACCCAGCTCACGAATTCCCCTTTCGTCCTTGCTCCGCACCTCGCCGTTCAGTACGTCGAGGCGCGCGATTCCACGATCTTCCATTCTCCGTCGCGCTTGGCCGCCTTGAGGTCCTGCTGCAAACGCCACGTATGGCGTCCGCCGCCGAACACGGCCGCGTTAACGCGCGAGCGCCCGCGGACGGTGGCATGCTCGCCGTCGGAAGCGATGTCCACCTCGATCGAATCGTGTTCGGTCGAGTAGTAGTTCAGCGTGCCGTCGAGCACGGCCGCGATGTAGGCGCGCTTGGACTGGCGCATGCCCGTCATATGCACGAGCGTGTAGTCGTCGGCGAGCACGGTCGCGATGCCGTCTGCGTCCTTCCGCATCGACGCGTCGCACAGATCGCGGTACAGCTGCGCGCAAATCTCCTGGTCGCTCATTGTTTCCTCTCGAAAATGTGAAAAAAGGGTCAGACCCTTTTTTCACATTATTATGCATTCTCGGGTTGAAGGGGGCCGTAGTAGTAGCTCGCGGTCGCGCCGCCGTCGATGAGGAAGTCGCTGCCGGAGATGAACGCGCCCTGCGGGCCCATGACGAGCTCGGCGAGCGCGCCCACTTCGTCGGCCGTCCCGGGACGGCCCGCGGGGCACTTGGCGAACATGTTTTTGTAGAAGTCCCCGCGCGGGCCGTTGAACTCGTCGATCGCGAGCGGCGTGACGATGATGCCGGGGCTGATGGAGTTGATGCGCGCACCGCGCTCGCCCCAGCGACACGCCTCGAACATGACGCGCTTCTCATTGCAGCGCTTGGCAAGCTGGTACGCATGCAGCGTGTCGCGCACGTTCTCGGGCGCGAGCAACGGCAAGGCGAGCAGCTCCTCGGTCGGCGTCGTCGCGAGCTGGCGATCCTCCTCGGGCGTGAGCTGCGGCATGCGCTTGCCCGACTGACTCGAGATGGTGACGCCCACGCCGCCGGGCTCGATGACCTTACCGACCTCCTCGAGCAGCACGGCTGTGCCGTAGAGGTCGACTTTGAGAATGACCTCGATAGGCGCCTGCGACGGCGACACGCCCGCCGCGTTGATGAGCGTCGTGATGGGGCCGAGCTCTTGCGCGCGGGCGATCATGCCGAGGATGGACGCGCGGTCCGAAAGGTCCATCTCGTAGGGCTCGCAATCGAAGCCCGCCTCGTTCATGACCTTGGCGATCGCCTCGGCATTGGCTATGGACTTGTCACCTACGAGGAGCTTCTTGCCGTAGCCCACGCGTCTCGCGATGGCCATGCCGATTTGGCCGGCACCCGTCCAGATGACCACGTCTTTCTTGTCGTTCATGCGCTTTCACCTTTTCCTTCAGACTGATTTTCCGTACGCGCGCAACGCTAACTCCGCGTAACGCGATCTCCGCGCTACGCAACCCCTGCGCCACGCGAGCTCTGCGCTACGCGAACATCTTCGCCCATTTGGCAACCTTGTCCTGCGACTGGGCGGCCTGGTTGCCTGTGACGGAAAGGCCCTTCTCGATGGTGGCGTTCGGGCAGATCTTCTTCAGGTGCTTCTCGGAGCCGCCCATGCCGGAGCCCTCGTTCGTGCAGAACGGCACGATGCGCTTGCCGGAAAGGTCGTAGTGCTCGAGGAACGTGAACACGCACATCGGGCAGGTACCCCACCAGTTCGGATAGCCCAGGAAGATGGTGTCGTAGTCGTCGATGGAAAGCCCCGCGTCCTCCAGATAGCGCTTGACTTCGGGGCGCGCGTCGGCCTGCAGCTCGGCCTTGGCCTCGTCGATGCAACGGTAATAGTCGGCGTCGTACTCCTTGACGGTCTCGATCTCGAACAGGTCGCCGCCTACGGCCTCCTGCACGAACTCGGCAACGCGCTCGGTGTTGCCCTTGCTCAGGTTCTTCACGCTGCCGGCCCAGTAGTTCTCGCCCTTGCGCGAGTAGTACACGATGAGGTTCGCCATGATTTGCATCCTTTCGCTTGCCCGGGCAAGAACCCGGATTGTTCGTGCCCGTTTTTACGTGACACATTGTCGCTTATATGGTGAAGATTATAAGCGACACATTGTCACGAATGCAAGAATGAAGGTAGAATTCACACCGTGAACAAACGAGGAGGAGCTGTGAGCGATTACATCCGGGCGCGTTCGCCCGAGCAGAAGCAGGAGCGCATGGAGGCTATCATGGCCGCCGCCGACGAGCTGTTCCAAGAGCGGCCGTACCACCAGATCACAATGGGGACGATTGCCGAGAAGCTCGGCTGGTCGCGTTCGAGCCTGTACAAGTACGCCGCAACGCAGGAAGAGATCTTCCTGGCGCTGCATTCCGCGAAGAACCGCGCTTGGTTCGAGGACCTCGAATCGGCCCTGGCAGGCGCTCCCCTGCCTGCTTGGGACTTCGCGCGCATTTGGGCGGAAACAACCGAGCGCCACGCCGGCTTCCTCCGCTACCAGGAAATCATCATCTCGATCATCGAGTCGAACGTCACGCTCGAGAGGCTCACGCGGTTCAAGCGCGACTTCGCCGACATGCTCGCCCCCGTCACGGCATTGCTTGCACGCCAATGCGGCGCGGACGAAAAGACGGCAACGGATCTGTACCTGACGTTGCTCTACCAGGCACCGGGGCTCTACAACCACTTCCACTGCGCCGACCTTACGCGCGAGGCCATGAAAGCCGCCGGCCTGCCGCCCGTCGAGGGCACGTTCGTCGATTCGTACGCCCGGTTCGTCGAAATGTGCATTCGCCAGTGAGCCGGCCTCCCTGTTACCCAGACTCACTGGCCGACTTGCCCGAAAGCTAGCGACTTTGCAGCATGGGGTTCAGATAGCGCTTGCGACCCTCGGTGATCTTGCCGTCCTTGGAATGGACTTCGAGGATGCAATGCTCGTGGCACCCGAAGCCCTGGCAAGGATTGTACGTTACCACTCTTCCGTACTTGCCATGAAGCTCCCTTTCTCTCGACTCGCTGGGAGGCAATTCGCATCCGCTATAGCAAAGGCTGCCCCCAACCTGTTAGAAAACAATCTACGACCTGCATTTTCGTAGGTGAAATAGCAATGTTCGAGCAAGCCACGAGATTCGTAATAGCATCCACGGCAAACGCCTGCGCCTCACCCCGGCTGGGAAACGGTTTTGCGCTGACGCTGAACGGCTGGTCGCCGACGCGCCGTGCACCGTGCTCACCGCTAAGAACTTCAAGTACGACCACAGCAGCATCCGCGCCCTGCGTCCCTAAGCCAAACCAACGAGCCAAATTGGGAAGGCCCGTACCGGACGCCGACAAGCCGTCGCCCCTCTGCAAGCAGCCGGCAATATGGTACCCTCGTTGAGCTGTTATTCAAGGAAGGGGCTCATGCAAGAGGGAAAGAACAGCGCCAAGGGCATAGCGTACGTGCTGGCGTCGGCCATCTGCTTCGCACTGGCCGGCGTGCTCATCAAGGCCATCGACTGGAGTGCGCTGGCCGTCAGCGGCGGGCGCAGTGTTTTCGCGGCCACCGTGCTCTACATCTTCTTGCGCGTGCAAGGCAAACGCCTGACGCTGAACGGCCCCGTCGTCGCAGGAGCCGTCATCAACTTCGTCATGCTGCAGACGTTCGTCATCGCCAACAAGCTCACGACCGCCGCCAACGCCATAGTTCTGCAATTCACGATGCCCGCTTGGATAATCCTGATGATGTGGCTGTTCTTCCGCGAACGTCCCACGCGCTCGTCCGTCGTGACGTGCGCGGTCATCTTTGCCGGGATCGTCTGCTTTTTCTTCGATCAGCTGAGCCCCGACGGATTCTTGGGAAACGTCGTCGCGATAGTCTCGGGCATCGCCTATGCGGGCGTGTTCCTCATGAAGCGCATCCCAGGTTGCGACTTCGAAAGCGCCGCGATACTGTCGTTCGCGGCATGTGCTGTATGCGGCATGCCCGACCTCGTGCGCGAAACGGATTTCGCCCCGATGACCGTCGCCGCAGTCGCCGTCTTGGGCATCGTGCAGGTCGGATTCGCCTACATTTTCCTCTCGAAGGGCCTCGACCTGGTCGATCCCGTCACCGCCGCGCTCGTATCGACGATAGAGCCCATTTTGAATCCCCTGCTCGTCGCCGCCTTCATCGGCGAGCTCGTCGGCCCGCTCTCGCTCGTGGGCGCCGCCTTGGTCATCGGCAGCGCAACGGCCTACAATGTCCATGAAGCGCGAAGCGCGCGTACGTAAGCCTTTGGGTCCCGTGAGTTCCCGGTGAGCCGGCCTCCCCGGGGAGGCCGGCTCACCGGGAACTCACCCTACTTGCTCATTACGGTCGGGATCTCGTCGCCCGACTCCTCGTCGATGTTGCCGTCGTAGACATAATGCTTCGTCTCGCGGGCGACAAGGCCCGAAAGCGCCAGAACCACGACGATGTTCGGTATGGCCATGAGCGCGTTGCCGATATCGCTCACAAGCCAGACCGCATCGCCGATTCCGATGGCGCCCAGAAACGCGATGAGCACGTACACGACCTGGTATGGGCGCACGGCACGCTTTCCGAACAGGTAGGCTGTGCAACGGCTGCCATAGTAGCTCCAGCCCAGGATCGTCGAGTACGAGAACGCGACCATGCCCAGCACCAATATGGGCGTGCCGATGAACGGTATCTTCGAAAACGCGATTGAGGCGAGCTGGGCCCCGGTGAAAACCGCCGGGTTCTCCAGAATCACATCCTGGATCTCCGGATATGCGAGCATGGTCGAGACCAGCACGATACCCGTGAGCAGGCAGATGACGACCGTCGACCAGAACGTGCCGGTCATGGCCACGAGCGCCTGCTGGGCGGGATTGCGCGTCTGGGCGGCGGCGGCGATGATGGGCGCCGAGCCAAGCCCGCTCTCGTTGCTGAAAAGGCCGCGTGCGCAGCCGAACTGCAAGGCCACGACGATGCCGCTGCCGACCGCGCCGCCGAACGCCGCACGGGCCGAAAACGCACACGTGACGATCTCCCAAAGCGCCGGGATCAGGTACGGCCCGTTCATGACCATGACGATCACGCAGCCGAGCGCGTAGCCAACGGCCATGATGGGCACGAGCCTTTCGCATACTCCTGAAATCTTCTTCACGCCGCCCAGGATGACCATGCCCGACAGCACGACGATCACTATTCCGATCGCCCATGCCGGAACATCGAAGTTGGACGTGATGATGCCCGTCATCGCACTCGCCTGCACGGCGCTCCCCGTGCCGATGGCGGCAATAGCGGCGAACAACGCGAACAACACTGCCATCACCCTGGCCCAAGGCGGCACGTTCCCGTCCTTCGCGAACGCACGCTCCCAGGCATACATGGCGCCTCCGAGCATCTCGCCGTTGTGGTCTTTCACCCGATATTTGATCGACACGAACACTTCGGCGTATTTCGTGGCAATGCCGAAGATACCGGCAATCCACATCCAGAAGACGGCTCCGGGGCCGCCTGCAACGACCGCCGTCGCCACGCCCACGATGGAACCCGTGCCAATCGTGGCCGCAAGCGCCGTCGACAAGGCACCGAAATTGGAGATGTCGCCTTCGGCGCCCTTGTCATTTGCCCATGACATCCGAATGGCCTGCGGCAGACGCCGTTGGATGAAACCGAGCCTGAACGTGAGAAAGACGTGCGAACCCAGAAGCAGGGCGATCATCGCGGGCCCCCACACGAACTCGTCGATGGTAGATAGTATTTCGAGCATGAAGCAAAGCTCCCGTTAAAGCGATAAAACAGCACGGGCGAGTATACCACCCAAACGGGAGCAGGGCACCGACTTTTGGTCTCGGTGCCCTGTTTTCGAACGAGTCGGCCTCCCCGTCACCCCGACTCACTGGCCGATTTATTCCTGCAGGTTGGCCTCGAGCGCTTCCACGAGGAAGTCAGTCGCCCCCTCGCCGCATGCGCCGTCGTAGTAGTCGCGGAAACGCGAATCGGCGAGGTAGCCGTGTGCCAAGCCGAGGTGAGCCTCCCTGCTGTAGCCATGGGCCCAATGCATGCGGATCCACCGCTCGTGCATGCGCGCAAGCTCCGCAGCCGCCTCGCCACTCGCGTCGCCTTCCGCCAGGGCCAGGCGCAGCTGAACTTTGATCGATTCCTCGAGGAGCTCTTTCGCGTCCCATTCGTCACGCGTGAGCGACATCATGCGCTCGTTGGCCGCCTCGATCGCATCGTCGCCGTAACGCTCGCGGGCCTCCGTTCCGAACGTGTCCTCGAACCGCTGCAGGCCCTCGGCCTTCAAAGCCTCGAATGCGTCTTTTCCCTCCATGCCATCAATCCTCTCTATCGCCGCTATGGCGGCCTCGGTGCGCGCTATGGCGTCCTCCAACGATGCCCCCTGCATGCGCAGGGTCGAGAGATGCTCGACAAGCGAACCATGCACGTCAACCGAAGGGTCGTCGAACATGCGGCCGATCGTCGTCAACGGCAACCCGCATGCGCGCATGGCGACGATCTGGGCAAGACGCCTGACATCGTGATCGCCGTAGCTCCGATAGCCCGAAGCATCGCGGGCGGGGCTCAAAAGCCCCCGGTCCTCGTAATAGCGCAACGTGCGCGTGCTGACCCCGGCCAGCTTCGCAAGCTGCCCAACGGTATGGCGTTTCCCGTGCTGGTCTTTCATCTTGCACCTCCTTGCCTGCATGATGGGGCTTGACGCGGCGTCAATGTCAAGACACCGTCCGGTTACGAATAACGACCCGTTCATGATAATGCCGTAGAATTGCGCTAGATATCAGGTTAAGGAAAGGAACCGACATGAAGAAGATCGCATTGATAGCAGCGGGCGTCCTCGTTGCCTGCATGGCGACGTCGGCCGTCGTCCATCGCAATGTCATAGCTGCGGCCATCAAGGGCGAGCCGCTGCCGGAGCCGCCCGCATGGCACAAGTGGCACACGTGCGCCAAATAACAGCAAGCCGACCGGCTTTCCACCACGATCGAAAGCTGGTCATTCAAATTGGGCATAACGGCCATCGACGCACGACGCGACTGTCCGATTATTTGTGCTTGCGCACATAGTCGAGAAACTCCATCGAGCCCCGATCGTCGGCCCGCACAGCAAGCAGAAACGTCACGGCGACGCGCTCGTCGGCGACTTCGCGGTATTTCAAGTCGGGGCGCGACCTGAGACGAGGGTCTTGCACCATGGCGGGCGACGTCATGAGCACGCCGTCGTGGAAGTCGGACATGAACATCCCCGTCGGCGAATTGTCGCGCGGCTGAATGTGCCTGAGACGCGGCATGAGCCCCTCGCGCTCGCAAAACGCCGCATACGATACGACCATGTAGTCGAAGGTGTCGCCGCGCGTCATGACGACGGGGATGTCGAGCAGGTCCTCGAGGAGGACCTTGCCTTTCCCCTCGAGATGGCGATTCCCGTCCTGATACCAGATATAGGGCTGCTCCGTCTGCAGCGCGATAGCCCTCACGCCCCGCTCGGCGAGCTGCTCGCAACGCTGCTCGTACGGACCGCACCAGACGTCGAACACCATGTCGAAGTCGTTGCGCATGAGCGCGTCGACGGGCTGCCTTTCCGAAAGGCGCACGTAGCGTATCGAGCTCTCGAGATGGGAGCTTTGGTACGCGCCGGCAATCGAGTACAGCTTGACCATGGCGTTGTTCTGCCAAATCTCCTGAACGCGCACGTCGCGGACGCTCGACCGGCCGATGGCGCGGCAACGTTTCAGCGTGTTGAGATAGCTCGTCTCGATATAGGCCATCTCCTCCGCCAGGTACTTGCCCGCTTCGGAAAGGACGGGCCTGTTCTTTCCGTGCGTCCTGCGATCGATGAGCTCGACGCCCACCTCACGCTCGAGCTCCATCATGTGCTTGCTCAGATTGGGCTGGGTGATGTGGAGCTCGGCAGCGGCTTTGCTGAAGTTCAAATGCCGCGCGAACACCAGAAACTCCTGGATGACCTCGATTCGCATGCGCCCTCCCCCGTCTCACGTGGACCCATTATAACGAATTGGAATGATTATCTCGATTTGAAGGTTCGTTCATGCCGAAACCATAGGCACGGATTCGGCATTTATAGACCATACTATGCATCGCTGTAGGGCAAAGTCGCCGAGCTCCAAGACGAGCGATACTCCGACCCTCGTTACCTGGCTTGCGCGCGTACGCGATGGAATCGGCGGTCCATGATGGCGTAGGGGCCCATCCGACCCGTCGTGTGATTCCATCGCGTACGCGCAAATGCCGCGAAGGCACCATCCCTCGCCTTGCAATCGACATCGTCCGATAATCCTCGCCGGCAGATGCTAGAACATCTCGGCCGCAAGCTTGCGCACCTGCGCGAGCTCGGCTGGGAAAACCTCCTCGTGACGATGCTGCTTCGACTCGATATCGAACATGGTCCAATTGAACGTGTCGTAGCGGTTCGTTTGAAGCGTGTTGCCCGAAACGAACGTCCTCACGGGGCCGATGAGCTTGCCGAGCGTCTGCACGTGCTCCTCGATCATGGCGTCGTAGCCGAGAGCCGAATAAGCCTCTTCGGCCGCATTGCTCGTCATGATGAACAGCACGGGAATCTGGCGTTCGTTGCTGCTTAACCGGGCAACGTCGTACGTCAGATGCTGGAAGCACAGCCGCTCGTACAACGCGCGGAATCCCGCCGTCGGGCGCCCGAAGTAATTCGGCGAGCCTAGGATGAGGCCATCCGCGCCGCGAATCTTGTCGAGGGTCTCTGTGAGGCCGTCCTTGACCGCGCACCTGTCGAAATGCCTCTCGGTCATGCACGCGAAACACGAGCGGCACCCCATGAACGGCTCGAGCTTGTAGAGGTCGATGACCTCGATATCGGCACCGGCGTCGGCGGCACCCTGCGCCGCCTCTCGCACGAGTTGCGCGGTGTTCCACTTTGGCCGGGGGCTCGCGTTGACGGCGACGATTTTCTTCATGCCAATCCCTTCCTCTGCGACTGAGGGAAATGGTACTACAGCGAAATTGTAGAAACCACCTAACATATATAGAACATATGTTCTCTATTATGGTACACTTCAGTGTGTCGAAACAGTAGCCGGAGCCTTTTACCACCTGCATGACGGGAGCGCGCTATGACCTTTTTCACCACCTACGATACCGGGCTCATCGGAGAGCTCACGCTGGCCAGCGACGGCGAGTCGATCGTCGGATGCTGGTTCGACAACGACCGCTACTTCGGTTACGGGGTCGGCGAAACGATGGCGCGATGCGACGACCTGCCCGTCTTCGACCAGGCCCGCTCATGGCTCGACCGTTACTTCGCAGGCGAGGCGCCCGACCCGCGCGAGCTGCCGCTTGCGGCGCGCGCAACGCAGTTCCAACTCCGCGTGCGCGAGGCCATGCTCGACGTACCCTACGGCCAGACCACGACCTATGGGGCCATCGCGGCGCGCATCGAGCGCGAGACCGGCAAGCGTTCCTCGGCGCGGGCGGTCGGCGGCGCGGTCGGCCACAACCCGCTATGCCTCATCGTGCCCTGCCATCGCGTCGTCGGCGCCGACGGCAGCCTCACCGGCTTCGGCGGCGGCATCGACACGAAGGTGAAGCTGCTCGAGCACGAGCAGGTGCACATGGACGGCCTCCACCGGCCCACAAAGGGCACGGCGCTCGAAGGCCTGGCAGACGCGGCGCGCAACTACTTCGACACCGCCCCGAGCGAGGGTACGGACCCCCGATGACGCGCTACTTCGAATACGGCGACGAGGCCGTCGAATACCTCAAGTCGAAAGACGCGAAGCTGGCGCAGGCCATCGACGCCGTGGGGCACGTCTACCGCGAGATGGAGGAAGGCGACCTGTTCTCGTCGGTCGTGCACCACATCGTGGGCCAGCAGATATCGACCGCCGCGATGAACACCGTATGGGCACGCGTACAAGGGCGGCTCGGCCAGGTCACGCCCGCCACGGTGAACGCCGCGAGCGTCGAGGCGCTGCAATCGTGCGGCATGACGTTCAAGAAAGCCGAATACATCAAGAGCTTCGCGCAGAAGGTCGAGTCGGGCGCGTTCGACCTCGACGCCGTCGAGCACATGGACGACTCCGAGGCCATAAGGGCACTCAGCTCGCTTCCCGGCATCGGCACCTGGACGGCAGAGATGCTGCTGCTGTTCCACATGGGCCGCCCCGATGTGCTGAGCTTCGGCGACTTGGGCATCCACCGGGGCATGCGCATGGTCTACCACCACCGCAAGGTCACGCGCGCGATGTTCGAGAAGTACCGCCGGCGCTTCAGCCCCTACGGCAGCGTGGCCAGCCTGTATTTCTGGGCCATCTCGCACATGGACGTGCCCGGCTACGACCGCGACTACGCCCCCAAGGCCAAAGCCCGCAAGCGAACCGTCTCTGCACGTAACTCTTAAGACCTACGACGGCGTGGGACGTTTACCCTGGGTAAACGTCCCAGGGTAAACGTCCCAAAAGCCAGCTTCACACTTTCAGGCAACCCACGCCCGAGCAGCAACCGACGCAGCTATAGCTCGATGCGCTCGAACATGTCGCGGCCCATGCCGCACATGGGACAGGTAAAGTCTTCGGGCAGCTCGTCCATCTCGACCACGTAGCCGCATATCATGCAGCGCCAGCCGATGCGCGGCTTGGCGGCCTTCTCAACCGCCGGCTCCTGCTGCGCGGGCGCGGACGCAGGTACGGGCGCGGACGCGGGCTCGTCGCCCTTCGGCTCGTAGCTCGACGCCTTCGGCGGGGTCTTGCCGCCCTTCACCTGATGATAGTACGCATAGGTCATGGGAGTATTGTCCGAGAGCACCTCGGCGAACTCGACTTCACCCACGATCAGGTAATGGGTCCCCACGTCCACCGAGTCGATCACGCGGGCGCCGAAATGCGCAACCGCGCCCTCGGTCACGTAGGGCACGCCCGCCGGGTCGATCGCATGCGACGTGTCGGCGAACTTGTCGATCTCGGCGCTGGTCTTGAACCCGAACCGGCCGATGAGCTCCATCGACGCGCTTTCGGCGAGAACCGTCGCCTCGAAGCGGCCCGCTTTCAGAATAGCACCGGCGGTGTAGTTCTCCTTGTTCACCGCAACGCTCACGCGTGCCGGTTTCGAAGTCACCTGCTGAAACGTGTTCACGACGCAGCCGACCATCTCGTCGTCGCGCTTGGTCGAGATGATGTACAAGCCGTAACTCATAGAGCGAAATGCCTTGGTGTCGATCGTTTCACCTGCCATAGCGCTTCCTTTCGCCCGGGGACATTACACACAGCATACCGCATCAATGAGACACTTACCCAGGGTGAACGTCCCAGACGACAAGGGGACAGGCGGTTTGTCGTCTGTTGCGCTCCCTTTCGCCCAGCGTGAACGTCTCAGGGTAAACGCTGATGATGATCATATCGTAGGGGCTCGATTCATCGAGCCCCTACGAATCAGCATTTACCTAGACGCGTCTTTATTGCGCCGGTGGCCTCAATGAGTCGGGAGAACAGTTCTTCCGACTCATCGGACTACCGGCGCAACAAAGACGCGTTTACCTGGTAAGTGTCTGGGCAGGCGCGGCGAGACGTTGCGAGTTGGTTTCGAGAGAATTAACCCTGCATTTCGGGGCCATTAACCCTGCATTTCGCACTTCGCCGCGAAACATACCCGCAAAACTGCCTTTCGAGAATCGGGCCATCAGCAATTCCGTTCCCGAAAGGAAGTGGTTGGAATGTACGACACAGGCTCCACCGCGTTCATGATCGTGTGCACGATGTTGGTCGCGCTCATGACGCCTGGACTCTCGTTCTTCTACGGCGGGCTGTCGCGGCGCAAAAACGTCGTGAATACCATGATGATGGTGCTCGCGGTCATCGGCGTCGTCGGCGTGATGTGGGTGGCGTGCGGATGGTCGTTCGCCTACGGCGGCGACGGGTCGTTACCGTTCTTCGGCGGGTTCGACCAGATGGGGTGCTTCTCGGCAACGGGCAACATGCTGGCCGAGGCGGTAGACGTCCCCGAAGACGCCGCCTACCCCGCCATCGTCGACATCGGTTTCCAGATGGCGTTCGCCATGATCACGTGCGCCATCATCACAGGCGCCGTGGCCGGCCGCATGAAGTTCGGGGCCGTGGTCGCGTTCATCGCGCTGTGGGTGCCCATCGTCTACGCACCGCTCGCGCACATGGTATGGGGCGGCGACGGCAGCCTCATCGGCGACATGATCGGCGCGCTTGACTTCGCGGGCGGCGACGTGGTGCACATCAGCTCGGGCGTCACCGGACTGGTGCTCTGCCTGCTGCTCGGCAAGCGGCGCGGGTTCGGCGTGATGAGCTACCGCGCGCACAACGTGCCGTTCGTGGTGCTGGGGGCGACGCTGCTGTGGTTCGGCTGGTTCGGCTTCAACGCCGGCTCGCAGTTCGCAGCCGACGGCGTGGCAGCGCTCGCGCTGCTCAACACGATCGTCGCCTCCGCGGCGGGCATGCTGTCGTGGATGCTCGTCGAACGCATCCGCGTCGGCAAGCCCACGCTCGTGGGTGCTTGCACCGGCCTGGTGGCAGGGCTTGTGGCCATCACCCCGGCGGCTGGCTTCGTCGAGCCGTGGGCCGCGATCGTGATGGGCTTCGTCACGGCGCCGTGCTGCTTTTTCGCCATCAGCTACGCCAAGCGGAGGATCGGCTATGACGACGCGCTCGACGCATTCGGCTGCCACTCGGTCGGCGGCGTCGTAGGCGGCCTGCTCACCGGCGTATTCTGCGTTCCCGAGCTCTCATGGACCGGCTTCGGAGGCCTCGTCTACACCGGCGACCCGTCGCTGCTTGCCAGCCAGCTGATCGGCATCCTGGTGACGCTCGCGTTCGTCATCGCCGGCGGTCTCGTGATCGGACTCGCGCTGAAGGCGGCGTTCGGCGGCACTCTGCGCGTGAGCGAGCAGGAAGAAGCGCTTGGTCTCGACGTTGTCAACCACGGCGAGAGCGCGTACCCCGCGTATTTGGGCATGGACTAAGGAGGAACCGGATATGAAACGCATCATCGCAATCGTGCGCCCCGAGAAGATGGAAGAGCTGAAGGAGGCCCTGTTCGCAGCCGACGTGTCGGGCATGACCATCGCGCAGGTGATGGGCTGCGGCAACCAGCATGGCTGGTCGGAGTACTTCCGCGGCACCGAGGTGCTCTTGAACATGATCCCAAAAGTGAAGTTCGAGCTCATCGTGGACGACGAGGCAGTGGACTCGCTCGTCGATCTCATCTGCGACACGGCAGCCACCGGCGAAGTCGGCGACGGAAAGATCTTCGTCAGCCCCGTCGAGGAAGTCATCCGCATCCGCACCCGCGAGCGCGGCGAGCAAGCGATCTAAGAGTGAGTCGGTGCCCTGACCCCTGACTCATTGTGCACAATGAGTCGGAAGAACAGTTCTCCCGACTCATTTCCCGGCGTGTTTCCATCGGGTTGCAGGCGCGTTAAATCGCATGCCCGCAGAAACACCGACCGGATGC
>ODAI014080531.1_pt1 | contig 18994 bp, 18 predicted proteins | sample 1539321 | NCBI WGS metagenome assembly ODAI01 (sample SAMN02144231, study PRJEB22623) | gut metagenome | biome: sheep rumen | host: Ovis aries | place: New Zealand
ACCATCTGGCTGGTGTAGCTGTTCTCGTTGTCGTACCAGCTGACAACCTGTACCTGATAGGTGTCCTCGTCGATCTTGGCAACCATGGTCTGGGTTGCATCGAAGAGCGAACCGAACTTCATACCGATAACATCGCTGGAAACGATCTCATCCTCGTTGTAACCGAAGGACTCGTTGGCAGCAGCCTTCATGGCAGCGTTGATACCCTCTTTGGTGATGTCTTTGCCCTTAACAACAGCCACCAGGATAGTGGTAGAACCGGTCGGAGTCGGAACGCGCTGTGCGGAACCGATCAGCTTGCCGTTCAGTTCAGGGATAACGAGACCGATAGCCTTGGCAGCACCGGTGCTGTTCGGAACGATGTTCTGTGCACCTGCACGGCTGCGACGGAGGTCACCCTTACGCTGCGGACCGTCGAGAATCATCTGGTCGCCGGTGTAAGCGTGGATAGTGGACATGATACCGCTCTGGATAGGAGCATAAGCGTTCAGCGCTGCTGCCATCGGAGCAAGACAGTTGGTGGTGCAGGAAGCTGCAGAAATCACCTTGTCAGCCGGAGTCAGAGTCTTGTGGTTCACGTTGTAAACAATGGTCGGAAGATCGTTACCTGCCGGAGCAGAGATAACTACTTTCTTGGCACCTGCCTGAATATGTGCCTCAGCTTTCGCCTTGCTGGTGTAGAAACCGGTGCACTCCAGCACTACATCAACACCCAGCTCACCCCACGGCAGTTCAGCTGCGTTCGGCTTAGCGTAAATAGTAATCTCCTTGCCGTCAACGATGATCGAACCCGGAGTAACAACAGTCTTGCCGTCCTCTGCGAGGATAGCGTCTTTGTAAGCAACCGTATGCTTACCCTCACCGTACTTGCCTGCGAAACCACCCTGAGCGGTATCGTATTTCAAGAGGTGAGCCAACATTTTCGGGCTGGTCAAGTCGTTGATAGCAACAACCTCGTAACCCTCTGCCTCAAACATCTGGCGGAATGCCAGACGACCAATACGGCCGAAGCCGTTAATAGCTACTTTTGTCATAATGTAGATTAATTTTAGTTATTTGTGTATTAATTGTTTTTGTTACTTTTCACCTTTGCGGTGCAAAGGTACACTTTTTTTATGACATACAAAAATAAATCGTTAAAAAATCTTCATTTTGTTACTTTTATTTGTCAAAAGTGTCTCCTCCGCCCCTTACGGAGAGATTGTGGGGCTATTTACGCCCAAAGTCAGCCGGTATCTCCCCCCAGGCTCTGGTGTCCCACTTGTAAATCGGTGTAGTCCATGTGTTGTCATGCAGCCACATCTCGGCTTTCCTTACCATCATAAAGAGATCCTGGTTGCCGGCATTCCACTCTATCTTGGTCTTGCAGCGTTTCTGACGTACCCACGCCAATGCCGTCACCGAGTCTGTATAGATAACCCAGTTGAGTTTGTACTTCTTGATGTACGCCAAGCCGAGTACCAATGCCAGAAACTCACCGATGTTATTCGTCCCTTGGGCAAAAGGTCCGCGGTGGAACACCTCGGTACCCGTATCGGCAATCACTCCGCGGAACTCCATTACTCCGGGGTTTCCGCTGCACGCCGCATCTACAGCTAATGCCGGTAATATAGGCTTTGTATTTGCCATTTGTAGTGATCCGAGCGGGAATCGAACCCGCATTTGAGCTTTAGGAGAGCCCCGTTCTATCCATTGAACTATCAGACCCGGAGCGTCCTTCCGGCGGAACGGAAGGAGCGGCCTCCGCATAGGATGGTATCGCTTTAACACCTGCTCGGGAATTCCCCGTACTCCTCAAAGGTGTAATTGAGAAAGTCGTTCATCGGCTTGGCAGCGGAAGCAATGTCCGTAATTTTGTCGATGAAATCGGGAGAACACACCATTTCATCGCTCAGCGGTACGCTAAAAGTGTACGTCTTGTGCTTGAGCCATTCGGCGTGCTTGAAGGCGGGGTCAAAGCCGGCAGGCACTTTCTTCAGCCCCGTTCCCCAGTAACTGTCGAAATCCTGACTGAAGTACTTTTTCCATTTCCGGCTCCCCATGATAGCCTCTACCTCTTCATAATTCGCCTCTATCTCCGTCCGCAAGGCCTTGAGCAACTCTTTGCTTGGATCCCATATACCTCCGGCAAACATGCACTGCCCGGGCTGTATATGTACGTAGTAGCCTCCGCGCATGGATTTCTTGCCCCATGTCTTCGGCTGTCCGGGCACGCCGGCAGCGGGAAAACAGCCGAACCACTCTTTGTAGGGCCTTTTGTCCGCCGAGAAACGGATATCGCGGTTGATGCGCCAGATGCAATCTTTCGGCTGAAGCTCTTTCAAGGACGGATCCATCTCTGCCAACCGGCGGATATATTCCGTTGAAAACGCAACAAACCGCTCGCGGCATGCCTGATACCACTCCCTGTGCCCGTCAAACCACTCCTTATTGTTATGGACTGCCAACTCTGCCAAAAACCGCAATGTGTCTTTCATTCCCGATCCGTAGCATTTAATTTCTCCATGCACCGTTTCAATCCGTCCTTCCAATGCGGGATAGCCACACCGAAGGTCTTTTTGAATTTCGATTTGTCCAGCACACTATAATGCGGACGCGGAGTCTTGTATTGGTATTCCTCCGATAAAATCGGCAGAACTTTACAATCCTTGATTCCTGCTTCCTCATGGATTGCGAGTGTGAAATCATACCACGAGCACACGCCTTCGTTCGTGAAATGATAAATACCGCTCAGCCATACCGGTGACTCAATGACCGTAAAGACCGCCTCAGCAAGATCCGCAGCATACGTAGGAGTCCCTATCTGGTCAAAGACGACGCCCAGACAGTCTTTCTCTTTGCCCAATCGGATCATGGTCTTCACAAAATTGTTCCCGAAAGAGGAATACAGCCATGCCGTGCGCAGGATGACAGCATCCGGACAGGTAGCCAGCAGCAGTTTCTCTCCGCGCAGCTTGGTTACGCCATACACGGTACGCGGAGCTACCGGATCGCTCTCCCGGCAGGGCACATGCTCGTCTCCGGAGAACACATAGTCGGTGCTCACGTGTATCACCTTCACTCCCTGACCGCCCAACACGCTCAGCGCCTCCGCGTTGATCTTATTGGCGGTCGCTTCGTCCTCTTCCGCCTTATCCACATTGGTGTAGGCGGCGCAATTAACGATCAGATCAATGCTGTTGGCGTTCACGAATGCCGAGACTGCATCGCGGTCGGTTATGTCCAACATCTGCACGCCTTCGGTCTCCACTACGTCCGTGAAGAAATAGCGGTGCTTGGAGTGCGCGGCACTCAGCACCCGCACCTCGTTGCCCAATTGACCGTTACTGCCTGTTATCAATATATTCATACCGGTGAACCTTATTTTTAAAACGGATTGTCCAAATCTTTCAACAACGGGTGCTTCTTGTCTTTCTCGCTCAGAATACGCAACTCCTCCGGGATCTGCCAGTCAATTGCCAGATCCGGATCGTTCAGCAAGATACCTCCGTCCGCCTCGGGGTGATACAGATTGTCACACTTATAGGTAAAAACAGCCGTTTCGCTCAGAACGGAGAAGCCGTGTGCGAAACCGCGCGGAATAAAGAACTGGCGTTTGTTCTCGTCGCTAAGTTCCACACTATACCATTTGCCGTAAGTGGGACTGTCTTTACGCAGATCCACCGCTATATCCAACACCCTTCCGAGTGTACAGGAGACCAACTTGGCCTGCGTATATGGCGGTCTCTGGAAATGCAGCCCTCTTACCACGCCGTAGGAAGAGCTCGACTGGTTGTCCTGCACAAACTGCGCATTTATCCCAGCCTCGCGGTAGCGCTGCTCGTTGTAGGTCTCCACGAAATAACCGCGCGCATCTTTGAATACCTGCGGCTCGATAACCAACAAACCTTCGATGGGAGTACTTATTATATTCATATCTGCTTTTTTGTCTGCTTGTATTTTCAGTTCTCTGAAAAAGTGTGCAAATTTACAATATTTTTTTAACATACGCAAGCGCATAAGTGTTTTTATGTGAAAAAAGTACGCATTTTTGCCCAAAAAAGAAAAAAATCTCCATACGGCTACCGATTATCAATTATTTTTTGTACTTTTGCACCGCAAAACGAAAAAAGGACATGCCACGTCATTGGAGTCTTCTGCCGGCGGAGGAGAAAGCCAATACACTGACCCATTTCTTTCCGCTTCTGGCGAGCATGGTGCTCGTCGTACCGTTGATGCACGCGGCGGTCGTTTCGTCCATCGCCCTCCCTGTCCATAACATAACCGGAGCGGCTCTTTTTGCAGCGGGCATGATTCTGATGTACACCTCTTCGACTCTTTACCACTGGGCGCTTGATCCCGTGAGCAAAGCCCGTCTCCGCATCTTCGACCATATAGCGATCTATGCGATGATAGCCGGTTCCTATTCGCTTATCTGTCTCTCGGTTGTCGGCGGATGGCTCGGACGGGTGCTTTTCATCTTCCTCTGGACGTGCGTTTTCACCGGTGCTATCGGCAAAATCGTGGCTTTGGGAAAGCACCCCAAACTATCCCTTGCACTATATCTCGCGATGGGATGGGTGGCATTGCTCATGATTGTTCCCATGTGGCGCAACATGTCCCACGCGGCTTTCTTCTGGGTCTTTGCGGAGGGCATTGCCTATACCACCGGAGCCTATTTCTTCAACAAGGACGAGGAACACGCTTTCTATCATGCCGTCTGGCATATATTCATCGTTTTAGGCTCTGCCTGCCACACGGTAGCCACCTTTCTGATACTCCTGTAATGGAGCAAAAGGTGTTCTTTTTGACACTTTTTACAGAAAAATTGTGTATCTTTTGCTTTTTTGCGCAAAAGGCAGTAACTTTGCATATTCGTTTAACATTATTGTCTTAACGGTATGCGTATGAAAAAGCTTTACTTTCTTGTTGCGTCCTGTCTGGTAGCCGGCATGGCGCAAGCCGATTTGTCGGAGGATTTCAATTCCCTGAGTTCCGGTTCCTGGTCCGCAGAAACAGAAGTATCTCTGCCTTCGGGCACATGGACTTTCGGTGGTGGCGCCCTGCGGAATAGTTCCAGTAATGTAGTCTCCATTAAATTCAATTCTGATGGGGCGTATATGATTACACCGGCGACAGACAGTATTGCCTCGTTAGAGTTCAAATACCGCACAGGAGGCAGTAACAAGAAAGTGGAGATTGCTTACCAGAAAGGCTCCGGCGTCTGGCAGGCGGTTGACACTCTGGTGATTTCCTCTTCCGCATCCTCCTTCTCGTCCTATTCACATGCCATTCCGGCAGACTCCTCTTTGTCTGTACGCGTGCGTATAAAAGGTCTCACGAACAATGTCTATATTGATGACGTCGTTCTCAAGAACCCGGTACAGGGGGAAGGTGGCGGCGGTACGGTAGTGCCTGCCGAACCCGATCCGGAGTTCACCCGCCCCACTTATACCGCTACTCATGCCACCTATTACATTTCGCCCGAGGGCAACGACGCGACAGGAGACGGTTCGTTTGAGAACCCGTGGTACAACCTCGGCAAAGCACTCTCTGTGGCGCAGGCGGGCGATGTCATCTTCTGCCGCGGAGGACGGTATATGATGTCGTGGCGAGGCACGGACGGCAAACTCACGCTTCGTCTCTCCCAATCGGGAACGGCAACGGCGCCTATCGTCATCTCTGCCTACGAAAACGAAGCGCCTATCTTCGATTTCGAGCAACAGTTGCTCGATTGCAACCGCGACAAAAAAAATGTCGGCGACCGCGGAATGCAGATTACCGGTGACTACTGGATTCTCTTTGGTTTGCATATCATGCACGCCGCCGACAACGCGATCAAGCTGGAGGGTTCCCACAACCGTATAGAGCGTTGCGAGTTCTCCTATAACCTCGATACGGGTATCCAGTTAGGCTTCGGTCATAAGTTCTCGGACACTTTCCCCGGTGTGAGCAGCAACGACGGTTCACACTGCGCGTATAACGACATTGTGGATTGCGATTCGCACCACAACTGCGATTATGACGCCAACTACGGCTCCGATGCGGACGGTTTTGCATGCAAGATGCACAACGGTATCGGCAACCGCTTCATCCGTTGCCGCGCATGGCGTAATTCGGATGACGCGTGGGATCTCTTTGAGACCGATTATGACGTTATACTCTCCGAGTGCTGGGCATGGGAGTCGGGCAACGCCGCCGACCATCTCTGGGTAAAGCAGTATTTCGATGGTTCCGCCTCTTTCTCCGGAAACGGTAATGGTATCAAACTCGGTGGTAACGGTACCGGCGGTTCCAGCAAGGGTATTCATTACGCTTACCGTTGTATCGCTTTCGGCTGCGACATCTCGTCGTCCGTCAAGGGCTTTGACTGCAACAGCCACAAGGGCGGGCACGTGCTGATCAACTGCCTTGCGTTTGACAACTCGTATGATTTCATGTTCGAGTCCGGCGGATCGGATGCCAACACCTTCTATTATAACAATGTCTGCTTCGGCAGGCAGGAGGCATGCGTCGGTACCGATGACTATAATGCTTTGGGCACGACGCTCTCCAAGGATGCGTGGACCAACCATCTCGTCACCTCTTTCTCCCGTTCGGACTATGTCTCGCTCTCCGAGACGGACGCTATCGCTCCGCGACGCGGAGACGGCTCTATGCCTGCCCGTTTTGCACGGCTCCTACCGGGCTCTAATCTCGTCGATGCAGGATGTGATGTCCCCGCGAATATCACGCCTAACCTCGCTCAGTTGGAGATGGATTTCCCGTTCCTTGTTTCGCCTGTTTACGGGTCTGCGCGCGATCTTGGTCCCTACGAACTCTTCCAGGAGGGAGGGGAGGAACTCTCTGCCGTCCAGCAGATAACCGCTCCCGAGAGCAAGGGCGCGATAGAAGTTCTGGCAGGTAATGCTTCTTCAGAGCGTATTGTCCGTTTCTCTGTTCCGGTAGATGTGAGAAAGGCGGGTCTTGAGGTGTATGACCTTGCGGGACACCTCGTCCGCAGTATTCCGCTTTCCGCCCTCTCAACCGGCGTGGATTACTACCAGCCTGTGGATATCAGCGGTCTGAACGGACTCTACATCGTCCGTCTCTCAGCAGGCGGTTTCAGCGTCGCAGCCAAGCTGCAGTAGTAACGATTTGAGAAAGAGATGAAGCATCAGGTAGTCATACGGCTCTTTATGTGGATCGGCATCATGGCGGTGCTGACGGTTCTTGCAATGGGATTGTGGGCGGTGCTGACAGGCGGGAGCCAGAGTACGGAGAGTCTCAAGTGGCTCCAGTTCATGCAGACCGCCGCGACATTCCTCCTGCCACCTATTCTATGTGCATGGCTATGGGACGAGGAGCACAAGCCTCTGCGGTGGCTAAAGCTGGATAAGGGAGCGGACGGATGGTCGTTCCTGCTGGCGGTGGCAATCATGGTGTGCGCCATTCCGGGAATCAACCTGTTAGCCGATATAAACAGCCGTATAGAACTACCGGATTCTCTCGATTTCATCGAGCAAAAACTGAAAGCCTACGAAGCGTCTGCCGCCCTGCTGACCGAGCGGTTCCTGGCTACCGACAACATAAGACAGCTACTGATTAATATAGGTCTCATGGCATTACTGCCGGCATTCGCGGAAGAACTCTCTTTCCGCGGTACGCTGCAACAGATCATCTATAAGGGACAAAGTGACAAGGTACAAAGTACAAAGGTGCATGTGGCAATCTGGGTAACGGCGTTTGTATTCTCCGCCATTCATATGCAGTTCTACGGGTTTGTGCCGCGTATGCTGCTTGGTGCGATGTTCGGCTATGTGTTTGTGTGGAGCGGAAGCCTGTGGCTGCCGATCGTGATGCACTTCACGAACAACGGTCTGGCAGTAGTGGTCTATTACCTGACAAGTACCGATGAAACCGTAGGAAACAGCACAAATATCGCCGACACGATAGGTGCCGGCGATACATGGTGGTTAGGCGTGTTGAGCCTGTTGGTTACATTTCCGGGTCTACTAATATTCTACCGCAGAACTCGCAAACAATAATCTTCTTGCGGGTACGGATGTCGAGCTGCAGCTGAGCAGGTATTTTCGCGTGGCAACCGCCGCAAGAGTCACGCTCCACTTTGACGACAGCGAGGCCGTTGCGTGCGGACTTACGGATACGTTTGAAACCGGTGAGCAGACGCTCGTCGATCTTCTTCTCCAGTTCGCCTGCGCGGAGGACGAGTGCCTCGGTCTCCGCTTTGGTCTCCGCGAGGATCTGGTCGAGCTCCGAACGCTTCTGGTTGAGATCGACGGTACGCTCCTCGATGTCCTTGGTAGTCTTCGCCTTATCCGCTAATTTTGCCTCCAGTTCAGCACTGAAATGTTTGATCTTACGCTGCGAAGCCTCGATCTCCAGTTCCTGATACTCGATCTCCTTGTTGAGGTTGTCGAACTCGCGGTTGTTGCGGACGCTGTTCTGCTGCTCCTTGTAGCGTGAGATAGACGCATTGGCGTTCTCGGTTCGTACGCGGTGGTCGGAGATCTGGGTCTCGCACTCCTTGATGTCGTTCTCGATATTAGCCAGACGGGTCTTCAGACCTTCCACTTCGTCCGCCATATCCTTCACTTCCTGGGGCAGTTCGCCTGCCAGGGTACGCAGCGAATCGATCTTTGAATCCACTTGCTGCAACTCGTAGAGGTATTTCAGTTTGTCCTCTACACTCAATTCTTTTGCTTTTGCCATAGTTGTATTGGTGTTTTATCTGTTTTGCTAATGTGACAAGTGATGCCGAGGGGCGTGAGTATATCCTTGAATATCTCGCGTGCGTGTCGTTCGGAGTACCAGTGATCCATGTCGATGAGCCCTATCCGTCCCGCTGCGTCCTGGAACTCATGGTACTTGCAATCGGCTGTGAGATAGACATCGGCGCCTTGCGAGACGGCTTCGCCGATGAACTCCGCTCCGCTTCCGCCGCAGAGGGCGACGGTTTGGATTGTCTCTTTCGCCGGCGCCGTATAGCGGATGTAGGTGCAGTCCAGCACCTCACGGATTTGTCCGATGAAATCGAGATAATTGACCGCTTTCGGCAGTGTGCCGATGATGCCGAGTCCGGTTTTTCCGTCAGCCGCCGGAACAAGGAATCTATAGTCCTGAATACCGAGTTTGTCCGCCAGGCGGGTGTTGATACCGCCGCTGACGGAGTCGAGCGAGGTGTGGGCGGAATAGATAGCTATATCGTGCTTGATAGCCTGCTCCACGATACGCGCCTGTGGCGTCTGTCCGCAGACTTGTTTGAGTCCGTGAAAAAGAAGGGGGTGGTGGGAGACAATAAGATTGCAGCCGAGCATAACAGCCTCATCGACCACCTCCGGCGTAACGTCTGTGGTCAAGAGGACGGCGCGTATGTCGCGTCCCGTGTCACCTACCTGCATTCCCGAGTTATCCCATTGTTCCTGGGCACTCCGTGGCGCTACAGATTCTATGCTATTGATAATCTCCCTTAGGAGCACTTATTTCTCTTCCTCGGCTGCCTCTTCCTCTCGGATAGTGAAGTCCGTGATACCGGCATTGACGAGGATATTGTACCACTGGATAAGCTTGCGTATGTCGGAGGGATAGACGCGGTCACGGTCCCAGTTAGGCAGCACCTCGTCGAACCAAGCCTGCAGTTCGGCATTCGATGCTTTCTTGGGGTCCATAGCAACGGGTTTGAGTCCCTCTTTCTTTCCGGCAGAGGTCAGCACTTCGCTCAGCGATACGTCATCTGCGTCCGTGAACATGGATACATCGCTCAGCGCCACGATCTTGTCACGCGCATAAGTAGGCATACGTTTGCCGTCCACGAGGGACTCCACGATCAACATGTTATTGCCACGACTGACCAATTTGTATAAACCCGGCTTGCCGGTGATTGCAAGGATTTCTCTCAACATAAAGCTATTTGTACTTTTACGATTTACGATGTACGAATTATTAAAATCGGCTGCAAAGGTACGAAAAATATTTGATATATGCAAGGGCGCGTGCATTTTTTTACAGAGGAAGCACCTTTTTGAAGCGAAATATTTGGATATTTGGAAAAAAAGTATTATCTTTGCATCGGATTTGAGAAAAGTGCAGATCCGCCTGTCTTGGCGGATGCAGCAAGTCCTTTTCATTCCTTTGTCGTTCCGACGACGTCGGCTTAGCAACCCACTAATGACCCACTAATCACCCACTAATCACCCACTCGGAGTCTTGCAAAAGACCGGCAATGGGTCGGTTTTTCATGCAGGTTAAAAGGGTGGAAGAAGGCGCGAGGAACAAGGCTGCCGGCGGTATCCCGCCGGGGACAGGACAACACGCATATCATGCGGGGCAATAGACAAAGAAGAGGCGCGGGGCTAAAGACTCGCGAACAGAACGAAGAATAGAAGAAAGATGATAAACCAAGCGCCCGCGTGAAGGCGGGCGCTTTGGGACCGGAGCCAACTATCAGATAATCGTAATGGGTCATTGTGCTTTTATCCATATTTTATTATGACCATTTACACTTTTCCATTTATCGCTATTTTCAGACTTGACGACATATAATTCTGGGACTATAAGTATATCGTATTTGTCATATAAATCATTTAAATATGGTTGCGTCTTCTTGATCCATTCATCTCGACTTAAGTCATTACTATTTCTATATCCGATCCCATGTTTACGATATATCATAAACGTATAATTTTGAGGGTAATTTATTACTCCTTTAAGAGAACCGTATTCAATTTGATATCGCAAGCAAGGGGATTCCCAACGATCGACAAAGACTTTTGAGTTTTCATCAATAGATAATTGTTTAAAATCCGATATCAGAGACATTTCCGAATTATTTTTCCACCAAGGCGCTTTAATATCTGACTTAAAAGCCGTTAATTGATAGCAAATAAATAAGAGTAAAATATATTGAATTTTTACTTTCTCATATACAAGACTTATCAATTCACACCACAAAGCAGTTATTGATATTATTACTAAGGTAATCATAGATATACACCTATCGCATCCGCCATCCCATGGGTGCATACCAAAGCACGAAAACACGAAAAATAGTACGTTAACAGACACGGTAATAAATACAAGACCTTTGTATTTTTGGAATTTTTCATTTTCTCTAAAAATATACGACAACCACACTACGACAAAAAGATAGAAAAAATGTCTTAATGATGATCTATGAATTAAAACTTTCCAGTTTGAACTTATATATGGTAAATAATCTAACGTATCTAATTTAGGATTTTGGAAACGAAGTGCCGCAAAATAAATGTATATAATAGTTACAAATAATGGCATTGCATACACAACTGCCATAAACCATTTGGTTTTATTGGAGCTATCAGACCTGTATATGAGGTATAAAATGTATAGCGAGGTAACAAACGCTACTACTATAAATGAATATCTTGAAGTTAAAAATACAGCAATTATTACAGACCAACAGAATAATCTCTTGATGGATAGTTTATTTTGTAAGAAATGTACCGCCAAGATACACACTAAGCATCCTAATACTTCCATAGAATACGCGCGGAGCGCGAAACCATTATTAAAAATCATAGGAATATAAAAGGGTATAAATCCAGCCCATATACCTATGTTAATGTTTCTTGTCCATAAATAGCCAAGATATCCTAATACTATCGTAGATAAAATAAAGAAGAGGAATGAAAGAGACCTAAGCCATACATAATTTGTACTGATTTTACTCCAGTAATGAAGAATAATTCCATATCCACCTGGATCTAAATTGTATCCAGCATTATTTACAATTACATCAATAAGTCCACCAGCCTGAGACAAAGGAGCTGAATCATGGTTTAGACCTTGAGAAATCCAAAACTGTCCTGCATCATCGAACCATAAGTAAGGATTCATCTCATACTTAAACGAGAATAGAATCATCCCCAGATATATTACAACTGCAGAAATAGAAAAGAAATACTTTTCAGAGAAATTACGTAAAGAGTCCATTTTAGTTCAAATTTTTATTAATGGTTCGGAAATCGGTTAATGCTTTAGCGCCGATTTTGAAGATACGGCTCATGTTGATGGAGTTGACACCACCTTGGCGGGGACGGAAGGTAATCGGATACCAACCAATGTTATAATGCCAACGGACAGCTATCGCGCTGACGGCTACGTTTGCCAGGTTGTAATCCTGTGGAATGACATCAAGGATGGGAATCAGTTTGTCTGTTTTCATTAGGCGGAAGGGTGTGTTGGCATCTTTGACCCAAACATGGAATATCAGCCATACTACCAAACGGAGGGTTTTGGTCACAAAGATGCGGCTTGCGCCATCCTGTCTGCTTTCACGAGTGCCGATTTGGAAATCGTAATTATGGCGATTTCGCCACATTTGCCAGAACTCCTCCGGCAAGGTTTGTCCGTCACTATCGGTTTGAAAGATAAATGTAGTAGAAAGACTGCTACGCTCAAAGTCGAAAGTCGAAAGCCCCGACTTTTTGCTGTCTTCTATCGCATAACGGTATAAATATAAGACGGTTGCCCCGTGACCGGAATTGGGTTTGTCAAGCGGCTTCAGCAAAGGGTATTTGGATTGGAGGGTTTGCATGATAGCAAACGTCTTGTCCTTGCTGCCGTCATTGGCGATGACCAGATGTGCCTCGTTGCCTTCAGCGTTAATCTGTTCGCAGACAGGATGCCATTGGGCGATAACTTTTTCGATGTTCGCCTCTTCATTATAGGCTGGAAGCACAAAATAGATAGTTTCCATTAGGTATAATGCTTTATTAGTTTATTTCATACATACACAAAAAAACGCGGATTTCGTGTGTTGCTTATCCGTCGTCTGAGGTCCTGAGAAAACCTATATAATCGAATGAGCAAAGCAGAAACCCACGCTGTGTATATACGCACACATGCATACCATAGATGGTACACACGGGTATAAATACACCCATGGGCATCTACCACTACTTGTTTTCGAATTATATGGTCGTTGAAGTTTCTCAGGTTTCAGACGATCCAAAACAAGCGTTAGTAAACGCCATTAAATATGTCTGCACCCTCACCCTGTAATGTCTTGCAGACACCCCACAGCGTGAGTTTGCGGTGCAAAATTACACAAAATAAATGGCATACGCAAGTTTTCTTTGAAAAAAAACGTCGCAGCCATAAAAAATGAGGGTTAATACAGAAAACCTATGAGCCAGAGGGGTAATTTGTTTCCGAAAGGATAATCCGTATCATCTGCAAGAATGAATGAATTTGGGATATCTGCTATCTGCTTGAAGTTCTTGCCGGCTCCTCCCACCTCAAACGTATAACGGCCATCTACTACAAAATCGCCATGTTGTTTGCCGTACTCCAGTTCGTGTCCGACACTCAAATGGGAGATGGCAAAGGTCTCCCGCATCGTCCCTTCTTTCACAGGCCGGGACGCCAGCGCGCATAACATATTAGTGTCCTCAATATAGATTTTGTCCGGTTTCTGTAATTTCTTTACATTAACCAGGTCACTGTACAACAAATGGATGAGTTTGGCGTCGCTCAGGTATTTGAGATATGCCAGGATGGTAGGTCTCTGCAAACCACTCTGCACGGACATTCGTGTAATATCCACTTCATAAGGTTCGCTTGACGCCAGAATATTCATGAGTGCGCGAATCTTACGGGTGTTGCCCAATTCCACCTTGCATATCCGGGGCAGTTCGTCCTCAATGATATATCGCACCACATTGGCGATGGCGGCGTAATATTCCACAGGATTGTTTTTGTAGTAAGGGAAATAGCCATATTGCAGGTATTTGTCAAAGTATGCCATCGGTTTACAATGTTTATATACCTGTGCTACAAACGGATGTGCATCGGTCACCAATTCATCCATAGTACAAACCGGTAATTCAATCCCCTCATAGAAGCGGAGATACTCGCGGAAACTCAGTCCCTGTATATCATAATTGACGCAGCGCCGTGATAAATCCGCATCGCCCTGCATCAGACTCAGAAGCGAACTGCCGCTAATCACCACACGGAGGTCGGGATAAAAATCGTAAATCTCCTTGATCTCACGGCTCCAATTGGGGTATTTATGTACCTCGTCCAAGAATAGGTGCTTCCCTCCAATTCTATAGAACTGTTCCACTAAATCTAAAATGGAGTGATCCACGAAATAGTTGGCATCCAATGAACAATAAAGAGCCGATTGATCATTAGGGGCATAATGCTGCTTGATATATTGTCGGAGGATAGTGGATTTGCCGACACCTTTAGGACCACGAATAGCTACTAACTGGCTCTCCCAGTTGATTTTAGATGCACAATCCCGCACGATTTCCATCGGCGTCAAGCCCAGTAATTGCTCCTGAAGTTGAAATAATCGCTGCATAATAATCTATACAATAAATACCATAATTTGTATAACCGAAAATACATTTTAATCTGTATTTTGTATAGCCGGCTATACGTTTTCGGGTGCAAAGGTACGAAGAATTTTTGATATACGCAAGAGAAAAGTGAAAAATGAAAGATGAAAAATGAAAAATACTTGCGTATGTCAAAAAAAAGCAGTAAATTTGCACGCTAATTTGTAAATATATTAAAAGAATAACGATATAATATGGCAAGTTATCAAAAACTGACTCCTCGTTCTGAGGATTATTCAAAGTGGTACAACGAACTGGTGGTGAAGGCCGATCTGGCGGAGCAGAGCGCGGTTCGCGGATGTATGGTGATCAAGCCCTACGGCTATGCAATCTGGGAGAGTATTCAGGCGGAGCTGGACCGCCGGTTCAAGGAGAAAGGGGTGAAGAACGCCTATTTTCCGCTGCTGATCCCCAAGTCGTTCCTGAGCCGTGAGGCGGAGCACGTAGAGGGTTTTGCGAAAGAGTGCGCGGTGGTGACGCACCACCGTCTGATGAACGACCCGAACGGCAAGGGCGTGGTGGTCGATCCGGATGCCAAGTTAGAGGAAGAGCTGATTATCCGTCCGACCTCGGAGACGATTATCTGGAGCACCTATAAGAACTGGATCTCGTCGTACCGCGACCTGCCGATTCTCTGCAACCAGTGGTGTAACGTGATGCGGTGGGAGATGCGTACGCGTCTGTTCCTGCGTACGGCGGAATTCCTCTGGCAGGAGGGTCACACCGCCCATGCGACGAAAGAGGAGGCGGAGGATTTCGCCAAACAGATGCTGGACGTCTATTCGGATTTCGTGACGGACGTGATGGCTATCCCGGTTATCAAGGGTGTCAAGTCGCCTAACGAGCGTTTCGCCGGTGCGCTGAACACCTATTGCATCGAGGCAATGATGCAGGACGGCAAGGCGCTGCAGGCGGGTACCAGTCACTTCCTGGGGCAGAACTTCGCGAAGAGTTTTGACGTACAGTTCCTCAGCAACGAGAACAAATACGAGTACGTATGGGCAACCTCCTGGGGCGTGTCCACGCGTCTGATGGGTGCGCTGATCATGACCCACTCGGATGACAACGGTCTGGTACTGCCGCCGCACTTGGCGCCGATCCAGGTAGTGATCGTGCCGATATACAAGAAAGAGGAGCAGTTAGCCGAACTGCTCGCCAAACTGAACCCGATAGCCGACCAGCTGAAAGCCCTCGGTATCCGCGTGAAGGTAGATGCCGACAGCAAGTACACCCCGGGCTACAAGTTCGCGGACTACGAGCTGAAGGGTGTGCCGGTACGTCTGGCGATGGGCGGCCGTGATCTGGAGAACAACCCCATCGAGATCGCCCGCCGTGACACCCAGAGCAAAGAGACAATCTCGCTCGACGGTATCGTGGAGGTAGTGAAGAACCTGTTAGAGGAGATTCAGAAGAACCTGCTCAAGAAAGCGCTTGATTTCCGTATCGCCAACACCCGCGAGGTGAACAGCTACGAGGAGTTCAAGGAGGAGGTGAAGAAAGGCGGATTTATCCTCGCACACTGGGACGGCACGCCGGAGACCGAGCAGAAGATCAAGGACGAGACGAAAGCCACCATCCGCTGTATCCCGTCCATCGAGCTGCCGGGTCACCGCACCGACGAACCGGGCGTTTGCATGGTTACCGGCAAGCCGTCGGCAGGCCGTGTGATCTTCGCGCTGAGTTATTGACACTCCCCGACCCCCTCTTGGAGGGGGAGAGGAGGCAAAGGGTGATTGGTAATGGTGAAAGGGCGGGTGCTCATAGTATTGTTGCTCTCTCTGGCACTCACGATGAGCGCGAGTGAGGGGTACGTGGACTCGTGCATGGTCCGCGTGCAGGGCGGCGATACGCTCTACATGGCGTGGCTGCACGAGGTGTGGGTCTATCCGCCGATGCGGTTCAAGAACAAGAGGCAGGAGAAATTCTACTGGAAGACCGTGCGGGACGTCAAGAAATGTCTGCCTTACGCAAAGATGATCACCAAGGACATGGCGTACGCGGATGAACAGTTGGCACAACTGCCGGACCATAAGAGCCGCAAGAAATGGTGGCGGTCGTACGAGCGGCATCTCTTCAAGAAATACGAGAAGGATTTTCGCGGCATGTACGCCAGCCAGGGCATGATGCTCATGAAACTGATGGACCGCGAGACGGACCGGACGAGTTACGAACTGATCAAACAGTACCGGGGCAAAGCCTCCGCCAATTTCTGGCAGTTCGTAGCCAAACTCTTCCGCAACGACCTCAAGGAGGAGTACGACGCCACGGACAAAGACCGCATTACCGAGCGGGTGATCAACCTCGTGGAGGCGGGGCAGTTGTAGTTGACAATTGACAGTTGATAGTTGATAGTTAACAGTTGATAGTTGATAATTTGATATATTATGATTTACAAGTTTACTTTTTCGTGTGAGGAAGGCGATCCTGACTTCCGCCGCGTGTTTGAGGCAGACGCCGATGCTACGTTTCTGGATCTGCACAACGCTATTCTCAAGAGCGTCGGTTATCCGGACGACCAGATGACCTCTTTCTTCCTGTGCAATGACGAATGGGAGAAGGGTCAGGAAGTGACGCTGGTGGAGATGGATTCGAACTTCGAGTACGACAACATGGTGATGAACGAGACCCGTCTGAGCGACCTGATCGAGGAGAAAGGGCAGCGGCTCATCTATGTCTTCGACCCGATGTTCGAGCGCTATTTCTTCGGTTCGCTCAAGGAGATTCTGCCCGGTTCGATGAACGGCGTGGAGTGCGTCGAGAGCCGCGGCAAAGCACCCAAACAGCTCAAATCCGAGGACCCGCTGGCAAACCTCGGCACCAAGGGAAAGGGAGACGACGATTTCATGTTTGATGACGAGTTCAAGGACGAGTATGACCTCAACGACATCGACATGGAGGGCTTCCAGGACCTGAGTTTTGACGACGGGACGATGTTCTAAATGACCAAATGGTTAATGGTCAAATGGTAAATCGCAAAACCTTGGTTTTGCTCCTGGGTCCGACGGGTGTCGGCAAGACGGAGTTGTCGCTCCGTCTGGCGGAACACTACGGCTGCCCGATTGTCAATTGTGACAGCCGCCAGGTGTTCAGGGGTATTCCTATCGGGACAGCCGCACCTACGGCGGAGGAGCAAGCGCGGGTGAAGCACTATTTCGTGGCGACGCGCGGGCTGGAGGAGGACTACAACGCCGGCCAATACGAACGGGACGCGATAGCCCTGCTGGACGGGCTGTTCAGGACATACGGGGTGGTTATCATGACCGGCGGCTCGATGCTCTACGCCGATGCCGTGTGCAAGGGTCTGGACGACCTGCCATCCGTGCCGGCGGAGATCCGGAAGGAAGTGCAGGAAAGCTACCGGAAAGGCGGCTTGGAGTGGCTTCAAGCGGAGGTACAGAGGCTGGACCCGGACTATTGGGAAGAGGTGGACAGGTCCAATCCGGCGAGACTCGCCCACTGCGTGGAGTTGAGCCTCGTGACCGGCAAGCCCTACTCGTCGCTCCGCACCCACAGCGCCAAAGAACGTCCCTTCCGGATCGTCAAAGTGGCGCTCCTGCGGGAGCGGGAAGAACTATATAAACGCATCAATGCCCGCGTACTGAAGATGATGGCTAACGGCCTGGAGCAAGAAGCGCGGAGTGTCTATCCCCTCCGCCACCTGCCCAGCCTGCAGACCGTGGGCTACAGAGAACTGTTCGGCTTCTTTGACGGCGAGTACGACCGCGAGAGAGCCGTCGAACTGATACAACAGAACACACGCCATTATGCCAAACGGCAGATGACTTGGTTTAACCGTGATAAAGAGATACACTGGCTGAACGCCGACGATGATTATGAAAAGAATACTGCTATTATTGACGCTTTGCTGCGCGATGGTATCGTGCAAGAAGGTGACTATCGAGTTTGATTATTCCCCGTCAAGCCCAAGGGCGGGGCAACAGGTTGCTTTCTTCAACCACTCTTCCACCGGCGAGAAATGGGAGTGGAATTTCGGGGACGGAGGCACCTCTACCATCAAAGCGCCTTACCATACCTACAAGAAACCGGGAACCTATATGATTTCCCTGAAGGTGGATAACAAAAAGGCTTGGACCTATTCCAAGTCCATTACGGTCTATGACACGGTTCCTACCTTCACCTGCAAGGACTCGGTTTTCTGCATCTACGCGGACTATACTTTCACCGCCAATCTCTATAACCCCTACAACTATCCCGTCACGTACTTATGGAAAGTGAACGGCAAGGAAGCAGGTACGGAGGCTACCCTCAAGACCTATTTCACCGAGCCGGAGAAAGAGGCGGAGGTGTCGCTGCGTGTCCTGATGAACGGCGACACCACCGATATTGTCAAAAAGATCTACGTCATGGACGTACGGACGAACTCGGTGTTGCTGCGAACGGCGGATGGCGATTGCCGCCAGCGTATCTTCGGCGAGCGCACGGAAGCACCTAAGTTGGATCCTACTGCGGCTAAGTTGCTGGACGCAGAGCAGGATACCATGCAGGTCTATAACGGTTATCCCTTCCGTCTGAGCGAACTGAGGGAGGTCTTCCCGGAGTTAGAGGGATTCCATATAGCCAGCCGCAAGATTTACTTCCGCGCAGGCGGTCTGTACGTGGCGCATATA
>ODAI011887876.1_pt1 | contig 18990 bp, 13 predicted proteins | sample 1539321 | NCBI WGS metagenome assembly ODAI01 (sample SAMN02144231, study PRJEB22623) | gut metagenome | biome: sheep rumen | host: Ovis aries | place: New Zealand
CCATGCCTTCCCCTTTGAGGGGAAGGTGGCTTGCCCCGATCCCCCGCGAGGGGCAAGACGGATGAGGTGTTGCCGCAGGTACGGGAATTTGCGGAGGCATCTGGGGAAACGGGACCTTCCCGCTGCCGGCGGCAGAGGAAGGGAAGGTTCCGTTTCCGCAGCCGCGCCTTTGGCGGGCCGTCGCGTCAGCAGGCCCGGGAAAGGCATTCGCGGCAAGGCGGCCTGCCTCCCTACGCGGCGACTGAAAAATGGAGGTCTCCCTTCGGGGATGGATGAAATCGTCGCGAAGCGATACCTTCACTAAACACTATACACTAAACACTACTCACTATTCAGCAGGTCTGCGGAGGCATCTGGGGATGCCTCCCTACTTTGCGCGCAGGCGCAGTGACGCGAGCAGCTCGTTCAAGCCGCCGCTGTAGGCTTCGAACCTGGCACCGCCAGCCGTGCAGCTGAGAACATAGTCCTCGTCCGCGTGCAGCAGCAGTGTCCAGGTCATCGTGCCGCCGACATCCTCGGTCATCAGAACGGCGGGGATATTTTCACCGACGTGCACCTCCCGCTCGGTGACACCGGTGCCGCACTGGGAAAAGCTCTCGGGCCAGTACGTGACGGTCACGCGGAAGTCCTCGCCGAGCTCGGGCCAGAGTACAACGCCGGCGTGTTCGCCGTCCACGATCTCCCAGCTCCAGTCGGCGGGCGGCTCGAGTGTCAGCACGGAGGTTGAGCCGTTGACACGCAGCGAGCCCGCCGTCTCACTGCCGGAGGCAGCGGGCGGAGCAAAGGGCGTCGGAGCCACCGTCGGTGCCGCGCTCTCCGGTGCGCTCCCGGCCACAGCGGCAGGCTCCGCGGCGGCACGCGGCGGCTCGGCGCTGCGGCCCGTGCAGGCCGAAAGCAGCAGCGCGATCAGCAGCAGGATAAACAGGATTCGTTTCATACGAAACTCCCTCCATTATGATTCTTTTTCGCCACTATATCACAAAATCGGCACGGAATCAATCCGTGCCGGTTTTGTCAGGTATGTATTCGTCTCAAGCCGAAATTTTAGCCTGTTCCTCCTCCTCGAGCACGCGGTAGGCGACCTTGCCGACAAGGGTTTTGGGCATATCGTCGCGGAACTCGATATCATAGGGCATGGCGTATTTGGCTATGTGGCTGCGGCAGTAGTCGAGCAGCTCCTGCTTGGTGCTCTCGCTCTTTTCCACGCCGGGGGCCAGGACCACGAAGGCCTTGACCTTCTGCATCTTATAGGGGTCGGGCACGCCGATGACGCAGCTCATCTGCACCTTTTCGCTGGCGTCGAGGATGTTTTCGATCTGGGCGGGGTAGACATTGTAGCCCGAGGAGATGATCATACGCTTGGCGCGGCCGCGGAAGAAGATAAAGCCCTCCTCGTCCATGATGCCGAGATCCCCGGTATAGACCCAGGTGAGGCCGTCGCTGTGGCGGCGCAGGGTCTGGGCTGTTTCGTCGGGGTGGTGCATGTACTCCTTCATCACGGTCGGGCCTGCCAGCAGGATCTCGCCCTCCTCGCCGTAAGGCAGCTCGCGGTCGGTGCCGGGCTCGACGATCTTCATATAGACGTCGGGCAGCGGGATGCCGATGCTCCCCTCCTTGGCCCGGGTCAGCGGGGTCAGGCAGCAGGCCGTGACAGTCTCGGTGGTGCCGTAGCCCTCGCGCACCTGGATCGTCGCGCCGTGCTCGGCGAGGAAGCGGTCGAACTTCTTTTTCAGCTCGATCGACAGGCTGTCGCCGCCGGAGAACACGCCCTTGAGACAGCTGAGGTCCGCGCCCTCCATCCCCGGCAGGCGCAGCAGCGCCTCGTAGAGGGTCGGGACGCCGGCAATAAAGTTGCAGCGGTATTTGACGAGGTCCTTGGCATAGGACGAGGCCGTGAAACGCGGGATCAGCACGCAGCGCCCGCCCTGCGAGAGCATCGTGTGGATGCACACGCCCAGGCCAAAGCCGTGGAAGAGCGGCATGGCCGAGAGCATCTTGTCGCCGGGGCGGAAAATCGGGTTGGCCGCGATGACCTGCTGACCGAGCGCGTTGAAGTTCCGGTTCGTCAGCACAATGCCCTTGGTGGTGCCGGTGGTACCGCCGGAGTAGAGGATGACAGCCGGATCGTCGCTCCTGCGCTGTACCTGATACTTATAGAAGCACACGCGGCTGAGCTTCATGAACTGCTTCCAGCGGATAACGGGCGCGTCCGCGGGGATGCGCTTGATCTTCCGTCCCTGCGTGAGCATGTAGCCCGCGCGGATCGTGGGCGAGAGCGCGTCCTTGACGCTCGCAATGATGATATTGACGACCTTGGTGTTGGCGCGGATCGACTCAAACTTGTTGTAAAACTGGTCGAGCGTGATGGCCGTGACCGATTCGGACTCGTTGAGATAAAACTCGATCTCCTTTTCGGCCGAGAGCGGGTGGATCATGTTGGCGATCGCGCCGACGAGGTTGACCGCGTAGAACATATAGATGGCCTGCGGGCAGTTCGGCATGGCGATCGTGACCTTGTCGTTCTCGCGCACACCGATGGTCTTGAGCGCGCGGGCGCAGCGCTCGATCTCGGCGATCATCTGCCGATAGGTCGTTGACTTGCCCATGAAGTCAAAGGCGACGTTGTCCGGGTACTTGTCGGCGATCGCCTTGACGGCGTCGAACATCGAGCCCTCAAAATAGTTGAGGTGCATCGGCACCTCGCCCATAAACGGCGCCCAAGGGGTTTTGGCGGTGATAGTAGACATATCTTCTCTCTCTTTCGTATGCAGCCCTCCGGGCGCCGCTGTCTGTCAGTCTGGAAGGCTTACTCTTCGATCAGGCACTCGCCCGTCATCTCCGCGGGCTGGGAAAGGCCCATCAGGTGCAGCATCGTGGGGGCAATGTCGGCCAGGCGGCCCGGCTTGACCTTGAGGCCCTTCTCGCAGACCACAAAGGGCACAGGGTTCGTCGTGTGGGCCGTGTTGACCTTGCCGGTCTCGTCGAACATCACGTCGGCATTGCCATGGTCGGCGGTGATCAGCAGCACGACGTCGTCATGCTTTTCGACCTCGGCCCAGATGCGGCCGATGCAGGCGTCCACGGTCTCGACCGCCTTGATCGCCGCTTCCATGACGCCGGTATGGCCGACCATGTCGCAGTTGGCGAAATTGCAGATGATCATACCGTACTTGTCGCTCGCGATCGCCTCGACAACCTTGTCGCAGACGGTTTCGGCGCTCATCTGGGGCACGAGATCGTAGGTGGCAAACTCCTTCGGGGAGGGCACGAGGCAGCGATCCTCGCCCTCGGTCTCCTTCTCGACGCCGCCATTGAAGAAGAAGGTGACGTGCGCGTACTTCTCGGTCTCGGCCACGCGGAACTGCTTCATGCCGTGAGCGGCCACATAGTCGCCGATCGTGTTCTCGATGACCTCGGGCGGGTAGGCGATCGGGAGCGGCAGGCTCTCGTCGTACTGGGCCGTGCAGACATAGCTGAGCGGATAGACGGTCTTCTTGCGCGTGAAGCCTGCAAAGTCGGGCAGGTTCAGCGCCCAGGTCATCTCGCGGGCGCGGTCGGGGCGGAAGTTCATGAAGATGACGGAATCGCCCTCGTTGATCTGGCCCTCGGGGCAGATCACGGTGGGCTTGACGAACTCGTCGGTCACGTTCTCGGCATAGCTCGCCTCGATGGCGGCCACAGGATCGTCGGCGCGGACGCCCTCGCCGCAGACGATGGCGTTATAGCCCGCCTCGACGCGATCCCAGCGCTTATCGCGGTCCATGCCCCAGAAGCGGCCCTGCAGCGTCGCGATCTGCGCATTGCCGACCTCGGCGCACTTGTCACGCAGCTGCGCCATAAAGCCCGCGCCGCTCGTCGGCGGCACGTCGCGCCCGTCGAGGAAGCAGTGGACATAGACCTTCTCCACACCGCGCTGCTTGGCCATATCGAGAATGCCGAAGATATGGTTGAGGTGGCTGTGCACGCCGCCGGTGGACAGCAGACCCATGATGTGCAGGGCCTTGCCGTTGGCCTTGGCGTCTTCCATGGCCTTGATATAGACCTTGTTTTCAAAGAACTTGCCGTTGGAGATCTCCTGGGTGATCTTCGGCAGGATCTGGAACACGACACGGCCGGCGCCCATATTGGTGTGGCCGACCTCGCTGTTGCCCATCTGGCCGTCGGGCAGACCGACGTCGAGACCGGAGGCCTGCAGCAGGCTGTTGGGATACTCGCTGAAGATTTTGTCAAGATTGGGCTTATGGGCCGTGGTGATGGCATTGCCCGGCGCGGCCGGCGCAATGCCGTAGCCGTCCATGATGATCAGAACTGTTTTTTTGTTCATAAAATACTCTCCTGCATTGTAAGGAATAGCGGAATAGGCACTGAGGATGAATCTTATACTGTGGTTTCCACCGTAGGGGCGGCAATCTGCCGCCCGGCGTTGAAATGCATTATCTGGCAGAAAAAGCTGGGCAAATTCGCAGCATTGTACGAAATCGCCCAACTTTTCTTTGCATTTAAGATTGTTCCGCACAGGCGGCTGATAGCCGCCCCTACGGTATTGGGGGACTTTTCACATCCCCTTTGGGCTTATGTGATTAGTCCTGGTTGGCCGCTGCAATGATCGTGGCAAAGTCAGCGGGCTTGAGGGAGGCGCCGCCGATCAGGCCGCCGTCGATGTCGGGCTGGGCAAGCAGCTCGGCCGCGTTCTTGGCGTTCATGCTGCCGCCGTAGAGGATCGAAACCGCACGGGCGGGGCGGGCGCCGTAGATCTTGCGGATGACGGCACGGATGCCCTCGCAGACCTCTTCAGCCTGCTCGGCCGTGGCGGTCTTGCCGGTGCCGATGGCCCAGATGGGCTCGTAGGCGATGACGCAGTGGCGCAGCGCCGTGGCGTCGATGCCGGAGAGCGCGGTCTTGACCTGATAGGCCACATACTCCATGGTCAGGTCGGCTTCGCGCTGCTCAAGGCTCTCGCCCACGCAGATGATGGGGTTGACACCGTGGGCCAGCAGGGCCTTGGCCTTGGCGTTGACGAGCATATCGTCCTCGCCGTGGTACTGACGGCGCTCGCTGTGGCCGACGACGCAGTACTTGGCGCCGACGTCGGCCAGCTGGGCCGCGGAGACTTCGCCGGTGTAGGCGCCCTTTTCAAAGCAGGAACAATCCTCGCCGCCGGCGGCAACCTTGGCGTCCTTGCCGGACTTGACCATGGCCGGAACCATGACGCCGGGCACGCAGAGGACGACGTCGCAGGCGCGCTTTGCGGGCATATTAGCCTTCAGTTCTTCAATGAAGGGCTTGATCTCGGAGGCAAGCATGTTCATCTTCCAGTTGCCGGCGATGACAGTCTTGCGGTATTTTCTGTTCATTTGCTTATTTCGACCTTTCGTAATGTTTGAATACTGACTTACTTGTCCAGCAGGCAGACCACGCCCGGCAGCTCCTTGCCTTCGAGGAACTCGAGGGAAGCGCCGCCGCCGGTGGAGATGTGGGTGATCTTGTCGGCATAGCCGAGCTTCTCGACCGCAGCCGCGCTGTCGCCGCCGCCGACGATCGTGATGGCGCCGCTGTCGGCGAGTGCCTGCGCCATGGCCTTGGTGCCAACGGCGAACTTGTCAAACTCAAACACGCCCATGGGTCCGTTCCAGACGATGGTGCCCGCGCCGCGGACGGCATTGGCAAACAGCTCGATGGTCTTGGGGCCGATGTCCATGCCCATCAGATCCTCGGGGATGTCGCCCTCGACGAGGACAGGCTCGGCGTCGGCGGAGAACTCGGCAGCGCACTGGTTGTCGACAGGCAGGAGGAACTTCACGCCGTTGGCCTCGGCCTTGGCAAGCATCTCCTTGGCGTAATCAAGACGGTCCGCCTCGAGCAGGGACTTGCCAACCTCGAAGCCCTGGGCCTTCTTGAAGGTATAGGCCATGCCGCCGCCGATGATGATGGTGTCGGCCTTCTCGAGCAGGTTGTTGATGACGTTGATCTTGTCGGAGACCTTGGCACCGCCGAGGACAGCGACGAAGGGACGCTTGGGATCGTCCAGAGCCTTGCCCATGACGCTCAGTTCCTTCTCGACGAGCAGGCCAGCGTAGGCGGGCAGATAGGCGGCAACACCGGCGGTGGAGGCGTGGGCGCGGTGCACGGTGCCGAAAGCGTCGGAGACATAGACCTCAGCCATGTCGGCCAGGGCCTTGGCGAAGTCGGGATCGTTCTTGGTCTCGCCCTTGTCGAAGCGCAGATTCTCGAGCAGCAGGATCTGGCCGGGCTGCAGCGCAGCGGCCTTGGCCTGGGCGTCGGGGCCGATGGTGTCCTTGGCAAAGATAACGTCCATGCCGAGCAGCTCACCGAGGTGGGCGGCAACAGGAGCGAGCGTCAGCTTCGCGTTGGACTTTTTCCAGGCGTCCTCGGTGCGCTTGGACTCGTCGGTAACACCCTTCTTGTCCAGCTTCTTCAGATAGGCATCAAAGGTGGCGTCGGGCTTGCCCAGGTGGGAGCAGGCGATGACGGCGGCACCCTGGTCGAGCAGGTACTTGATGGTCGGCAGCGCGGCGACAATGCGCTTGTCGCTCGTGATGGCGCCGGTCTTCTTGTCCTGGGGAACGTTGAAATCGCAGCGGAGAAGAACTTTCTTACCCTTTACGTCGGCATCGTAAACGGTCTTTTTGCTGTAGTTCATTTGGATTATTCCTCCTTAATAATATAAACAAATTGGGAAACGCAGAGAAACAATTATTCAGCCAGCATGCTCCCGGTTCCTTTCAGTCCCGGAAACCCCTGCTGGCGCAGGGCCTCGTAGACAAGCACGGCGACGGAGTTGGAAAGATTCAAGCTCCGCGCGTCACTGATCATGGGGATGCGGATGCACCTGTCGCGATAGCGCTCACGCAGCCACTCGGGCAGCCCCGCGGTCTCCTTGCCAAACATCAGCGTGACGCTCTCCGCCGTGAAGTCGGCCGTGGCATAGCTGCGCGCGCCCTTGGTCGTGGCGAGATAGAGACCGTCGTCGCCGTTTTTGGCAAAGTACGCATCGAGATTATCGTATACCGTCAGATCGACCAAAGGCCAGTAATCCAGCCCGCAGCGCTTGACGTATTTATCCGATATGTCAAAGCCCAGAGGGCGGATCAGGTGCAGCCTTGCGCCCGTGCAGGCGCAGGTGCGCGCGATCGCGCCTGTGTTGTGCGGAATTTCCGGCTCAAATAGTACGATATTCAGCAAAACGCTTGTCACCTCGAAGGGGAATTTGCCATCCCGGTGTGTCTGGTGGGCATATCTATTATGAATCCACATCAAACGCACTTAGTTTAGCACAGAATGATGAAAATTCCTATCCTTTTTTTCAACTTTTCTGAATTCTTGCAATTTGCCCAAAACTGCGCTATAATCAGGCCGATAGGAATGGGAATTCTTCATCAAATTGCCTATTTGGTATAAAATGGTAGGAAAAACGACGTGAAATTCACCTGCTCTGACTGTCCGCGGCACTGCGCCGCCGAGCGCGGAGAGAAGCCTGCGGGTTTCTGCCGCTCCGGCGCGCTGCCCCGTGTCGCACGTGCGGCGGCACACTACGGCGAAGAGCCCTGCATCAGCGGCACGCGCGGCGCGGGGACGATCTTTTTTACCGGCTGCAATCTGCACTGCGTCTTCTGTCAGAACCGCGAGATCTCGCGCGGCGGCGCAGGACAGGAGCTGACGGTCGAGGCGCTGGCGGATACGATGCTGCGCCTGCGCGACACGGGCGTCCACAACATCGAGCTTGTCACCGGCAGCCATTTTGTGCGCCCCATTGCCGAGGCACTGTCCCGTGTTTCGCTCGGCGTGCCGGTCGTGTGGAACTCGTCCGGCTACGAGAGCGTGGAGACGCTGCGGCTGCTCGACGGGCTGATCGACGTCTATCTGCCGGATATGAAGTATGAGAAGAGCGAGCCGGCCCGGCGCTACTCGGGCGCGGCGGACTACCCCGCGGTGGCCGAGCGCGCGATCGAAGAAATGTTCCGCCAGGTCGGGCCCTATGTGCTCGACGGCGAGGGGCTTATGAAACGCGGCGTGCTGATCCGGCACCTCATTTTGCCGGGCCAGGAGCTCAACGCGATGGACGTGATGGACTTTGTGGCCGAGCACTTCCCCGCGGGCAGCGTGCTCTTCAGTCTGATGAGCCAGTATACCCCGATGCCCGGGACCGAGCGGTGGAGCGAGCTGCAACAGACGATCGATGCGGAGACCAACGAGAATCTGATCTACTATATGAAAAAGCTGGGCCTGGAGGGCTACAGCCAGGACGTCGCCGCCGCAACCGGGGAGATGATCCCGGATTTTGACGGAACGGGACTTTAACTGTCGCCAAAGCCCTTGCCTCTCCCCGCGTCGGGGAGAGGTGCCACGAAGTGGCGAAGAGGGGCCGCGGACTTCCCCTCTCAGGCGCTGCCGCGCCAGCTCTCCCCTCTCGCTTCGCTCCGGGGCGAGCCAAGTTTCACGGACAGGATTTAAGCGATATCCACATATATAAATAACAAGTAATACTATGAGAGGGGCTGGACAATGACTTATCAGGAAATTCACGATGCGGCGGCCAACCAGGTAGGGCCGTACTGCAAAAACTGCGCTGTCTGCAACGGGCGCGCCTGCGCAAACTCGGTGCCGGGTCCGGGCTGCAAATACCCCGGCAACACAGCCGCGCGCAACTTCGACAAGTGGCAGGAGATCTGTGTCAACATGGATACGCTCTGTGCGAACACCGCGCCGGACGTCTCGTTCGAGATGTTCGGACACCGCTTCTCCGCGCCGATCTTCGCGGCCCCGCTCGGCTCGATCGACCTGCACTACGGGCCGAAGTACAATGACCAGGAATATAACGCGATCCTGATCCCCGCGGCGGCCGGCTACGGCGTCGCCGCCTGGACCGGCGACGGCGTCGACCCCGCGGTCATGGAGTCGGCTGCGCGCGACATGGCAGCCGTCGGCGGCATCGGCATTCCGACGATCAAGCCCTGGAACCGGGAATTTGTGATGGAAAAGCTCGATATTCTGAACGCTGCCGGAACCTTTGCCGTCGCCATGGACATCGACGGTGCGGGGCTCCCCTTCCTGAAAAAGCTCAACCCGAACGCCGGCAGCAAGTCGGTCGAGGAGATGCGCGAGCTGATCGCTTATGCGAAAATGCCCTTCATCATCAAGGGCATCATGACGCCGCAGGGCGCGCGCAAGGCTGTCGAAGCAGGCGCCGCGGCGATCGTCGTATCGAACCACGGCGGCCGCGTGCAGGGCGCCTGCCCCTCGACAGCCGAGGTGCTGCCCTCGATCGTCGAGGCAGTCAAGGGCGAGATCGTCATTCTCGTCGACGGCGGTATCCGCTCGGGCGTCGACGTGTTCCGCGCGCTCGCGCTCGGGGCCGACGGCGTGCTGATCGGCCGCCCGATCCTCAACATGATCTACGGCGGCGGCGAAGAGGGCTTCCGCGTGTACATGGACAAGATCGTCGCCGAGCTCAAGGGCACGATGACGATGTGCGGCGCGGCAACGCTCAAAGATATTGACGCGGATAAGATCTGGCGGGGATAAGTAGGATCGTAGGGGCGGCTACCAGCCGCCCGCGCAGTACAATCTGATACACGCAAAAGAGTTGGGCAATTTCGTACAGTGCTACGAATTTGCCCAACTCTTCTGTATCTGATTCCTTCTCGCGCCGGGCGGCAGATTGCCGCCCCTACGGCGTATCTTGGATATTTGCAGTCCTTTTATCTCTGTTCGTTTACGTAGATATTCGCCTTGCTCTGGATCAGCTTGGCGACCTCCTCGGCGCTCTTGTCGCCGGCGAAAAAAGCCTCGGCCTGCTCGGTGACGATTTTGAGGATCTCCTCATTGGCGCTCGTCGTGCGCGTGGTGTTGTTGATGGCCTCCATCAGCTTGTCGGCCATCGGCTGGCTGACGGCATAAATCTGGAAGTCGATGCCGTTGCCGAGACTGCTGCCGCCGACACTCCGCTCGATGCGCTCACCGTTGGCGTCTACCTTGTAATTGCCGTCGGCGTCCTTCTCGTACTGGGGCGTCATGGCCTCTTTCAGGCGCTGCTCAAAGGCGGCGCGGTTCGTCGGGAAGCCGTAGCTGTTGCTGTCGAGCTGGCTGTCCTTGCTCAAGGTAGAGCGTATGAACTCCCAGGCGAGCTGGCTGTCCCTGCAGTCGCGCGTGATCGCATAGGCGCTGTTGGCCACGTCGAACAAGCTGCCGACACCGCTCGTGGTCGGATAGCCGATCAGCGTATAGCCGTTCTCACGCCCGCCGAAGAGGTAGACGAGCTGGAACAGATCGTGGAAATCGCCGATATAGGCCGTCGTCAGCAGCTGCTGGCCGGAGATGATGCGCTCGTAGTCGTTATCCTCGATGGCCTCGTAATTGATCGTGCTCTCATCGGGGAACTGGGCACAGTATTTCAGCAGTTCGGCAAAGCTGGGGTCGGTGAAGTTGACCTCGCCGGTCTCCCAGTTGACGTAGCGGTCGAGCTCGAGGATCATGCTCGAGCGCAGCATGGCGCTGCGGCCCGTATAGGGTGAGAAGGCCGTGGCGCCCTCGGGCAGCTCACGGAGCGCGGTCTCCATGTCCGCCGCCGTCCAGCCGGGCTCGCTGCCGACAAGCTCCGAGGCTGCGGCGAGCGTAATGAGACTGAAGCCGCTGGGGATGCCGTAGAGCTTGCCGCTCTCCTCAAGCGCCGTCAGCAGCGTCGGGAAGAAGCTGTCCCGCGTGATCTCGCTGTCGGCGTCGAGGAAGGGATAAAGATCCTGCAGCAAGCCGCGCGCGCCGAGCTGGTCGGTCGGCATCTGGTTGAGATCGAGGATGTCGGGCATGCGGCCCGAGAGGATCTCGGTCTTCAGCTTGGTGAGCCCGGCGGAATAGTCGTTTTCGGTGTTGTATTCGGAGTAATCGACGACCTCGATGCGCGCCGTAGGGTGGCTGCGGTTGAAGGCGATAACCGCATCGCGCGCATCAAAGCCGAGTCCCTGCGAGGCGAGCGTCAGCGTCGTGCGCGCCGGGAGACTGGAGGCGGGGACGCGGCGAAGCGTGACCATTTCCATCTCAACGCTGTCGGTGCTGTTGCGCCAGTGCGTCTCGATGCCCATCACGCTGCCGTCCTCGGCCATCGAATAAAAAGCCAGGCGCACGGGGTTCACATCACAGTTGACCCAGTTGAACAGCTTTTCGTCGCCCGCTGCCTTTGCGCCGTAGAAGGACGTGCCGTCGGAATAATAATAGAGGTAGTCACCGCTGCCGTCCATCAGGCGGTAGAGATCGATGCCGGCGCTGACGGGCAGCTTTTCGCCGAGTTTGCCGTCTTTGAGCACCGTCAGCTCAGGGCCGTTGTCGCCCCAGGCGCCGACGGCCATGCGGCCATCGGAGAGGCGGATGACCTTTTCGGCATACGAAACACCGTCAACTGTCGAAAGCAGTGCGCCGCTGTCGGTATCAAAGAGACAGAGCTTGTCGCTGCAGACGATCAGCTTGCCGTCGTCCGCTGCGGCCGCGTAGATGCCGAAGTAGCCATCCTCGGCCACGCGGCTGACGTCCAGCGTGACAGAGCTCTGCACGGCGCCGTTCGCATCGAGCTTACGGAGATACTGGCTGCTGCTGTTCTTCCAGTAACGCCAATAGTCCATGTCCGAGCTGGTCACGCCCTCGGGCGCGTCGACCCAGCTCTCGCTGACCTCGAGGATTTCAAGGAAGCCACCGTCCGTGCGCAGCAGCGCTGTGCCGTAGGCCGAGACATCGTGGTCGGCGGCAACCTCGGGCAGCTCGACAGGGGTATAGCCTGCGACCGGCCTGGCCTGGCCGTCGGGTGCGACGAAATAAAGGCGGGCGCGGACGCGGTCGAGCTGTCCCTCATAGTCCATCGACTCATTGGCGCGCAGCTCGCGCCGGCCGACGACCTCGTTGCGATAGGCATAGTAGCCGCCGTCCGCCGCCAGGACAAACGAAAGGTAGTCCGGGCCCTCGCCCTCCATGTTCAGTTCGGCAAAGGACGCAGTATAGACATACTCGCTGTTTGCCGCCGCAGGGGTCGAGGCAGGGGCAGCTGTACCGCTCTTCGCACTGCCGGAGGGGCTGCCGGATCCGGCGCCGGAACCACTGCCCGCGTTGTTGCTTTCGCGGCCGCTGCAGGCCGTCAGCGCGAGCACCATGGCGAGGCACAGCAGCAGCGAGAGGATTCTGGAAGACTTTTTCATAGGTGTTCTCCTTCTGATAGCCGTAATATCCATCGCAGGGGCAATTCACGAATCGCCCGCAGCGACTGTATTAACCCTATTGATACGCTTAAGTCTGCCTCAGTATAGCGCAGGCGCCCCTCGCTGTCAATCGGCGGAGGGCGGTTTTAAGAATTCTTAAGAATAAGTTGGAGCTTTATTGGCAGTTCTCATCCAGGATACCCAGCACGATCTCCTTCGCCGTCTCCAGCCGCTCGAGCGTGATATGCTCATAGGGGCCGTGGCAGGCATAGCCGCCGGTGCCGATGTTCGGACAGGGCAGACCGCGAAAGCTCAGCTGCGCGCCGTCGGTGCCGCCGCGCACAGGGACACGGACGGGCTCCAGGCCGACGCGGCGGATGGCCCGCTCGGCCAGCTCAACGACTGCCATGTGATCGGCGAGCACTTCGGCCATGTTGCGGTACTGATCGCGGACCGTCAACGACACGGTGCCCGCACCGTAGCGCTCGTTGATGCGCGCCTCGACGCGGCGCAGCAGATCTTTGCGCGCGGCAAAGACAGCCGCGTCATGGTCACGGATGATGTAGCTGAGCGACGCATGGTCGACGGCGCCCTGCATCTCGATCAGATGGAAGAAGCCCTCGCGTCCCTCGGTGTGCTCGGGGCGGTCGGTCGCGGGCAGCATCGCGTCGATCTCCATGGCGACGTGGGAAGCGTTGACCATCATGTTCTTGGCCGCACCCGGGTGGATGTTGACGCCTGTGATCTCAAAATGCGCGCTTGCGGCGTTGAAGGTCTCGAAGTTGATCTCTTCCAGCTCCTCACCGTCGACCGTGTAGGCAAAGTCGGCGCCCAGGCGATCGAGCTCCAGCAGGGCCGCGCCGTGGCCGACCTCCTCGTCGGGCGTAAAGCACACGGCCACACGGCCGTGGGGGCGGCGCTCGTCGATCAGCGTCTGCAGCGCGGACATGATGGCCGCGACACCGGCCTTGTCGTCGGCGCCGAGGACCGTGGTGCCGTCGGTCGTGATCAGGGTCTGGCCCTTCAGACCCTGCAGATGCGGGAACTTGGCGGTGCTCAGCACGCGGCCGGAGCTGCCGAGCGCCACATCGCCGCCGTCGTAGTTTTCAATGATCCGGGGCTTCACGTTCTCACCGGGGAAGTCGGGGATCGTGTCGATGTGCGCGATCAGGCCGATGCAGGGCTTCTCCTCAAGGCCCGGCGTGGCGGGCAGATAGCCGTAGACATAGGCGTGCTCATCGACGTATACGCCCGATACACCGAGCTCGTTGAGTTCGCCCTCCAGCTCGTGTGAGAGCGAAAACTGGCAGTCGGTCGTCGGCGTGCGCGAAGTGTCCTCCGACGAGGCCGTGTGGGTGGTGACATAGGTCAGAAAACGTTCCAGGGTGGTCATGGTTGTGTGTTGTCCTTTCAATATGTAATACATTTTTGTGTAGATCGATTACAGCCAGCAAAGCCTTCCCCTGGGAGGGGAAGGTGGCATTCGGCATTTCCCGCAAGCCGAATGCCGGATGAGGTGGCCGCTGCGATAATACAGATCAATAAACGAGCGCTTACACCTCATCAGTCACGGCGCGGGCGTAACACGCGCCGCGACAGCTTCCCCTCGAGGGGAAGCCAATTCCCGCATGTCCGGCATTGCTGTAATAAGCCGATGCCTCATATACATTTTTATTGCCAAATTTCGGCCGTCACAAACTGGCGGCCTTTTTTGCTGAGCCCGCCAAGACTGGTGAGCTGGCCCTTGCCGCTGCCGCGCAGCGAAAGAATATCGCCCTCCTTGACAGCAAAGTCCGGTTTAAGGGTCTCAGAATAGTTTATACTGACAGCACCGAGGGCGATCTGGCGGGCGGCCTCACTGCGGGAGACATGGAACATGCCGGAGACGATCGCGTCGAGGCGAAGGCTCTGCACCGAGAAGGAAACCTCTTTGACCTTCCGCACGCGCGGCGGGATGTCGGCGAGCGCGATCTCGGCTGCCGTCACGCTGACGCGGCCCGCCTTCTCGATGCCGAGCAGATGCCGTTCGATAGACGGCAGGCAGAAGACAATGGCCGTTTCCCCGTCGACCCAGATATCGCCCAGCCATTCCCTACCGATGCCCATACCGAGCAGCGCGCCCATGTAATCCCGGTGGCCCGGCGCGCCGAAGTGCGCCGTCAGGCGAAAGGCGCGGATATACTCCGATACATCCAGCAGCTCCTGCTCCAGCCAGTCCGGCAGAAAAAAGGCGAGCTGACGCTCGCAGCCCTCAGCGCCGCCGCTGAAACAGAGTTTCACGTCACGGCGGTTTTTAAAGTACTGCGTCAGATCATACTGTTCGGCCGGGGTCAGAAAGAGCGTCGCGGCGACGACGCTCTGCCGCTCGGCCCGTTCGGCGAGTTCCTCAGCTCTTTTTCGTAATTCTTGCTGTTCCATCCTGTAAGCTTGTCAGATGCGCGAGCTCGTTGGAGCGGCGCAGGACCTCCTCGATCTGGGAGCGGACAAAGCGTACCTCCTCTTCAAATTCCCGGCTGGAGCCGCGCAGGATCCCGGCGCCGAGGGCCGAGAGCTGGATCAGGCTGTCGCTGGTGATGACGCGCACGGCGTAGTTTTTGCCGATGGAGCTCGCGATCCGCTCGATATAGGCGTCGGCGGTCTCACCCTGTTCGGTATAGGCGACGTGGATATTGTGATAATCTTCGCGTCGGCCGGTGCTGGCGGGCGTGCGGTAGGCATCGAAAACCAGGACAAGCTCGGACTTGGTGTAGCTCGCGTAGTTCGAGAGCTCGTCCATCAGCCGCTGTCGGGCCAGGTCGAGATTGTCCGCGGCCAGCGCGCGCAGCTCCTCCCAGGCGAAGATCACATTGTAGCCGTCGACAATGAGGTATTTCTGCTTCTGGCTCTGGCTCCAGGCGAGGATCGGGGCCTCGTTTTTCGGCGGCGTGCGGTAGAGCGGCCGCCGCACCGGGCCGAACTCCCGCTCCATGATGGCCTCTAACTCCCGCTCGTCGATCGAAAAGCTGCGCGGCCGCTCGGCACTCACCGCGTCGCGCCGCGGCTTCAGGACGCTCGGCAGGTGCATGTACTCCGGCACCTTGTCCCATTTGACGGTATAGCCCGCGCCGTGCGCACAGAACACCGAATCGGGCGTGTTGTCGAGATCGGCCTCGGGGTCATAGCCGAGCTCGGCAATAATCGGCGCGGCGTCCTTCACCTCGCGATAGCCGTCCGGGCGCAGACTGAGCCGCCCCTTGCCGCGCGTATAGGCGACCAACTCCTCGGCGTAGCCGTTGAGCTTTGCCACCGGCGCAGAACCGGTGAGACGGCTGCGGCCGCCGAGCTCCTCGGGCGAGTCGAAAGCGCCGCCCATGGCGCGGATATCGCTGATCGCGCGGCCAATCTGCTCGGTCGGCAGCTCGAGCGTAAAGGCGTACCAGGGCTCGAGCAGTACGCTCTCGGAGCGCATCAGCCCCTGGCGCACAGCGCGGTAGGTCGCCTCGCGAAAATCCCCGCCCTCGGTGTGCTTCAAGTGCGCCTTTCCGGCGCAGAGCGTAAGCTTGATATCGGTGATCGGCGCGCCGGTCAGCACGCCGAGATGGCGCTTCTCCCCCAGGTGCGTCAGGATCAGGCGCTGCCAGTTGCGGTCGAGCTCGTTTTCCGGGCAGACCGTATCGAGCACGATCCCGCTGCCGCGCGGCAGCGGCTCGAGCGTCAGGTGCACCTCGGCGTAGTGGCGCAGCGGCTCGAAATGGCCGACGCCCTCAACTTTATTCTTTATGGTTTCGCGGTAGAGGATGCGCCCGCTCGAGAGCGAAATATCCAGGTCAAAGCGCTCTTTGACGAGACTCTTTAAAATCTCCGTCTGCACCTTGCCCATCAGCTGCACCGCGATCTCGCGGCTGCGCTCGATCCAGACGACGTGCAGCTGTGGGTCCTCCTCCGAGAGCTGTAGGAACTTCGGCAGCAGCAGCCGTGCGTCGGCCTTGGGCGGCAGGATTACGCGGTAGCTCAGCACGGGCTCGAGCACCGGCGCGTCGGAATCCGGCTCGTCGCCGAGGCCCTGCCCGGGCCAGGTGCCCATCAGGCCGAGGACGGCGACGGTCTGTCCGGCCGTGACCGCCTCCACGGCTTCGTATTTGCTGCCGGAATAGAGCCGCAGCTGGCTGACCTTCTCGTCGAGCTCCTCGCCGCCCTCGGTGCGGTAATGCAGCGCGTCGCGGACGCGCAGCACCCCGGCCGTAACCTTCAGCCAGGTCAGGCGCTTGCCCTGGGCATCGCGCGCAATTTTATAGACCTTGGCCGAGAAGGGCCCGGAGCGCGTGCGGTCAAGTGTCCAGGTGTCGATCGCCGTGAGGAGCTCGTCGACGCCCTCGGTCTTCAAGCCGGAGCCGAAGAAGACCGGAAACAGCTTTCGTTCGGTGATCAGCGCAGCGATCTCGCCGTCCGTCAGCGCGCCGTTTTCGAGATAGCGCTCCATGCTCGCCTCGTCGCAGAGGGCAAAGCGCTCGTCGCGGTCGTCGCCGTCAGCGGCCTGGCAGCACTCGCCAAGCTCGCGCTGCAGCTCGGCCAGGATCGCTTCGCGGCCGGGGCCGGGCAGATCCATCTTGGTGACGAAAAGAAAGGTCGGGACGCGATAGCGCCGCAGCAGCCGCCAGAGCGTCGCCGTATGGGCCTGGACGCCGTCGGTGCCGGAGATCACAAGCACCGCATAGTCGAGCACCTGCAGCGTCCGCTCGGCCTCGGCCGCAAAATCGACGTGGCCGGGCGTATCGAGCAGCGAGAGGTGCGTGTGCCCGAGCTCCAGCAGGGCCTGCTTTGAGAAGATCGTGATGCCGCGCTCGCGCTCGAGAGTATGGGTGTCAAGAAAGCTGTCGCGGTGGTCGACCCGCCCGAGCGTTTTCAGCCGCCCCGAGCGGAAGAGCATCGCCTCGGACAGCGTGGTCTTCCCCGCGTCCACATGGGCGAGGATCCCGAGTACGGTATTTTTCATTTCAGACATGGTTCATCTGTCCCGTGAATCATTTTTCATACATTGTATTTGAGCGTATTATTCTATCATCTCAGCGCCGATTGCGCAATACGAACTTCAGGTGTTTTGTGGTTTCCATAATCCAAATTGTTTACATAATGAGACCTCTTCATAGATTATTAAAACTTTTTTGCAACTTTGACTACCAATTTTGTAAAGGCTGTGTTATAATTCTTTAGAATGCTCTTACCCATGCGTTTTCCACCTGACCTGTGCAGGTCGGGCGGCAGTATTAGTCTGATCCATTTCCGAAAGGAGATTTAAGCTATGAAAAAAATCCTTGTCCTGGAGGACGAGTCCAATATTCGCTCCTTCGTCGTCATCAATCTGCGCCGCAGCGGATTTGATCCGATCGAGGCTGAAAACGGCGCAATGGCCCTGGAAAAGCTCAAGGCCAATCCGGATATCTGTCTGGCGCTGCTGGACGTGATGCTGCCGGACATCGACGGCTTTGAGGTCTGCCGCCGCATCCGCGCGACCGGCTCGAAAATCGGCATCATCATGCTCTCGGCCAAGAGCCAGGAGATCGACAAGGTCACGGGATTGATGAACGGCGCCGACGACTATGTGACCAAGCCCTTCTCCCCCGCCGAGCTGACCGCGCGTGTCGACGCGCTGATTCGCCGCCTCGGTGTGGATGAGGCCGAGGCCAACGCCAATGAGCTGCGCAGCGGCCCCTTCACGCTCAACACCCGCAACCGCACGCTTGAGAAGAACGGCCAGCGGCTGAAGCTGACGCAGATCGAGTACCTGCTGATGAAGCTCTTTATGGAAAACCCCGGCAAGGCCATGAGCCGCGAGGATATTCTCTCGGCCGTCTGGGGCAGCGACTTCAAGGGCGAGCTCAAAACCGTTGACGTCAATATCCGCCGTCTTCGCATCAAGATCGAATCCGACCCGACCGAGCCCGAGTTTCTCACGACAGTCTGGGGCTACGGGTACAAGTGGGGGTACTAACATCATCGTTCAGTCCCCTAAGGGGGACTGAACGATGATAGGAGCACTCGCGCTCATCGCACACGGCGCACGGGGGACGCGCCGTGTTTGGTCGGCGCGAGGCCTCGCTAAGCTCGGCTTAGGGGGTTTTTGAAGCGGCAAAGCTGCCTCAAAAACAGATTAGTATTTGTTTTTCGCCTTCCGAGGCGAAAAATCAGAGGCGTTCCCCCTCTGAACTCCCCCCTTGCCGCATAATGGCTGAACAGTTTTGATAGAGGAAATACATGAGTGCATTGATCCGATTTGAAAAGGTCTCGTTCTCCTATCCCGGGGATGAGGACGAGAGTTTACAGGATATCGACCTGGAAATTGAAGAGGGCAGCTTTGTGGCGGTGCTCGGGCACAACGGCTCGGGCAAATCCACGCTCGCCAAGCACACCAACGCCGTGCTGACGCCTACCGAAGGTCATGTGTATGTCGGCGGCATCGACACGCTGGACGAGGACCGCCTGCTGGACATCCGCCGTCAGGTCGGCATGGTGTTTCAGAACCCGGACAACCAGATCGTCTCGAACGTGGTCGAGGACGACGTCGCCTTTGCCCCGGAAAACCTCGGCGTCCCCAGCGCCGAGATCCGCGAGCGCGTGGACAGCGCGCTGAAACTCGTGGGCATGTACGAATACCGCAAACACGCCCCGCACCTGCTCTCCGGCGGACAGAAGCAGCGCGTCGCCATCGCTGGCGTCATTGCGATGCAGCCGCGCATCATCGTGCTCGACGAGCCGACTGCGATGCTCGACCCGCAGGGCCGGCGCGAGGTTATTGCCACAGTTACGAAGCTCTGCC
>ODAI014041383.1_pt1 | contig 18988 bp, 18 predicted proteins | sample 1539321 | NCBI WGS metagenome assembly ODAI01 (sample SAMN02144231, study PRJEB22623) | gut metagenome | biome: sheep rumen | host: Ovis aries | place: New Zealand
CTTCGTAGAACGTGCCAAAGACAAATAGACTGACTAGCGCAGTCTATTTATCCATGGCTATGACACCTTCGGTGCATGCCAAATGTCAATAAACTGACTAGCGCAGTTTATCTGTTCGCGGTATGTACTTCGGTGCATGCAAATGTAAATAGACTGACTTTTGCAGTTTATCTGTTCGGTGTTGATGTTTTGTTTTAAGAGATTGCGGCCGGGTTTCTTTGGGAATTACGGTCGCATCTTTTTATATGATCCAGTAGCTCAATTGGATAGAGTGACAGCCTCCTAAGCTGTAGGTTGCGAGTTCGATTCCCGCCTGGGTCATTGAGTTGCCAATTACATCCATGTAATTGGCAACTCGCGAGTTTTACTGCGTAAAACTCGCAGGTCTTATGAGTAAGACTTAGTGCGCCGTCCTTGGCTTTATTATACTGTCTGGAGGGGTATTCCATGAAAAATTATTTTGACTTATCGGGACAAGTGGCAATTGTTACGGGATGTTCTTCTGGGCTTGGTGTTCAGATGGCAAAGGCTCTTGCAAATCAGGGGGCAGCTATTGTTGCTCTTGCTCGCAGACAAGAACTTATTGATGCAGTTGCAAAAGAAATTCATGATACATATAACGTTGACACTTTAGCAATCAAGTGTGACATAACTAACACTCAGATGGTTGATGATGCTGTTGCAAAAGTGCTTGAAAAGTTTGGTCGCATTGACATACTTATCAATAATGCTGGAACGGGTGCTGTTGCTCCGGCAGAAGACATTACTGATGATCAATTTAATGGCGAAATGAATGTTGATTTGTTTGGAACTTTCCGTGTAGCACGCGCTGTTGCTAAACAGGCAATGATTCCTGCAAAGTATGGACGCATTATAAACATTGCTTCAATGTATGGCTTGGTTGGAAATAAAATTGCAGGTTCTGCTCCTTACCATGCAGCAAAGGGTGGTGTGGTTAACTTAACGCGCGCTTTGGCTTCCGAATGGGGAAAGTATAACATTACGGTTAATTCAATTTGTCCGGGATATTTCTATTCTCCGCTTACAAAAGAAACGCTTGATTCAGATTTCTTCCAGCAGAATGCAAAGACTATGATTCCTATGGAACGCTACGGTAACGAAGGTGAATTGGATTCAACCGCCATCTTCCTTGCTTCTCCTGCTACAACTTATGTAACGGGTGTTGCTCTGCCTGTAGATGGCGGCTATACGGCAATGTAATTATTTGTCCATGATGGTAATTTCAACACGGCGGTTTTTGGCTTTACCTGCTGCCGTGCTGTTACTTGCTATAGGACGAGTTGCTCCAAATCCTTGTGTAAAGATGTGGTACTGATCTTTTACTCCCAACTGAATTAAATAATCTGCAACTGCTTGAGCGCGTTCTTCGCTTAAACGCTGACGAACTTTTTCTGTTCCTGCAAGTGCGGTGTGGCCACTTACTAAAATATCATTGTCAGGAAAGGCTTGTAAAATTTCTGCAATCAGTTTTAGTTTTTCTAGTTCACTAGGAAGAAGTTCTGCACTGTCGGGAGCAAACTTAATGTCTTCAACAGAAAGGGTAAGACCTTTTTCTCCTTGTTTAACAGTAACATTGTCTATGCCCATTTCGTCAATTTGTTTTTGAACAGAGTCTACATTTTCTTCTGTGTTTGTTCTGGTGAACTCTGTTACTTCGGCATGAGCATTTCCGCGGAATTCGAATACGTTGCCATACACGGTTTCCATGATGATGCGGAAGTTTTCACGATAATGATCTATTGCTCCTTTTTCGGCATCCCAGTAAATCATTTGGTTGCTGTAACCCATCATGCGTGCAGGATTGTCTGTGTAGTCAAGATACCAACTTGAAGTGTTGGGTGTGTAAAAACTGAGTGAATAAGAAACGGTAAAGACATGCAATTTTTTTTCTTCTTCGGTAACTGTTCCTAAGTATGTGTAGGTTGCAGTAAAGGGAACAATATAAGGTTTTTCCATTCCAAAGTAAGCGCGTAAATCGTGAGCTTCTGAACCTTCTGCAGTCCAGCTTTCTCCAGGTGCTATTGCTTTGTCTGGAAACGAGGGAACATCACGAACAGTTGGCATAAAAAACTCATCGGTAATAGTGTAAGTTCCCTTGGTGCTTCGGTGAAAAGTGCTTGTGTAGTCTTCTCCGTATTCAAAGTGTGCGCCAGAAGCTCCCGTTGCATTTTCTGAAGTCATGAATGTTCCTGAGTGCATGGCTCCATTTTCATCTATTGAAGTAACTTCGCAAGAAACTCTGTTTACAATTTCTGCAGTGTGGTCGTAAACCTGATTAACATAAACTTCTTCGTTTACCGTTGAAAGAATTCGGTAACTGTCGCCTTCTTTGTATTGGAATGCAAAAGTAACTGCTCCTCCTGTGGTATCATAGGTTTCTTCTGCAGTGTCGGTAAGACTTGTACTGTTTATAGCGGTAGAACTTTCGTATGAAAATGCTGGTAAAGCAAAAAGTAAAAGTGCAGTTGCAGCAGTAAGACGGTTGTGTTTCATGAACATTCCTCCGCTTCATTTTCGGCATGGCAGTTGTTTGAGTTTAGAAAAATATGCTACTATAACGCATGGATTTTTCTTGGCTCGAAAGCATTCTGTCACCTTTAAAAGTAAGTTTTCCTTTTTTGGTTACAATCGCAGTTTTAGTTCTTTTGGCGTTAGGTTTTGTCTTGGGAAAACTAAGTCAAAAACTTGCTTTTTCAAAACAGATAAAAGATGAACGAAAAGATGCTGTTAAGCGAAGTCGTGCAGTCTTAGGTGGTCAGTTTGCAGAACAGCTTGCACCTTTTTTTCCAGATTTTCCTTGCAACCCAGCAGACTGTCAGTTTTTGGGTAAGCCTGTTGATTTTATTGCTTTCCCGGGAAGTGCTGACGGTTCAGAAATTTCAGATATTGTTTTTATTGAAGTTAAGACAGGCGACAGTCAATTAAGCGAACGTGAAAAACAAATTCGTCGTGCTATTGAAAATGGTCGTGTGCATTATGTTCAGTATAGAATAAAATAAAAAAGGGCTTCCGGTTTTCGAAAGCCCTCGTGTGTTTTTAGCTAAGTTGTTTTAGAAAAGACGGATGTCCTGCCAAAGAGCATTGTACTTATCCAAGCCTTCTCCAATGTCATTTTTAAGTTCACAATTTTCCATCTGACTTGCTTCGTACATTGGTGTTGAAGTCATATACTGTCTTGCATCAAGATTTACAAAGCAGGGGAAGTTAAATGCGTCAAGGAATTTTGCATATACTTCAGGACGATGAATGTAATTGATAAACTGGTTTGCAAGTTCGGGATTAGGAGCATCTTTAAGAATACACATGCTGTCAAGGTAAGAAGGTCCACCTTCTGCTGGAATAAAGAAGTCAATTGTTTCATCCCATTTTTCTTCGGGAACTTCACCATAGATTACTTCAGCGTATCCCTGACACAACCAGAAGTTACCGTTTGCAAAGTCTTTACCGAAACCTTCTGCGTCAAGTTTAACAAGGTTAGGCTTCCACTTGCTGTTGATTAAATCTGCTGCTTCTTTTAACTGAGCATCATCGAGTGTGTTAACGCTATAACCTAAATATGCAAGTGCATCTCCAAAAACTTCGCGCATGTCGTCCATCATTGTTGCATGTCCTGCAAACTGTGGATCTGCAAAAATGTTCCAGTTTCTTTCGTAAGAACCTTCGGGAACTTTTGTCTTGTTTACACTGATACCTGCGGCACCAAAGTAGTAAGGTACTGCATAAATCATGTCAGGGTCATAGGTTGCTTTTTCGAGAACAAGAGGATTGATGTGAATGCGGTTAGTGAGAACACTCTGGTCAATAGGCTGAAGCATTCCCTGTGCAATCATGATGGAGGTGTAATCCTGAGAAGGAACTACAATGTCATAACCTTTTGCACCGCCACGCAACTTTGCATACATTTCTTCGTTTGAAGCATAGCTGTCAACTTTAACTTTGCAGTCAAACTCTCTTTCGAAATCACGAAGAACTTCATCGGGAGTGTAGTATGTCCAGTTGTACAAGTACAATGTCTTTCCGTCATTTTTTGAACATGAGGCAAGACCCATAATCAATGCTGATGCAAAAATCACAGCACATGCAAATGCGTTACTTCTTTTCATAAAGCACGCGTCCTCCTATCGTGATGCTGCAAAGTTTTTAAGTCCTTTGCGCAAGATGAACGTAATTAAACAGATTGCAAGAATAAGTACAAATGAAAGAGAGTTAATAACAGGACTAACTCCGAAGCGAATCATAGAGTACACATACAAAGGTAATGTTGTACTTCCTGGACCGCTTACCAGTGAAGTAATGACATAATCTTCCAAAGACATGGTGACGCTCATCATAAATCCAGAAAGAATTCCAGGCATGATGGCAGGAATAATGACTTTGAAAAGTGTCTGTACTTCATTTGCTCCTAAGTCGTGGCTTGCTTCAATAATGGAATAGTCAAATTCGTCAACGCGGGCACTTACCATAAGATACACAAAGGGCAAACAGAATGTTGTGTGTGCAATAAAAATGGTAAACAATCCAAGTGACAGTTTTATTCCGCTAAAGAAAATCAGCATAGAAACACCCATAATAACTTCTGGAAGAACCATGGGTAAAAAACTAATTGACTGAATGTACTTTCTTCCGAAGAATTTGTACCAACTAATTCCTATTGAAGCAAGTGAGCCAATGAGCGTTGCAACCAGTGCAGAAGAAAATGCTACCAGAAGACTCTTTGCAAGTGATGCCCACAAATCGCCAGAATCAAGGAAAAGTTTTTCGTACCACACAAAAGAAAAGCGTGTAAAAGTTGTATCTTTGCTTTCGTTGAACGAGTAGAAGATAATGACAAAAAGCGGAATGAATAAAAACAAAAGCGCAAGACACAAAGATGTGTTTGAAAAACTTATGTGCCTGTTATGTTTTTTCCATGAACGCTTAGCATGTCGTGCTGGTTCTGAAATTTTCTTTTTGTTTGCAAAAAGAGAAAAAGGATTTTTCATTTTTTTCCTCCTTCAGTTTTTGCCTCTTCTTTTCCAATAGCAACTGCAAGACTTCCCGGAAGAACATCTTCTTTGGCAGAAACTTTTTTAAGTTCTGCATCTTTTTTGTTTGAAGCTAACATCCACAAAATTGCAATCATAGAGATGACTGTTATGAACATACTGAATGCAGATGCAAGTGGCCAGTTGCGTACTTTTTGAACTTGATCAACAATGATGTTACCAAGCATGTAACTGTCTTTTCCACCAACAAGCTGTGGTACTGTGTATGTTCCGAAGATTGGAATGAAGGTAAAAATCAATGCGCTTACAATTCCACTCCGTACTCCGGGAATAAGAACTTTAAACATTGACTGAGCTTTTGTTGCTCCTAAGTCTCGTGCTGCTTCCAGTAAGGCAAAGTCAAATCTATCTACTGCAGTAAAGATAGGCAGTATGGCGTAAGGCAAGTACATGTAAATACTTACCAAAATGACTGAACCTTGTGTGTACATAAACTTGTGAGGAACAAAGGGGGTTCCCTTTCTGAATATGTTGTGGAAGAATTCTAGCACTCCGTTGAACAGTCCGTTTTCACCAAGAATAGTCATCCATGCAAAAATGCGGATAAGACTGTTTGTTAAAAATGGAATGACAACAAGAATAAGAAGCAATGTCTGATACTTACTGCGAGCCATAGCGTATCCACAAGGAAGTGCAATAATAATGGTTATGGCAGTTGAAACAAGTGTTATCCACAGTGTGCGCAAAAAGATAAGAGCGTATGCTTTAGAAAACATTTGCTTGTATGCGGTAAGTGTAAATTCTTTTATAACACCGCCGTACACATCACGCTTCATAAAAGAGTATGCAACAATAATCAACAGAGGAACTACAAAGAATATAGTAAACCAAACTCCCATAGGCCATGCGTAAAAAGGTCCAGGATTTGCCTTGTTGTATTTCTGTGCATGAGCGCGTGCAGCTACTTTAAGCTGAAGGCTTTGCTTTGGCTTTTCTTTCATTTGAGAATGTCCTCGACGATGTAACCGTCATTTGCAGCCCACGAAAGATAGACTGTATCTTTCCATGCAATCTCTGGACCATCATCCATGTAGTTAATGTGCTGTTTAAACACTTTGACAATGGTTCCGTTTTCAAGACGAACATAGAACTTTGACTGGAAGCCCGTGTAGACTGGTTCTTCAACAACACCTTTGAACACATTGATGTCTTTGCGTCCTGCAAATTTTGGTTCTTCAGTAGTAATACGAATTTTTTCGGGACGAATTGTAAAGGCAACTTTCTGTCCTTCACTGGTGTGTTCGTAGTCAGTAACCAAAATGTTTTTGTCTTCTTCACGCATTGCGGCTGTTTCGCCAGTAAGCTGTGCTTGCATGCCTAAAGCGGGAGTGTTGAGTGTTACATTGTATTCAGTGTCGCCAGATGCAGCTTTGTATTCTTCGCATTTTACGACAGTGCTTTCAAACAGGTTTGTTTCTCCGATGAACTGTGCAACAAACTGTGTGGCTGGGCTTTCGTAAATTTCAAATGGTGTTCCCACTTGAAGAACATGACCCTGATTCATAACGGCAATGCGATCGCTAACAGCAAGTGCTTCGCTTTGATCGTGGGTAACATAAATGAATGTAATGCCAATTTTGTCATGCAGTGCATCGAGGTCAACCAAAAGACTTGAACGCAGTTTTGCATCAAGAGCAGAAAGTGGTTCGTCAAGCAAAAGAACTTTTGGTTCGTTAATAAGTGCACGTGCAATGGCTACACGTTGTCTTTGTCCACCAGAAAGCTGATTGGGCTTTTTGTACATGTGCTGATCCAACTGAACCAAATGCAAGTATTCTTTTACTTTTGCATCAATCTGATCTTTGGGAAGTTTTTTAAGCTTCAGCGGAAATGCAACATTGTCGTATACGCTCAAGTGAGGAAAGAGTGCGTAGCTTTGGAACACAGTATTGCTTTCTCTTTTGTTTGGAGGAAGTGCAACAATGTCTTTGTCATCGAAAAGGACGGCACCTTCATCAGGAAATTCAAATCCAGCTATGATTCTAAGTAGAGTGGTTTTACCACAACCAGAGGGACCAAGCAAAGAAAAGAATTCTCCCTGCTTAATGGTGATGTTGATGTCGTCAAGAGCATGGAAATCTCCAAAGTGCTTTGAGACATGATTGATAGAAACTGTACTTCCGTTCACTGCTGTACAACTCCCTTTAAATAAAGTCGCAAAAAATAACTATTGCAAAAAACAATGTGTCTTTAATAGGTAAAATTGTCAATATGTTTGGGGAAAATTTTTAATTTATTTTATAGAAGAAAAACATCCCTACAAAATTCTAGTTAAAATCATAAAGAGGGCAGTTGAGCCAAAAACACTAATCATAGAGTTCTTAAAGGCAAGGTGTAGACCAGCTGCAGTTGCTATTCCTGCGAAGTAGGGAATTCCGTAGGGAGCTTGCGTAAAAACAGCGTCCTTTAAACTGTAAACGATGAGCATGGCAATTACCATCGAGGGAATGTATTTTTCAATAAAGCGAATAATTTTCGGTGGCTGCCTTTTACTAAAGAGTGCAAAGGGAAAGAGTCGTTCGCAAAAAACGGTGACTGCTCCTACTGCAGTTGCTACTAATGCCATACCAAGTGAAAGCGCTTTCATTGTTCTTCCTCCTTTAAGTTGCGTCCTCGTACCATTATGATTGCTGCAATGCCAAATACAATTGCAACAAGCATTATATTTGTTGAGGGAAGAATTCCTACTTTGCTTAACACAACAGCTATAACAGATGTTGCAATTCCGACAAGAGGTGGAATAATGTCTTTTGATTTTTTTATTTGTTCCACAAGAATAACAACAAAGAGTGCAGTGAGTGCAAAATCTATTCCTGTTAGGTACTGGGCAAGATTGTAATGCAAAAGAATGTTGTAAGCGACGGCTCCTAACAGTCCACCTAAAACCCAGTAGATGTGATCTAACAAAGCAATGGTTCCGTAAAAAGCTCCTGCATCTGCTTCTTCGGGAACATCGGTTGCAGTAAGTAGTGCGTATGTTTCGTCGGTAAGAGCAAAAATTAAATACGGCTTCCACTTACCTGTGTTTTTAAATTTCTTTATGAGCGAAAGTCCATACACTATGTGTCGAATGTTTACAAGCAGTTCTGTTATGAATACTTCAGTAAGAGATGCACCCGCTGCAAATAAACCTACTGCAACATATTGTCCTGCTCCCGCGTACATAAAAATTCCCATAACCAGCGACATCCACCACGGATATCCTGCGTGTACAAGCATAAGTCCAAACGGCATGCCTATTGCAATGTATCCAAAAAATATGGGTGAAGAAATTTTTAGGCACTGTTTGAAAATCTTGCTGTTCATGTGGTCAGTATATAGACTTCCACAAAATATCGCAATCAGATACACTTGTAGATATGAAGATGATCATTATGGGCAGTGGAACCAGTCATGGAGTTCCTGTTATAGGATGTGACTGTGCTGTATGTACATCGCAAGATTCTCGTGACAAACGCATGCGTTGTTCTGCTTATGTGTGTGACCCTTGTTCTCTTGTTATAGATACGGGTCCTGAGTTTAGATTGCAAGCACTTCGAGTTGGTATGAAAAAACTAGATGCGGTGCTTATAACACATAGTCATGCAGATCACTTAAATGGATTAGATGATGTTCGCATTTTTAGTCACACAAAATCAGTTGATCCAGCTCATCCTGAAGCAAAAGAAACAGCAGGTACGGGACTTCCTGTTTATGCAAATGCATGGACTGTTACCGATATTCATAATCGTTTTGACTACATCTTCAAACCAGTGAAAGAAGGCGGTGGAAAACCAAAGCTAACCTTTTTTGATGTCGCTTCGTATTCAGCAGAAAAACCAATATGCATACACGGTCTGAAAATTTTCCCTGTGTGCATTATGCATGGTTCACTTCCTGTTACCGGATATGTATTAAGCCAAAGCCATGCTGATGGTTCTGTTCATAGCATTGCATACCTTACCGATTGCAGTTCTGTTCCCGAAGAAAGTATTGCCCTCATTCAAAAGTATGCAGGTAAGCTTGAACATTTAGTTATAGATGGTTTGCGAGTAAAGCCTCACTCAACCCACGAGTCGTTTTTACAAGCTTTAGAAGTTGCACAAAAACTGAATCCTTCACACACTTGGGTAACGCACATAACACATAACATGTCTCATGTTGATATTGAATCTTATTTGAATAGACACGTGTCTGACTTTAGCAATTTGACAGGAAGTGTTGGTGCTGCCTATGACGGTTTAGTTTTGGAAGCGTAAGGTTGGGAAAAAGGACAAAAAAAATCCCGCTCCTAAAAGAGGGGCGGGGTTAGCACTTGAGTTATTTAGACTCAGGTTTTGCCACATTTGCGGGCTTGACGTTAATCTTTTTTGGGAGGAAGTCGCTGCGCAGGCACTGTGTGCAGATGCGGAGTGTTACCGTCCGTCCTTCGATTTCTGTCTTATACTTGAGCAGGTTGGGTTTCCAAGTGCGCTTTGTGTGATGGTATGACTTGCTCACGCGGTTACCGGTCTGAGTATGTTTTCCGCAAATATCACATGATCTTGACATATTGTACCTACCTTCGTAAATGTTTGTCCATTCTAGTGAAAATGTGATTTTGCGTCAATAGGTCAGCTTTGTGGCTGGTATTGACAAATACTTTTTGTGACTGTACTTTTACAGAATGTGAGGAATAAGATGGAAAGAAATGTACCTGAAATGTTCGGTAGTTTAGTATTCAATCAGAAGGTAATGCGCGAACGGCTTCCTCGTGAAACCTACAAGGCCCTTAAAGAAACACTCGATAACGGTGTTCCGCTTCAACTGGACATTGCAAACCAGGTTGCAGATGTTATGAAAGAATGGGCAATCGAAAGGGGTGCAACTCACTACACACACTGGTTCCAGCCACTTACAGGAATTACCGCAGAAAAGCATGACAGTTTTATAACTCCCCAAGACGATGGAACTGTTATTATGACATTCAGCGGCAAGGAATTGGTTAAAGGCGAACCTGATGCTTCTTCTTTTCCTTCTGGCGGTCATCGTGCAACATTTGAAGCTCGCGGATATACCGTATGGGATCCGACTGCCTATCCATTTGTAAAGGAACATACACTCTGTATTCCAACAGCATTTTGTTCATACACCGGAGAAGCGCTGGACAAAAAGACTCCTCTTTTGCGTTCAATGGAAGCACTGAATGAACAAGCACTTCGTGTTTTAAAACTCTTTGGAAATAAAACTGTTACTCACATTACAACAACAGTTGGTCCCGAGCAAGAATATTTTATTGTGAGTGAACGACTGTATAAACAGCGCAAAGATTTACGCATGACAGGTCGAACTTTGTTTGGAGCAAAACCAGTAAAAGGTCAGGAAATGGACGACCAGTACTTTGCTGCTCTTGATCCAAAAATTGTTGAATACATGGAAGACCTCAACGAAACCTTGTGGAAGTACGGTATTCTTTCTAAGACTGAGCATAACGAAGTTGCTCCTGCCCAGCACGAGATGGCTCCCATTTTTACAACAACTAATTTGTCGACAGATCAAAATCAGCTGACAATGGAAGTTATGAAAAAAGTTGCACGCCGTCATGGTTTGGTTTGTCTTTTGCACGAAAAACCTTTTGCTGGTGTAAACGGAAGTGGTAAGCACAACAACTGGAGCATAAGCACAAATGAAGGTGAAAACATTTTGGAACCTGGTGCTACTCCTGAAAAGAATGCACGCTTTTTGCTTTTCTTAACTGCCATCATTAAAGCGGTTGACGAAAATCAAGACTTGTTGCGCATTTCTGTTGCATCTGCGGGTAACGATCATCGTCTGGGTGCAAATGAAGCTCCTCCTGCAATTATGAGTGTCTATCTCGGCGATGAACTGCATGCGGTTTTGCAGAGCATAAAAGATGGAAAAGAATACGACACCAAGAAGAATCTCAAAATGACAATCGGTGTTGATGTACTTCCTCCCATCCCCAAAGATTCAACTGACCGCAACAGAACTTCTCCTTTTGCATTTACTGGTAACAAATTTGAATTCCGTTCTGTGGGTTCTTCGTTAAGTATTGCTGGTCCTAACACTACACTTAACTCTATTGTTGCCTATGCACTGAAAGAATTTGCAGATGAACTTGAAGGTGCTTCTGATTTTAACACAGCGCTGCAAACACTCATTAAGCGCGAAATAAATGCTCACTGGCGTATTTTGTTTAACGGAAACGGATACGATGCAAGTTGGGTTGAAGAAGCAAAAAGACGCGGACTGTTAAACTTGCGCACTCTTCCTGATGCTATGGAACATTATCTTGATGAAAAGAACATTAAGCTCTATACAGAAATGGGTGTGTATACTGAAACAGAAATGCACAGTCACTACGAAATCAAGTTGCAAAAATACTGTCAGGTTTTGAACATTGAAGTTGGGACTATGCTGGAAATGATTTACAAAGACATTATTCCTGCTGCTTTCAAATATATTGATGCGGTAAGTAAATCTGCCCTGCATTACACTCAAGCTGTAGAAGCTGCGGTTCCCTATGCACAAAAAACACTTTTAATGCAACTGTCTGCTTTGGTAGATGCTTTGTATATGAGTGCTGAAGAACTTGCAAAAAAACACAATGCTGCAAAAGAATGTGGCGATATTTTGAAAGTTGCTCGCTCTTACGCAGAGGTTGTTCTTCCTCACATGGAAGCAACTCGTACTATTGCAGATCAAATAGAACCTTTGTTAGGAGAAGAATACAAACCCTTCCCTTCTTACGAAGATTTGCTTTTTGTTAAATCGTGACCGTTCATGCTGTTAAGTAAAAGCGTGTGAATGGTTTCTTCCGCGGTAATGATTGTTTCGTCTGGACTGACATACAACTTTGCCGCGGATTTTTTTTTCGGTAAAAGCTGTAACTCTTGCACTGTGCGCAGAGGAAAGCCTTGCATGACTAACACTTTGTCTGCAATAACACAAGCTTCTCGTGCATCGTGTGTTACTAAAATGACTGTGCGTTTTTGTTCGGAAAGTAAGGTTTGTAATTCTTGTAAAAGCATACACTCATGAGCAATGTCTTGAGACTGAAATGCTTCGTCCAAAAGAAGTAGCGGTGCTGGATATGCAAAGGCTCTTGCAAGAGAAGTTCTTTGTCTTTCTCCGCCAGAGACATGTTCAGGCAGTCTGTTTGAGACACTTCTTAGTCCGCTTGCATCAAGAATGTGTTGGGTGCGTTCGTATGCTTTTTTTTGAGGAAGGACAGCACTTGCTGCAATAAAAATGTTTTGCTCTATGGTTAGTGTAGGAAAGAGACGCGGTTCTTGAAATACAAAAGAAACAAGTTCGTTACTGTTAGTCTGGTCTTGGGCAAGTGCATTAAGTAGTGTTGTTTTTCCTGCACCGCTGGGGGCTATGATTGCAGTAACACTTTCTTTGGTGAAGGTGTATGAAAAACCATCTCTTTGTAAATTAGTTGTAATGTCTTTAGATGAAGCATTGTTTGTTTCAAATGTTTTTCTTTGGGGAACATGAACCGAATGAATTTTTATGTTAGTGAATAAAAGTGTAAATAAGAGTTGGCTTACGTAGCCAGACGCAACAAGAATAATTGTCGCTGCAATAACATGGGCTGTTTGTAAATGAACTTGCTGTAAACTTAACACTGTGCCCATGCCGTTTTGTGGAAGCGAAAGAACTTCGCCTGCTGCAACTGCTTTCCATACTAAGCCGTATGCGGTAGAAAGTCCCTGTCGAGCAAAAGGAAGTAGTGCTGGAAAACGAACAATGCATACTTCTTGCCAAGAAGAAAGTTTGTATATGTGAGATGTTTCAAGAAGTTTTTTATCTACAGCGCAAATGCCTGCTTTAAAAGATTCTGTAATTACAGGGAGAGCAATAAGGCAAGCAACAAAAATAGGAATGTTGTTTGAGTTAAGCCAAAAGAGTGCAAGTAAAATAAGTGCAACTACTGGTGTTGCTTTTATGCACCACAGAGGAATAGCAATAAACTGAGCAAGAGATTTTGAAAGACCTCCTGCAGTTCCTAATAAAAATCCTACAAGAGCAGCAATTACAAAAGCGACAATGCAGCGTAAAAATGTTGCTCCCAGTGAAGCAAAAAAATCTTTTGTGCTACATAAATCTACCAGTGCCCGGGCTATGTCAGTAAGACCAGGCGCAAGTAGTGGAGCATTTATGCATGTGCTTACCGTCTGCCACAGTGCGCATAAGACAAGCACCGACAGAAGGCTTAGACAGATTTTTTTTGTCATTTGAAGTAGAAGCCGTCAGTGGGCAGTGCTGCTCCTATTGATTCTGGTGCAAACTGTAAAAAGAGTGACAAAAGACTTTCTATACTTTGCTTTGCTTGCGAGGGAGTTTTGTAGGTGAAGTTTGCATAGGGAATTGCTTTTTGTGCAAGAGCAGCTGTTAATCCTAGACCTATGCGTTCTACTGCAAGACCTGCTTGTTCTTGGTTTGCTTGTGTCCAGTTAAATGATTTTTGGTATGCGCTTAAGAATGTCTTTACCAAAGAGGGGTGCTGCTGAACAAATTCTTTTCGTGCAACAATGAGTGTCATGGGGTAAGAAGCACTTCCACCAACTTTTTCAAATTCAGATTGAATGTTAAGAGCTCTGCGTACACTGGTGTCTTTTGTGCAAGCAACTGTTGCAAAAGGTTCTGGAACAATTGCATAGTCAACTTTACCGCTTATAAGTGCTGCGGCAATTTCGTTGTTAGGAATAGAAAAATCAAGTGTTGCATTTACATTATTTTTTTGAAGAATGTAGCGAGTTATGTATTCGGGAGTTGCACCGGATCCTGCAACTGCAATAATTTTGCCTTCGAGATCTGCAACAGTAGAAATGTTTTTATCTTTTGTAATAAGAGAAAGCATGCCTAAGCCAGAAACACCGATGCACACAATGCTTCCCTTGTTTGCAGTGTAAGCTTTTGCTGCAACATTTGGCGGAAGAAAACCAATGTCTACTTCACCGTTTATAAGTTTTGGTAAAAGTTGATTTGCCGCAGCGAAAGTTTTAAAGTTCATATCTTCTGTTTCCATAAGATGTGCACAGGGAATTGCGCTCGGTCCGTTAAGAATACCGACTGTAATTTGTGTATTGTCTTTTGCTCCAGAAGCAAAGGTTGCCATTGCAGCAAGAATAAATGTTATGCATAGAAAAGAACGTTTCATAATTTCCTCCGCAGAAGAGTATAGCACAAGCGATTTTTGTGTACAACGCTTTGTTGAAGAAGACGAACTTTTATGCGGCCTTTTTTGTGTGTATGCGTTTTACAAAGAAGTCAATGTTTGTTGCAAAGAATAAAACTAAATATCCGGTAATAACAAGTGCAAAGAACATATAAGTAGTAAACTCAAGTGTTCCATTTACAATGTTGCGAGACAAAAGACTAAAGACAAAAAGGGCTGCAAGAATAAATACTCCTGCAACAATCCACAAAGGAATGGGTAAGCGATAGTTTTTTTGTTCGAAAGTGGGCGCGTGTTTTTTTATAGCAGTGCGAATTGCATTTTCTGTTACGGGAACAGAAATAGAAAGCGGTTTTGCAGCAAGTTGTTCTGCTTTGGTAAGAGCTCGAACTTGTGCTCTACATTTTTTGCAGAACAAAAGATGTAGGCTAAGAGACAGAGGCAAATGTTGTCCTTTGTCTAAAGATAAAAACTGATCCAAATACTCTTCGTGTGAATGTTTCATAGTTGGCTCCTATGCGTTTACAGCAAAGTCTTCTAGTTTTTGTTTAAGAATTTTCTTTGCTCTGAATATGTGTGATTTTATAGTGTTTACAGGTAAGTCTGTAATGCGTGCAATTTCTTCGTATTGGGCATCGTAAAAAAAATAGAGGTCAATGCAAACCGCATATTTTTCGGGAAGAGAGGTAACTGCTTCTTTTACTGCTTGGCGGGTTGCTTTTTTTATGGCACTGTCTTCGGGTGTGTCGTTGAGTGCAGGAATAAGTGTTTCGTCTGCAATAGATTCATATTGTTTGTTTCTAGAAACTGAATTGAGTGCGGTGGTGTATGCAATTCGTGTAAGCCAGGTAGAAAACAAACTGTCTCCTCGAAACGAAGAAAGATTTGTGTATGCTTTAATAAAAACTTCTTGAGTAAAGTCTTCTACATCGACATCGTTCCGAAAAAAACTGATGCCCATAGCAGTAATTCTTTTTTTATAAGAATCTATCAGTATAGAAAATGCGTCTTTGTTACCAGAGAGAATTTCTTTTATAAGTTTTTTGTCACGCTTTTTTAGTGACGCAGCTTCACTCTTTGTCATCGGGCTGGGTTTTAAAAATGTTTGCCTTGTAGAAAATGATGAATGCAAGACCAATTACTAAAGGAATTAGTCCGCCTAACAGCATGAATGAAAATCCCTTCATAAACAAGAACATAATTGAAAGCACTAAGCCTACGCCAATTAAAATTAATCCAGTAAGTAAAAAGAAGGGTTTCCAGTTATATGAATGAGGAGAGTATGTTCCTGCAAGAATACGCTGCTTTGTTTCGCGGTGTTTCCATAACAAAGCAAAAAAGATTATTACTGCTCCAAAGGCAATACCTACAATGGGAATAAGTGAAACAATAACTTGAGCGGAGGGGGTAAGGGTTGCTGTATCCATTTTAATTTTTCTCCTATAAAAACTTCTCTCTGTTAGACACTGTCTTGTTTGAAAAGTTGCACTTTAGTCAAAAAAGAGATAGTCGGAAAAGTAAATGTCTGTTATATCTCCTAAAACTAATTCTTCATTTATGCGTTCTTTAAGTTCTTCTTTTATAACATCTTCGCCTTTTTGCAAAAGTTCTCCTTTTGTGTTGCTAGAAAAGTATTCAGTAAAGATTGAGCGGAATTGCCGAGTCTTTTGTACCAGTTCTTCATATAAAACGGTGTCTCCTTCTGGATACGAAAACCAGGGAATAATGACCATAACTGTTCCGTTTGCTTGGTTGTCTTCACGCTTTGTTACGGTTCGAATTTCACCAATAGACGTGTAAGCTGCAACTGCTGCATTTTTCTTTTTGCTTTTGTTTATAACTTTCTGAGGTGTAGGATCTGCTCTTCGGTATCCTGCTTCTAACTTTCGCTGGGGGTTAACAAGAGCAATTGCAGTTCCGAATAAAATTATAAGTGCAAGCGCTATGGCAACAATGGTAAGCACTAAATTGAGTGTCGGTTTTCCATTATTTGTAAACCACTGCTTGTGCTGTTGTTCGCGGTTAATTCCCCTGGTGTATGACATTTTGTTCATTCTGCTGCTCCTGTGATATAGGGTGAAAGTAATGCAAGTGTTCGTGATTGCGGTGGAATGCGTGCGGTTAAATGCACTCCATCGTCGAGCCATTGTTCATCTGTTATAGTTCCATTTTTGCGTACCAGTTCTACCAGCTGAGGTTGTGACGAGGGAACTAAATAGTTTTGTTCATTTCCCAAAAGTTGTGCAGTAATGGTTGCAAGTAATGTGTCAAAACCTTGTTGCGTATGAGCACTTACTTTGAGTGCTTGCGGAAAAGATGCATCTAGTTGAGACATAACAAGGCTGTCTGTAACTGCATCAATTTTGTTTAGAACAATCAGTGAGGGAACAGTGTCTGCCTGTATTTCTTTTAAGACATGCAGTACTTGTTCATACTGTTTTGTACATTCACTGTCAGAAGCATCAACAACAATAAGCAGAAGATTTGCTTTTGCTGCCTCGTCAAGAGTTGATTTAAATGCATTTATGAGTGTATGTGGTAGATTTGAAATAAAACCAACTGTATCTGTAAGCAGAACCGAAGAACCTTCTGCCAGTGCAAGTTTTCGTGTTGTTGGATCAAGTGTTGCAAACAGTTTGTTTTCTACAAAAGCATCTGAGCCTGTAAGTGCATTGAGCAAACTTGATTTTCCGGCGTTAGTGTAACCAACCAGCGCACAAGATGCAGTTTCTGTTCTTTCGCGTTGTTTGCGTTGAGTGTCACGGTTTATTTGAACCTGTGCAAGTTCTTTTTTTATTTGAATAATTTTGTCTTCTACTTGTCGACGATCAAGTTCAAGCTGTGTTTCTCCAGAACCTTTTGCTCCGTAAGAACCGCCTCTCTGTCTTGCCATGTCTCCATACATGTGACTCAATCTTGGAAGCGAGTAGGAAAGCTGTGCAAGTTCAACTTGAAGAACTGCTTCTTTTGTTTGTGCACGCTGAGCAAAAATTCTAAGAATTACTTCGTTTCGATCAAATACAGGTTTACCGCTTGCCTTTTCCCAGTTGCGTTGCTTGGTGGGGTCAATGTCCCAGTCAAAAATTATGCAGTCAGCAAAAAGCAATTTTGCCTTATCGAGAATTTCTGTAACTTTTCCTTTGCCAATTCCGTAAGCGGGAGTTGGTTCAATGCGTGTGAGAACCATAGTGCCTGCTGTTTCCATGCCCAAAGTGTCAACCAAACCAATAAGTTCTTTGGGTTCTTCATGGGCTCCAATCAGCAATGCGCGTACTTTTTTTTGGGCTTCTTGCTCAAGTTCTACCATACATAACAGTATAGCGTTTTGTTGCTAAAAAACAGTACTTGTTATTCTGTATAGTGTAATTTTTAAATTCTTTTGCCGATAATGATGACGAGGAACTATACCCTCAGGGATTGCATTGTGAAGACTTGGCTGAAAATCTTACTCAGCTCAATTGTATCATTTCTCATTTTCGCCTTAGGCTGTCTTGCCATAGTGCGCTACAACGGTTTTGAACTGGTTGAATTGCGCTTCTATGAACCTCGGGTTATACAGTCTGTTGAAACGCGCTTGCAATCTATTTCTAATGCCTTTGATGAATTTTATGCAGACACGCTTTTTTCTCTTTCTAATTTTGCAGCACAAGAAAGCACCGCAAGTTATTTTGAAAAAACGGCATCATCTTCTGCGGTAAAAGCGCGCACCGATTCTTTGGGCTTACTAAGAGAAACAATTCCTGGACTTGAAGTTCGTTTAGTTGAAAGTGACGGAAAGCACATTCACTTTAGTACTTTTGCATCAGACATTCTAAAAAGAGAAGGTTCTATAACTGCATACAAACCCTATCAAGATGCAAGCGATATTGCTTATGATGAACTTTCTGCCAGTAACAGTGCGAAGTTGCATTTTGTAAGCAAAGCGGGAATGTTAGTCTTTTCGATTCCTTTGAAACATGAAGGCCTTAGTCTTTCAGGAACACTTATGTGTTTTGTTCCCGTAGAAGATTTTTCTCAGTACCTTGTGTCAAAGGGAATTATAACAATCAATCAGTATGGAGTTTTGGTTGCTCCTGATGCTTTGGCAGATGGCCGTAACAGTGGCATTGTTTTTGGATTCCCTTCTGTGGGACAGTCGCTGGTTGCTCAGCAAGTTGTTGAAGCATGGTCTGGTTCAAAACAGAATGTAACTCAAATTGTTGTTAAAGAAAGTGACGGAGAAAAACTGACACTTATTACTCAAGACTCCTCTTCGTATGTGCTTACTGGTTGGGTTTGTAATGAAAGTGATTTTGTCTTCTCCCGACACGAACGCATGCTTTTGCTTGTTTGTCTTTTTATTGTTCTCTATCTTTTTGTTTTCTTCTTGTTCAACTTAAAGCATGAAAGTGAAGCAGTAATTAAAAAACGACTGCAGGAGTTTGGCAATGAAGTGCTTAGAAAATATCAAAAGCGTGCATGGTCAGAAGTTTCTCGTGAGTTAGAAGGTCGTCGCCAAAATTCCTATGATGAAATAAAAAAGAGCTTGGGAAAAATTGCTCTTAAGAATGAAGACAAATTGCGCTTTTACTTTGACCGTTGTTGGAGTGAAATTCTGCTTACCTTAAGTGGCGGAAGTGTACAGACAAGTCAAAGTCTTGCAACAACTGTGACTCCGCTTGCCTCTAAGCCTCTTGTTTCTGCAAAAGCGACTCAGCCAGAGGCAGTTGACGAACTGGAAGACGCTGAACCTTTGGAAGAAGCAGAGGCAGTTGAC
>ODAI010245147.1_pt1 | contig 18986 bp, 26 predicted proteins | sample 1539321 | NCBI WGS metagenome assembly ODAI01 (sample SAMN02144231, study PRJEB22623) | gut metagenome | biome: sheep rumen | host: Ovis aries | place: New Zealand
CCCCCCGGCGGCAGCCCCCCTACCGGGGCCTGCCGCATCTATGACAGGAGGGCAATATGGGAGAAGCCATCGAGAAAAAAACCGCTATGCTGCTGGATGAGCAGGACGAGGAACAGGACGAGGCGCTGGATGAGACGGAAGGCAAGCCCGAGGAGCCCATCACCGACCCCGGCGAGCTGCTGCGCAAGCTGTGCAAGGGGACACTGAAACTGATGTTTCCGTTCAGGGCGCACGGTCAGGACGTGGAGGAGATCGGCTATGATTTCTGCGAGCTGACGGGCGCTGAAATGATCGAGGCGCTGGACGGCGCGAACGTGAGCGCAAACAATATCTTCGCTATGACGAACGCGCAGGCGCTCGCCTTGTTCGCGGCGACGGCACAGAAATGCGCCCCGATGATCGAGGATGGCAGCATGAGATCGAAGCTGTTCGACGCAAAGGATATCAAGAAGCGCCTGAGCGCTGTTGATTCCGTGAAGGCAATCCAGCTCGCAAAGCTTTTTTACAATGCGTCTGGCCAGACGGGGAGCAGGAATATCTCGAAATCCTGATAGGCGCAGCAAACAACAGCAATACCGCAGTGGACACATATCTCGATATGCCTGTCATGCGGTTTTTCAAAATCTGGCAAGCCATCCGCGCGACGGTCGAGCGGAAGGCACAGCTCATTGAGGAGCGGAGGCAGAACGCGCAGAAAGCCAGACCGCCCAAAGCGACAAAACGGCGCAGGAGGTAATACGCAATGGCGGATGTTCAGCGGGACGTTACGCTGTTTTACAAAGGCGAGGATATTACGGACAGCGTGGACATCATCGAGTGCGTGTGCCGGGACGTGAGCGGCGGCGAAAGCGATTGCCTCAATCTCAAAGTGGATCACGCGGACAGGTGGTTCAGATGGGGAACGCAGAAGAACGACACGATTCGCGTGACACGAAGCGGCTATGACACAAAGACGCTTTACCTGAACACGATCATACCCGAAGACGGCGCATACAGGATTTACGCCACGGGCGCGAAGAGCGTTCCATTTCCCGCCCGCTGGCAATCCTTCGAGAAGAAAACACTTTCCGCCATCATGAGCCTGTGCGCGGGCGAATGCGGCATGGGCGCGCGCCAATTCGGCGTGAGCGGCGGCATCATGTATGATTACCTTTTGCGCGACAACATGAGTGCCCCGGCGTTTCTGGAGCAGCTTTTGAGCCGGGAAGGCGCTGCGCTGAAATCGCTGGACGGAAGCTATACCGCCATCGGCATTCCTTACGCGCAGAGCATCGCGCCGAAGCACGTGATGGAGCTGGAAGACGATCAGATGGACAGCGAATACATAGACCGGCGAGATTTATCGTGGTCGAGCGTGCAGATCAGGACGATGTTTGGAAGCGGCACAGCGCGGGACAGCAGCGCGAGCGGACAAGGCAAGGTGATAACCAATATCACCGTGGACAACGACGCGCAGGCCTACCGCTGGGCCAAAGGCATCCTGCTGACGCACAATCGGCAGAGCGAGATTCTCAATATTGAGATGGACTTCAATCCGGGATACACCGCCATGGTGCGCGTTGACGTTAAGAGCAGAACCGACGCGAACGGGCGGTGGATCGTTGATACCGTTGAGCAGAATCTTTTGGACGGACGCACGAAGGCGAGAATGTTGAGATGCGTTGACACCATTTCGTGAGGCGGCATTATGGACAGGAGCACAAGCACCGGCGTTGTCGGCATTGAGCGCGGCGAGATCGTGGAGAAAAAGGCCGACGCGCAGGCGGGCTATATATACAAGGTCAGGAGCATCACACGGGACGGCATTACCTCCCGCTGGATGGAAGCGGTAAACGCGGGCGTGAACGAGTACAAAGGCGAACCGCCCGTGCGCAACAAATATCAATACAGCATTGGCGATGAAGTGAACTACTTCATGTTTGACGACGGGCGCGGCATGATCGTGGGGAAAGCGCGCCGCGATCTGGAATAAGGCGGTGAGGATATGGCAGGACAGAAGATGCTTGAAGCGGCCATAAGGCTGGTTGGCGTTGTTGACAATTCATTCGGCCAGATCGGTTCAAAGCTCATTGAACTGAGCGCGCAGATAGACGAGATCAGCCAGAAGCTCATCGACTTCGGCAAGGAAAGCCTGAACGTCTATAAGGACTACGAATACAACATGAAAGAGCTTGAAAGCGTGTGGGGCACGAACGGCACCTTTCAGGCGGGAAGCACGGCGCTGCGAAGCGCCATGAACGACATGAACATGGCGGCGGCCAACTGGGCGCACACCTCAATATTCCACACAAACGACGTGAGCAACGCCATGGTTGAGGCCGCCCACGCGGGCTGGGACTACAACCAGATGCTCGAAGGCATGCCTGCCGCCATGGCAATGGCGCAGGCGGGCAGCATGGATTTGAGCACGGCCATGAATTACGTGCTGAAAGCCCAGAAGGATTTCGGATGGGAATTTGACGACATCGGCACGCGGATGGACGAGTGGATATACGCGGCGAACAGAAGCGCGGGCACCGCCGAAGAATTTGGCGACACATTCCTGAAAATGGGCTCGACGGTTCGCTTCGCGCTGAACACCGAGGAGCTGCTGGCGCTCACGAAGGTTATGCACGACATGGGCACGACGGGCAGTCAGGCCGGTACACTGATCAAAACCTCGCTCATGAAGATGTACGCGCCGAGCGGCAAGGCGAGCAAAGTGCTCGAAGCGCTGGGCGTTTCCGCAGAGGAGATCAAAGAGGCCGGGATCATGGATGACCGGGGCCTGCTGGAAGCGCTGGGCACGCTGGAGGAGTTCGGGTTCAGCGCTTTCGACGAGGCGGGACAGGCCAAACCCGTTTTGCAGGCGTATTCGGAGCTGGGAGAGGCGCTTATCGCCATCAGCGGCTACACCCAGCGAGCGGACGAGACGCAGGAACAGTTCTACGAGCGCGTTCTGAAAAATCAAAAAGTGATGGGCGTCATGAGCGAGGTGTTCGGCATCCGCGGCATTCAGGGCTCGATGAATATTCTGATGAGCCTGAATGAAGCGATGGGAATGTATAACGACCTGACGAACGACGCGGCGGACGGGACGACGGAATACGTGCGTTCCATGATGAACAATACGCTTTACGGCTCTACCGAGCTGCTGCAAAGCAAGGTTGAGGATTTGCAAAGGCTCGTTGGCGAGAAGCTCGCGCCGGACGTTGAAAACATTCAGGGCTATATCGGCAACATCATCGACGACATCACCGGCATGGACGACACGAAGCTGGGCGCATGGACTGACGCTTTGAAGGTTGTGGCAGTCGCGGGGCCGGGCCTGTATATCACAGGCCGGGCGTTCAGGTTCATCGGGAATCTGCTGACGCCCACAGGTATTGTAGGCATGGGCGCAATCACGCTCGCCGCGATCGCCTCAGCCGTGAACGAGATTCAGGAGGCGGATTTCAAGGACAAATTCGGCAATATGAATCTCGACACGGGCACACTGAACGAATACATCAAGACGCTGGGCGACGATTTCAATACGGCCTATGAGAAGGTCAACTCCTTTCAAGAAGCCCTCGGGCAGTCGGTTGAGAATTACAAGACCGCCAGCAGCACCTTTTCGAGCGATCTGCTTTCCGCCGTTCTGACAAAGACGGAGCTCTCGCCGGACGACATCGCAAAGTTTGAGAGCATGGGCACCCAAATCTACACGACGGTGCTTGAAAGCATCAACGCCTCATCCAACGCGGCGGCGGCGTTCTGGAGCGCGCTCTATGGCGGGGATGAGGTGAGCGTGAATGACCCGAGGTTCAAAGAGATCACCGACCTGCTGATTGAGGGCAGGGATTCATTGACCGCTCAGGCCGAAACCATTCAACAGAAGATCCACGAAGCCATGCTGAAAGGCTATGAGGAAGGCTTTGACGAGGACGATTACGACGCCATACTGGGCTATTTCAGGGAATACAACGAGCTCGTCGCGAAGGCGCAGTATCAGGCGGCGCAGGAAGAACAGTTCGTGCGGCAAGAAATGCTGTTGCGAAAGGCCCAGACGGCGGGCATCGACGATGTTTGGGACTTGGCAAAAACGGCGGCGGAACAGCGAGACGCGCAGATTGCCAGCGTAACGAAGGACTATGAGTATCAACGTGCCGGAATGAAATACCGGGCCAAACAGTCGGGTATGACGGATGAGGAGGCAGAGAATTATCTCATAAATGAGCTAGGCGTCGACAAACAATACAATGATTTTGTGATGGAAAGTAATTCCAATTACATCGAAACCATGATGACCCTTTGGGGCACGACGCTCAGAAACAGCGGACTCGCGGACGCCTATAGTTTCGTTGGAGAAATTGCGGACGATTACTTGAACGGCACATGGACGGCCAATGCCGCGATGCAGGTTATCACGGACGAGTTAGGCCTTAGCCTCTATGCAGGCGATGCATGGGCAAATACTCTGAACGGCATAACCACTCAAAAGGCAGAACTTGGCAAGGCGCTGGGTCTCGTCATCACCAGTTTGGGCGGTGTGGACGAGGTTGCAAAGAGCATCGAATACTACGATGAAGCGGGAAATGGCGCGATGGCTGACAGACTGCGTCGACTTCTCACCATGGAACAGCTTGCGCTCGGATTCAGTGATGTAACGAAAACGGAACGCGATCCGCTTGCGCAGTTTCTTAATGCCGGAACTGATTTTGCGACATCCGCTATGGGCAGCGACAACATGGACGCCTATATCGGGCGAACGACAGAGGAGAAAAACCGCGCGCTGGTTGAAGCATGGGCGAACACGCCGGAGGAGCCTCGCGACCAGAGCGCCTATGAACAAATGCTGCTCGACAGGATCGCGGAGCTTGAAAGCAGTCTGCAATACTGGATAGCGCTGGGCGACACAAGCGAATCGGGGCTCAACCGAAGGGCGGAGATCGAAGCGGAGCTGGCTGAAAAAAAGGCGATTCTTGACGAACTGACAGCCGGAGACGGCTATGCCGCTCAATTCAGCATGGAGATCACCGGCGCGACGGAAGCGACGAGAGAGGCCATCAACGAAGCGCAGGCATACGCCACCGACCACGCCGTGGTTCTTCGCGTGACGCGCCTGGACGCGAACTTTTACGGCTCGGTTCTGAGCGACGACGACCCGGCCTATTACCACGAGGGCGCCAATCCGCGCATGGCGCGCGGCGGGCGCGAGACGCGGCCCGCGATCTTCGCGGAGGCAGGCATACCGGAATGGTTTATCCCGGAAGAGCATACCGCGAACACGGCGCGGCTGATCCTCGGGGCCGCCTACGGCAGCGGGTTCGACATCGTGGAGCTGGCGGCGATGGCCGGGGCGCGGCTGTTCGCCGAAGGCGGCACCACGGGCGGCATGTCATTGAGCGGCATGGCGCTGAACTGGGGCGCGCCGCTCCCGGCGAACGCAAGCGCTTCGGCGGGCGGCGACACATCGGGCGGCGGCATCCAGATCACCTACTCGCCTGTCATTCACGCGCCGGACACGGAAGGCGTTCGCCGGGCGCTGAAAGAGGACAAGCAGGAGTTCGAGAGAAAGCTGGAAGAATGGTGGGCAAGGAAGCAACTGTATGAAAGCATGGTGAAATACTGATGATCCAGTACAGCGGACTACAGTATAACGTTGCGGCCAACGAGAGCTTTGACAGCATCGCGCTGGCCGTTTACGGCGATGAGAAATATGCCGCCGATCTCATGGACGCCAATCCCAATTACTGCGGACAGACGGTTTTCGACGGCGGCGAAGCGCTGCTGCTCCCCGTTCTGGACGTGCCCACACAGAACGACGAGGCGGCGCTGGCAAACACAATCGCGCCGTGGAAGACATGACAAAAGCGCGAGCGCTCGCGCTTTTGGAAAGGCAGTGAGCATATGGCGACGATGGGAAACTGGAACGGCCATACGTTTGTGGTGAGCCCGAGCCTGATTCGCGGCTACACGGATTTGAGCATCGAGGGCGGCTGCGAGACGACCACCAAGAACAGCGACAAGCAGAAATACGAGGAGCGGAAATACGGGGAAAGCCCCACTGTTTCGTTCACCATAGGGCTGAACGCTCAACTGGGCGTGACCGACGTATACGGCGAGGCGATGGAGTTCGTGAAGGAGGCCACGGAAGGGGCGTGCGCCTATTTCTATCTGGGGGCAACCAAGCTGATTCCCGCCAAGCTCATACTGACGAAGGCGAGCGTGACCGAGATCGTGAACATGCCGGGGCGCGGCGATCAGTGGATAAGCTGCGACGTGAATCTGACGCTCAAACAGGGCGCAAAGACGGATGGAAGCAATGGCGTGAGTTCAGGAAGCGGCGCGGGCGGAAGCGCGAAGGCGAGCGTGAAGACGAGCGGCGCAAAAACCAGCGTGAAAGAAATATCTCCAACAGAGATGTTGAACAACGTCAAAAACTTCATCAGCAATGCGAAAACGGCTTCTTCCGAGAAAACAACGGGAGGTCTCCAATATTTGGACACCATGGCCTCCAAGGCGGCCCAATCGACGAAGACCACTGCGACAAAGGTTAATGCCACAACGAACCGAAAATGCGACATTACAAAGGACAAGATCACGCTGGTCGGCAAATCGCCTGCAATCGCCGTGAGCGTGAGATAGCGGGGTGAGATCATGGCGCAATACATCATCACAAACCAGCCGGAGCCGGTTGAGTTTGAAATCGGGAACGACCTGATCGCCCGCACGATCCAGAACGCAAAGAACCTGCTCATGACGCAGATGGGCGAAGTGCCCTATGACCGGCTGCGTGGATTCGACCCGGCGCTGTATCACCTGCCGCTCGGGCAGATGCGCGAGGCGCTGTTGCCGGAGCTGGACAGGGTGATGCAGTGGGAGCCGGACGTTGAGGTGGTTTCGGCGACGGCGAAGCCGAACGACGCGGGCGAGATCGTGATAACCTGCGTGATTGACGTGACGATAGAGGAGTGATGCACGTGGACGATACGGAGCTGCACTATGTCGACTATGACGCGGAAAAGACATGGGATGAGATGATGCGCGTTTACCTGAAAGAGGGCGGCGACATCCTCTACCCCGGCGACGAGAAGGAAATCCTGTTGCGGAGCGTGCTCGCCATCGCCACGGCGATCATGGCGAAGGTGGACAGCGCCTTGCGCATGGACACACTGACCTACGCGACGGGCGATTATCTGAAAGAATACGGCCTGAAACGCAACTGCGTGTTCATTGAGGCCGTTCCGGCCACGGCCCCGGTGGAGATCACCTTTCGGGCCAGCGGCGTGGCGCAGACGCTCGAAGCGGGCACGGAGCTGACGGCGGACGGCGCGATGATCTATGTTTTGAGCGAGGATATCGACGTGACCGGCACGGCGCAGAGCGTGAGCACGACCGTGACATGCCAGACGCCGGGCGCGATTGGCAACGGCCTGCACGAAGGCGCGCAGCTGCAATTCATCGGCAACGTGGACGGCTTTGTGAGCGCCATCGTGACCGAGACGGCCAGCGGCGGCGTGGACGCCGAGGACGAGGAGGTCTATCGCGAGCGCATCCGCAACTACGGCCTCGCGGGCGTTACCACCGGGCCGGAGCAGCAATACGAGAGCGCGGCGATGGCCGTGAGCTCGCAGATCATCGACGCGCGCGCCATCAACGACGGCGGCGGCGAGGTGGGCATCTACCTGATCCTCGCGGACGGAGCCGACCAGACGAGCATTTTTAGCAGCGTGGCGCAGGCGCTTTCCGCCACGACGACGCGACCGCTGACTGACCACGTTGTGGTTCACGCGGCGGCAGAGGCGGCCTACACGCTGAACGTGAAGGTTTGGTACAGCCAATACGCGGGCATTGGCGACGATGTAACGGGAGCCATCGCGGAGTATCAGGCATGGCAGGATCACCGCATTGGCAGGGCTTTCAATCCGGATAAGCTCACCGCTATGCTGTATCAGGCCGGATGTGAGCGCGTGCAATTCCTGGAGGGCAGCGGCATGGGCGAAGACCCGGAGGCCGCCGAGTATACGGAGATCGACCCGGACGCGCACTGCAAGGGCACAATCACCCTGACCGTTGTAAACACATAGAGGGGTGAGCGCGTGAACATCAGCTTCAACATCGAGCGGCTTGTGCCGCGATTTTTATTGGGCGACAAAAACGGCTGGGCGATGGCGAAAGCCATTGAGCGGGCGTTCCAGATCGTGGCCGAGGCCGCGCAGACGGGCATCGACATCATTCAAGACCCGCAGAAAATGCCGGAATGGCGGCTGGACGAGCTGGCGGGCGAGCTGAACTGCCTGTACGACTACAACGGCACCATCGAACAGAAGCGATACTGGATCACGAACGCGATATATCTCTATACCGTGTACGGCACGCCGCAGGCGATCTACAATTTCCTCGAAGGTTTTTTTCAGACGGTTCAGGTTGAGGAGAACTGGGAATATGGCGGCGACCCGTTCCATTTTCGCGTGACGGTTTCGGGCGGGAGCTATGACGCGGCGAAGATCGCATGGGCGCAGAAGGCGATCATGAACGTGAAGAACACGCGCAGCGTTCTGGACGCGGTGATCGTTGACAACAGCAGCGAACTCGTTCTGCGCGGCGGCTTCGACTGGTTCCGCTCGCCCTATTACTTCGACGACGAGGAGATCACCACGGGCGACGGCATCGAGGACTGGATCGAGGAGAGCACGGACGACATCGCCTACACAGACGTGTCGCGCACTGACGAGGGAGTGACGGGATAATGGCAGCAATCACGATTGGCGAGGCCATGCTGACCGGCGAGCGGCAGCACATGATCGACATGACGGCCGGCGGGCGCTACATGATCGGCGGGACATGGTACAGCGCGAAGATCAACAGCGCCGCCATCCAGCAGAACGGGGCCGTGCACATCACGGTCTACGCGAAAAGTCAGGACACGGCGCTGACACCGGCGACGCGCTTCCAACTGCTGAACGCGGCGGGCACGGTGCTGGCGGAGCGGCAGGAGACCATTTCGTTTACGAGCGGTCTCGAAGCCATCCTGATCCGCTTCAAATTCGGCCTGAGCGTGGGCGCTGACGAGGAGGTGTAATCCCCATGGACAAGATCGACTACGAGAAGATCAATTTCAGGCGGCGCACGGTTCAATATGCGCGCAGCTACACCGAGGAGAGCAACGCGGGCGGCGGCATCACGCACACGCCCGCGCCTGGCAGCGTGCTCGACGACGGCGTTCTGCCCACGCCGGAGAATATGGCCTACATCGACGGCAAGATCAAAGAGCTGGTCGACGCGGCGAACGCGCTGATCGAGGAAGCCGAGGCTCTTGAGAGGACGGTGAGCGCGCAGGGCACCAGCATCGGCAACAACGCGCGCGGCATCAGCGACGTCCAGCGGGTGAACGAGCAGCAGAGCGCGGCCATCGCGGCGCTTACGACGGCGCACAACGCGCTGGCCGAGGACGAGGAAGCGCTGGAGGGCAATTTCAACACCTTCACCGCGCGGCGGGACAATCCGAATGAGGTGACGAAGGCGCAGGTTGGCCTCGGCAACGTGCCCAACGTTTCAACCAACGACCAGACGCCCACGTTCACAGAGGCGGCGAGCAATCAGAACCTCGTGAGCGGGGAAAAGCTCTCGCTCTCGCTGGGTAAAATCGCGCGGGCGGTGAAGCAGCTTTGGGCACACATCAGCGACACCAATAACGCCGCGCATAAGGTGACGAAGGCGCAGGTTGGCCTCGGCAACGTGCCCAATGTGACGACGAACAACCAGACGCCGACGTATCAATGGAGCGAAAACCTTGTCAATCTGGTGAGGGGCGAGACTATGAGCACGGCCTTCGGCAAGATGGCAACCGCCATATCAACACTGTGGCTGCACATTACGAACCTGAACAACCCGCACAACACCGGCATGTTCGATATAATTCGGGGCACGCTCGGCCTCGCGACCGAGCCAGATGTGGTCGGCACATTCACCGGCAACGGCGCGAGCGCGGCATCCATCACGGTCAATGGATATAGCCGGAAGGGACAGTTCATCAATCTCGGATTCGCGCCGAGGCTCGTTGTGATCCTGATCTACACCGGGACGGACGTTCGCGGGCACAGCCAAAATATGCTCAGCACCAGCGAAGCCGTTTACCCGACTGACCATCGCACCATGCTTGACGTGGCAATGGGGCAAAAGATGGGCATTGTGTGCATCGGCCCGAGCCTGAATTACTATCATTCGGGCTGCGGAACAACCTACAGAACCGCGAAACCCGAGGCTTTGCTTGACCGCAAGCACGGGGGCGCGGTGGTGTATGGCAACGGTTTTATTGTGCAGAGCTACAATGTCGCGGATACGGACACCGTTATGCGCATGAACATTAAGGGCCAGCAGTACCCATACATGGCGTGGCGATAAAGGGAGGGATGAGACATGGCCTATCCTGCCCACAACTGGGGCTACAAAGAGAAGATTGACCACGAGCTGCTGAACAACATGGAGCAGGGCATCGCCGAGGCGCACGAGATGGCGGAGAGAGCGGAGAGCGCGCAGGAGCTCCGCACCGCCTTCGACATGCTGGCGAGCCAGACGCGGGCGGCGATCCGCGAGCTGGACAGACGGCTCACGGCACTCGAAAACTCATAAAAGGAGCGTGACGAACCATGGAGAACGAGGAATGGCGCATTGTGAAGCGCGACCCCGGCAATGTTTTGACCGTGCTCGTGAAGAACAGCGGGGCGACCGCGAGCATTCCCGAGGAGGCCGCGCCGGGCAGCACGGCCTATACTGCCGACATGAGCTACATCGCCACCAAGGATTTGGACGGCGAATGGAAGCAGATTGGAGCGTGAGGGCATGGCGCTTGATCCTGTGAGCGTGGGCGCGGCGATGGCCCTGACGGGCGGCGCGGCGGAGAAGGCGAACGAGGCGGCGGCGGAAGCGGAAGCGGCGGCGAAGGGCGCGAGCGCTTACGCCAAGGACTACCGCGACGTGGACGCCGATCTCCGGCTGATATACAGCCAGATGCAGGCGCGAATCCGCGCGCTCGAAAAGACGGTTGAGACAATGCAGAGCCAGATTGCGGCAATGGCGGGCCAATAAGGCCCGCTTTTGCATAATAAAGCGAAAGGAAGTGACGACGGAGCATGAGCATGAGAGTTCAGATCATCGAGACCGGCGAGGGGAAGGACTTCGAGGATAGCTACGCGCTGCGACTGATCGAGCAGGGCGACGCGATCCTCGTGAGCGGCGACACGCCCCCGACGCCGGAGCCGGAGCCCATCGACCCCAGCCAGTACGGCCCGTTGATTCGGGAGCTGCAGAGCACCACGGCGGACATGCAGACGCAGATCGACGGGCTTAGGGCCGACGCCAGCGACGACCGCGTGTTTGCAAACATGTATCAGAGCATCGCGCAGGCGCAGGAGCGGCAGCTCGAATACACCGAGGAGCACCTGCAGGAGGAGATCGACGCGATGAGCGGCGCCGATGAAGGAGGCGAATAAGCAATGGCAAAGAGAAGCGTTAAGCTGGATGAAGCGCTTGAGGAAGAGATCACTCAGGCGGAGGAAATGGCCCCGGAGCTCGACGAAAAGGAGCTAGCCATGATCGAGGACGAACAGCGGGAGGAGCACGAAAAGAGCCTTGCCCCCTACCGCGCCGTTCACGCCCAGCAGAACGACCAGGACGACCTTCTGGCGGAGCTGCTTTTCGAGGTTGATCTGCTGAAACTGGGACTTGACGAATAACGAGAGGAGTGCATGACAATGGCATACAAGCTGATGAAGCGCATCATCGAGCGCGGCGGCTACGATAAGGCCGACGTGATGGACAAGCTGGATACCTACTACGCCTCCGGGCGGCTGACGAAGGAACAGTATGAGGAGCTCATGGCGCTGGTCAATCCCCAGCCCGCGCCCGAACCTGAAAGCGAGGGTGAATAAGCATGGCCAATTCGGCGCTTGAATATTACGCCCAGTCGCTGGGCAACGTCGTTCTGCGCGACGCGGACGGCAACCCGAGCATCTTTGTTCGCCACCCGAAGCAGAAATCCAACGAGTTTGACGCGGCGCTGCCGGATCACACCCATCCGGCGTTCGTCGTGAACAACACCGAAGACCCGGCGATCCTGATCGGCAAGTACATGTCCTCTGAACTGGCGTCCAACGGCACACAGTACAGCCTCCCCAACATGCCGCCTCGCGTGACCATGACGTATGACACGTTCCTGACGAAGATGAAAGCCTTTGGCGGGGATGTGACCGGCCTGACCATCGCGGATCACGGATTGCTTGTGCTGATGGCCCACAAGGCGGGCTTTGTGAGCCATGGCAACAACAGCTACGGCGCGGACTACCGCGCGGGCACTAACTATACCCTGGGCAAGGCCGTGGCCGTTGGCGACAAGAGGATTTTCCGCGGCTGGGAATACACCTGCCTGATCCCCCATACCACCGCCGACACACTGCTCCCCACCGACGCGCCCGCATACTGGAAGAAGGGCAAGCAGGTGGGCGGTACGCCAGTTATGAGCCAGGTAGCCAGCGGCAACAACTACAACGGCTACAACACCCTGACCGGCTCCGGCCCCATCGACTGGAACATGCTGGACGATCCCTGTCTGGAAGCGGACACTCAGGGCAACGCCCTTGAACAGATTTACGGTTTCCGCCTGGTAAACTGCGAAATCCAGATCATCCCGGACAACAACGCCGCCGACCCGGCCTGCGACATGAGCGCGTCTTCCAGCGCGTGGCGCGCCATCAAGCCGCACGCGAACGATGACGGCTACGATCTGGTGGCCCCCGGCACGGAGGGAACGGTGCACTACAACTGGCTGAATGGCAAGATCACACTGGACACCGTGGTTCCCAACTTTGACAACCAGCAGCGAAGCACCACGTTCAAGAGCGTGGCCGTGAACACGGAGAACCTGCCCTATGTGCCCACCATCCTGTATGAGCTGGGTCTGGCTCCCATCCCCGGAACCGCCGTTGACGGCACGCTGTATGTGCAGTTCACCGCTGATGAGCGCGTCGCCCGGCGCGGCGGCAGCTACTACAGCACGTCTAACGCTGGCGTGGCGTGCTTGCACTGCGACAGCGCGCGCTCGCCCTCGCACTCGAACCTCCGCGCGCGGCCCCGCTCCCGTCAGAAAACCTGATCCCTGAATCCTGATTCCCTGAGGGCCGCGCGACAGCGCGCGCCCTCCCCTCTCATTGAGCGCATGGAGGACTGACCGATGGCTGACAACAATATGACGGGCGCGGCGGCGCATATCGAGGATGAGCTCGACGGCCAGAAGGCCCTGAAAAAGGTTGAGGAAATGATCGACATGGCCTACGAGATCATTCCGCATTGGCCCGCCGTGTTCCGCTACAGCCGGGGCGAGAGGATATTCCACCTGCTCTACGAGATGGAGGAATTATGCGTGGCGGCTCACTTGAAATATTTCAAAAAGAGCACGCTGCAAGACCTCGACATCAAGAACCATCAGCTGCGCCTCGCCATACGCGGGGCGCGGCGAAAGAGCTTTACCGACAAGGCGGGGCACAGAAAAACCCTGCTGCAATCCGGCGGCTACGAGAAATGGGCGCAGCTCTCGATGGAGGTTGGCAGCCTGATCGGCGGCTGGATGGTTTCGGTGAAGGACAGGAAGAAGACGGAACAGGAATAATCCTGATCGTCATTGGGAACGCGCCGAGAATTGGTCATGAGCTTATGGGCGGCGGCATTTGTCTGCGCGTCGCCCGGCGCGGCGGCAACTACAACAACACGTCTAACGCTGGCGTGGCGTACTTGAACTGCAACAACACGCGCTCGAACTCGAACACGAACAACGGCGCGCGGCCCCGCTCCCGGACACAGCGAAGGCCCTGCATGGCATGCCCAGCAGGCGGCGACAGGACGGGAGGGGCGCGTTTCCAGCAACGTGCATTTTCCGCACATTGCAAATAACATGCTGGGCCGTTCCGACATGGGCGGCGCGGCATTGCCGTGAAGCGCCCGGAAGGGCGTATGGAGAAACCGCCATTGCGGCGGCGCGCGACGCTTCGGCCCGCGCGCGGGCGGCGTTTATCCAGATCGGCGACGACACGCACGGCACGACGGCCTATCACATGGGGCAGGGTGATGATCTTTGGACAAGCTGCACGACCTAAAGACGCACATCTGCTCCTACGACAATCTGTTTGAGGCGTATGTTTCCGCCGCGAAGGGCAAAGCCGACCGCGCGGAAGTGATGCGCTTCGCGTTTGACCTCGAAGATAACCTTTTCCAGATTCAGCGCGAGCTTATGGACGGCACCTACAGGGTGGGGCCATACCGGGAGTTCTACGTGCGCTACCCCAAGCCGCGCCTCGTGATGGCGCTGGGCTTTCGCGACCGCGTTGTGCAATGGGCGATATACCGGCAGATCGACCCCTACGTGGACAAGCGGTTCATCGCGCACAGCTACGGATGCAGGCGCGGCAAGGGCACGCTGGCCGCCGCCCAGTGCCTCATGAACTGGCAGCGGATCATCAGCCGAAAGCCGGACGCGGGCGACTGGTGGATCATCAAGGGCGACATCAGCAAGTATTTTTACCGCGTGGATCACGAACTGGTGCTGGATTTTTACCGGGACATCTGCGATGAGGACTGGTTCATGTGGCTCATGGACGTAATCATCAACAACCCGGACGTGCCGTTTGGCCTGCCGGAGGGCATGGGAATAGACGAGTGTCCACGGGATCAACGGCTCTTTGAGATCGGGCAACCGATAGGCAACCTCACGAGCCAGGAGACCGCGAACATCTATCTTGACCGCTTCGACCAATGGTGCAAGCACGCGCTGGGGCTGCATTACTACGTCCGCTACATGGACGACTTCTGCGCCATCGTGAAGGGCAAGGACAACGCGGCGCGCATATTGCGGGTCATGACCCAATACCTGCGCGACGAGCTGCGTCTCGACATGAGCCGGAAGGCCCGCATCGTGCGCGCGGACAGGGACACGGAGTTTGTGGGCTACAGAGTTTCGCCGCACGGCCTGCGCCTGCGGAAGAAGACGGTGCAGCACATCAAGCGGAGCCTGAAACACGTGGCCGGGCTGTACGCCGACGGCGCGATCCCCTACGACCGGGCGAAGGACAGCGTGATTTGCTACTGGGGACTGGCTGAGCACTGCAACGGACAGTATATCCGGCGCTGGATCGAGGAAAACGTGGTGCTGAAAAGACGGGAGGAGGCGGCATGAGCCGATGGAGGGGCCTTGAAATTCTACACATTGCACCCGAATGACGATGGCAGCGTTGACGTGTATCTCAAACCCGACGTTCGGCGCTACGAGACGCCCCTCGGCGTGACGGAATACGACGTGACCGTGCCGGTCATTCGCGGCCTCGCCCCATGGCCGGGCATGGAGGACGACATACGCGCGCACTACGACACATGGCGCGCGAGCGCGGAGGTGATCGAACTGTGATCATAGATGTTTCAAAGCATCAGGGAAAAATCAACTGGGATGCGCTCGCGCCGCACGTGGACGTGGCGATCCTGAAAGCCACTGGGGATCTGTATGAGGGCGTCGACCCGTATTTCCACGCGAACGCGCGGGCGTGCGTTGAGCGCGGCATACCGATTCACGGCTTTTGCTACTCACGGGCGCACTCGAAGGACGAGGCGCGCCGGGAAGCGCGGCTGCTCGTTGAGACGGCAGGGCTGTATCACCCGGTGAGCTACGTGCTCGATCTTGAGGGCGAAGCGCTCGCGGACGTGTGCGCTGTGGCCAATGCGCAGGCTTTTATGAGCGAGCTTCGCGCGCTGGGCGCAAGGAAAATCGGGCTTTACACGGGGCATTATGCCTATCTGGAACATGGGCTTGAAGAGATAGACCACGACTGGCTGTGGATTGCGCGCTACGGAAAGAACACGGGCGAGATACCGCCCGCACAATATCACCCCGTGCCGTGCGATTTGTGGCAATACACAAGTCAGGCGAGTGTTCCGGGCATCACGGAAAACACGGTGGACGTGAGCGTGATATGGGGAGACAAGCCCATGAGCTATTTTACGGGAGAGGATGATTTGACAATGACGGTTATGATCGGCTCCGCGAGGGGCGACGAGAACGGCAGAGCCTACGGCGGGCAGCCGGGCGACCAGACCGGCAAAGAGGTTTCGAGACAGCCATGGTACAAGCACCCGCAGGGCTGGCGCGTTTTCCGCGCGAAGGACGCCGAGGCGCGTGAGAAGATCGGCGCATGTATGGACGCGGCCTGTGACAACAGTCACATCGGCTACGACCAGAACGACCGGCTCACGCTCTACAGCGTGGCCGAGGGCGTCGATTTTGATTGCGGGAAGGTCGAGATCGACTGCGAAACGGACTGCAGCGCGCTGGTGCGCGTGTGCTGCGCGTTCGCGAAGATCGACCTGCCGAACTTCAACACACAATATGAGCCTGAAATTCTGGCGCGAAGCGGCGCGTTCGACGAGCTGACCGGCGCGGCCTTCACTGACTATTCCGACCGGCTGATGCGCGGCGACATCCTCGTGACGCGCGGCAAGGGACATACTGCTGTGGTTTTGAACGACGGCGACAAGACGGGCAAGATCGCGCGCGGCGACGTGGGCGACGAGGTGACGGCGCTCCAAAAAGCACTGGTGAGGCTGGGCTACAACCTCGGCAGCTACGGCGCGAACCGGGATGGCGTTGACGGCGAGTTCGGCGCGAAGACGGAGGCGGCGGTGAAAGCCTTCCAGAAGGCCAACGGCCTGCCGCAGACGGGCATGGCCGACGCGGCCACGCTGGCGCTGCTCTACGCCCCGGAGAAGACATACACCGTAACCATCAGGGGTCTTCAAAAGGCCGAGATGGAGGCCATGAAGGGCCGCTGGCCGGATGCGGAGGTGAGCGAGGAATGAGCGACACGGTTGTTGTGGCGCTTGTGGCCGGGCTGGCCGCCATCGTGGGCGCGCTGATCGCGCAGATCGGCGAGGGCATACGGCAGCGGCGCAAGCGCAAATACGAGAAGGCGGACAGCAAAGAGGCCGTGATCGAGGCATTGAAGGACGGCTTGAAATGGGTGCTGTACGACCGGGTGCGCTACCTCGGACAAAAGTACATCGCGGACGGGCGCGTGGACTTCGACGACCGAAGAATCCTTAACCTGATGCACAAGTCATATCACGACGGGCTGGGCGGCAACGGCGATTTGGACAATGTGATGAACGACGTGAACCGCCTGCCGCTCAAACGATAAGGAGGACGACAATATGGACACCATCAACCTGACCCCCATCTTTCAGGCGATCATCGCCCTGCTGGCGGCGCTCATCACCTACCGGCTGATCCCGTGGATCAAGGCGCGCACGAGCGAAGACCAGCAGCGGGGCATTTCGGCAATGCTTCGCACGCTTGTGTTCGCGGCGGAGCAGATTTACGGCGCGGGCAACGGCGAGGAGAAGCTGAACTACGTGTGCCAGCAGCTCCGGGAGCGCGGCTATGAAGTGAGCCTGCCGGAAATTGAAGCGACAGTATACGAGGCCTTCAACCAGTTCACGCCGAAGCTGGGCAGCGGCAATACTTACGTACTGCCAGACGACGCCGCGCCTGACATTGAGATCACGCACTGGCCGCTGGAACAGCTTAAATCCTTCTGCGAGCTGAACGGCGTGCCCTGCGAGGGCTGCGAGACGCGCGAGGACTACATCGACGCCATCGGGCACTGGGGCAAGGACGACGGCGAATGCCGGGACTACTGCGAGATCGAGGGCACGGAGCCTCCTTCCGGCGCGGCGGAGGGGCCGCAGGCATAAATTCCCGCGCGCGTGGGAATTTGCCCATTCCTGACTTTGGAGGGATACACATTGGATATACCCTGCAAGGACTGCGAGGAGAGGACGAGCGAGTGTCACGCGACATGCAAGCGCTACGCCCGATACGCCAAGGCGCGCGAGGTACAGCGCAACGCGAAGGCCAAGAGGAAGGCGCTCGAACGGGCGGCCACCAGCAGCGCGAAGAAGCTACAGGCCTATGAGGCCAAGATCAAGCGGCGCGGGAAGCGGTAACATCCCGCGCCGCGCTTATTTTTTTACCCTATGATTTCCGATTGCAGGAAAAAAGTGAAAAGGAGCGGAGAGCCATGACGATAACGCGGGAAGACATAATGAAACATCTGGAATACTGGCGGGATCAGCTCGAAATGTGGGATTATGTGTGGGCGCATTTGGACATTACGGACGAGGATGACGAGGGCACGATTGCCTTCAAAATCTACCTGCAGGATCAGAGCAGCCGGGAACTGAGGCGGAAAATGAGGGAGTATGGATTCAAATACCCCTACGACATGCGCATTACAGACCTGATTTCAAAGGGCGAAATTGCCGACAAGATATTGGAGAGGGCGGGAAAAGAGCTGTACGATTATAACCGGGCCTGCGCGTCTAGCCGCTGGTAGCGCGGGGCTGGTTTTTCCGAAAATGAGACAATCGGAAAACGGACGGAGGGCGGACGAAACACCCAGGTAATTCAAGGCATTTGGGGAATGGCCGATTTCCGATTCTCTATACGACATGAAAACGAGAAAGGACGTGAGCGCATGGCAAAGGCGCAGCCGATTCGGGACAAGACGAGGGTTCAGGACTTATTGAGAATTCTTGAAAAGGACACAACCGATATGGGCAGGAAGCGGTACCTGCTGTTCATGACGGGCATCTACACGGGCCGCAGGATCAGCGACATTGTACGCCTGAAAGTGGGCGATGTGCGCGGGCGCGAGAGCATTTTGATTGTGGAGAAAAAGACGCAGAAGGAGACGGAAATCTTTCTGCCGGACAAGCTGCAGCAGGCATACAAAACCCTGCTGGCCGGGCAGACGGACGACGATTGGGTGTTTCCATCCGACAAGGCGGGCAGGATCGCCCACGAGAGCAGGCACATCACCACGCGCACAGCCTACAATTACATGAAATCCATTGAGGAAGCCGGGCGGCTGGGCGGCGCGGACGCACACATATCCACCCATACCATGCGCAAGACGTTCGGGTATCAC
>ODAI014042201.1_pt1 | contig 18986 bp, 13 predicted proteins | sample 1539321 | NCBI WGS metagenome assembly ODAI01 (sample SAMN02144231, study PRJEB22623) | gut metagenome | biome: sheep rumen | host: Ovis aries | place: New Zealand
GGCTTATCCATATATTTTACACTATTTCCGACAATATTGTTAATGACTCTCTTCATCTGTTCGGGATCGGCAATGATCTTCGTGTCGGGCGCGACCATATTCGAATAGTTGAGCGTGATCCCTCTCGACTCCATGTCCATGCCGATCTCTTCCACGCAGTCGCCAAAATAGTCCGCGACGCTGATCTTATGGAAATTATAGGGGATCTTGTCGTTGTCGATCCGAGAATACAGCGTCAGCTCATTGATCAGCGTATCCATATCATTAGCTTTATTGTAGATCGTCCGTATATACTTCTCCTGTTTCTCAGGCGTGTTTGCGACGCCGTCCATCAGGCCTTCGACATATCCCTTGATCGATGTGATCGGGGTCTTGAGATCGTGTGAGATATTCGTGATCAGCTCCCTGTTCTGCCGCTCTCTCTCAAGTTTCTCTTCCGCGGACTCCTTGAGCCTGAGTCTCATATCCTCGTAATTCTGATAGAGATTGCCGATCTCTCCCCGCTCGGAAGTCTGCAGGCGGTAATCAAGGTTCCCGTCCCTGATGTTATTCATCGCGACATTGAGCTTATTGATCGGATCAAAGAAATTGCCTTCCAGCCATCTCGTAAGCAGAAGCGCTGTAAACAGAAGGATCATCACCATAGCGATAAACATGCCCGCCATGAACTTCCTCGATACAAGGGAGACGATCCTCGTGATAATGAAGATACTGCCCTCAGAACCGTCCTCGAAGGTGAAATCCAGCTGCTTGACGATCTTGGCCATGCGGTCGATATAGTAGCCGGTCCCCTCATTCTGCTGCGCATGGCTGTAGCCCGGCAACACCGGAAAGTCCTGCGAAGCCGCGGTCTCATTTCCCGTGTAATACAGGTCCTTCCCTTTTCTCACAATAATATAGGAATTACTGACACTGACGCGCTCGGAGAGAGACTGCAGGTAGCCAGGGTCCTCCACGATCGCCGGATCCTCATCCAGATCCTGCTGGATCTTCTCGTACGTGCCGTCCAGCAGCTCGCTGTACTGCTGATAGTCGTCCGTCAGAGATCTGTAGTCCAGATACTGCGCGAAATGCTTGGGGTCCTCTCCGCGAGCCATCGCATTGCCGATCACGACAAAAGAGATCATGAAAAGGAGCATCGGCAGTACGATGATGATCGTAAACGCTATGATGATCCTCTGTCTGAACGTCATACGAGCCTCCTTTCCTAAAAGCATTTCAATGCTGCGCTCTCATTATATCATACTTATGAGGGCGTTAAATTCCACTTCTTCCGCTGCCGAAAGAACAGCCGGACTTGCAAATATACAGCCTAAAGTGACATAATGACATCAGTTCCGCGCTTTACGGACATGATAAGTAAAACCTTTCCATCAGCATGATCATACGGAGAATACAAGAATGAAAAAGATTACAAGCTTTACGATCAACCACCTTGATCTCGAACCCGGCGTCTATGTCTCCAGAAAAGATATGTACGGCGATGCCGTCATTACAACTTTCGACCTGCGCATGACAGCTCCCAACAAGGAGCCCGTCATGAATACCGCTGAGATGCACACGATCGAACACCTCGGCGCCACCTTCCTCAGAAACCACCCCGACTATGCCGACAAGACTGTCTATTTTGGTCCCATGGGCTGCCGCACAGGATTCTACATGCTGCTGGCGGGCGATTACTCCTCTCGCGATGTCGTACCGTTAGTTACCGACATGTTCCTCTTTATCCGTGATTTCCGCGGGGAGATCCCGGGCGCTGCGGCAAGGGACTGCGGCAACTACCTCGACCAGAACCTGGGCATGGCAAACTGGCTCGCAGACCGATATCTGAAGAACACCCTCATCGGGATCGATGACAAGCACCTTGTCTACCCCGAGTGACCTTATCCGCTGCTGCCGCCGGTTTCGGCGGCAGTTTTTCATCCAGGCGTTTTCAGAGCGATTTCACCATATGCCCGACAATAGACGCGCAGTGCTCAGCCGCCTTGGCCTCAAACACTTCGTAGGAAACGTGTACACTCTCATCCGCCTTGTCGGAGATCGCCCGCACGATCACAAACGGGATCTTATTCAAGTAGGCCGCCTGTGCGATCGCTGCGCCTTCCATCTCAGTGCAGAGTCCGCCGAAATCCTTCGCAATGCTGTCTTTTTTGCTTCTGTCGCAGATAAACTGGTCACCGCTGACGACGCGCCCTTCAAAGACGCCGATCTCCGGCGCCGCTTCCCTGCAGGCCTTCACTGCTGCTTCTCTCAGCATCGGGTCCGCGGCAAAAGAGAGCGTATCGATCTGCGGAACCTGCCCCGGCTGGTATCCAAGTCCTGTCACATCCATATCGTGATACATCGCGTCGATCGACACGACGACATCTCCGATATTGATCTCTTCATCTAACGACCCCGCGATTCCCGTATTGATCACATGAGTGACCCCGAACAGGTCGCAGAGGATCTGTACGCAGAGCCCTGCGTTCACTTTTCCGATCCCGCAGCGCACGACGACCACTTCCGTCCCGCCGATCCGGCCTTCACAGAAGCGCATTCCTGCTCTTAGAATCTCGCGCTCCTTCGTCATCTCCCTGGTCAGTCTGGCCACTTCTACTTCCATCGCTCCGATAATTCCGATCTTCACTCGCTTTTCCTCTCTTTCCGCCTTACATAAACTGCCAAAATACCGGCTGCCGCCAGTGTCAGTCCGATGCCGGCTATCCTTCCCGGCACCCTGAACCGCATAGAAATATGATTTTCACCCTGTTCAAGCGGGATCCTTACGAGGCAGCCCTCAAACATCCCGCATTTGATCTCATCGCCGTTTACTCGTACTTCCCATCCGTTAGAAGCGGGCACACTGACCACCAGATCCTGCCCGTCTGAGGCATTCACTGTACAGGTGATCTTCCCGTTCATGATCTCAAGTTCTCTCACCGCTTCCGCCCGCTCGCGGATCCTCATCGCCGCTTGCTCCAGCCGGTCCGGATCAAGCGCATAGAACTGCTCCTTCACAAGGCTCGGCTCCGACGGTGTCTCAAGGATCACGCGCACTGTCTGTGCCGACTCCCCGGCGGGGATGTAAAACACTGAAGGCGAAAGCCAGTCGCCATACCCGAATCCCAGTTCTTCACTTACAAGGAGCCTTCCCTCCATAGTCCCTTCCCAGGGCAGATTTCCGTAAAGGCATCTCTTTCCGTCCGGAACTGTGATCGTCCAGGTCGTCTTTCCCGCCTCATAATCCTTAACGGCTTGAGCCGGTACAAACAGCTCTGCTTTCTGACCTGAAAGTGATCCGTAAATTCTCTCCAGACACTCAAAAGGATCTTCCTGTTCCGGAGGCATCTTCTGCTCTTCGTCTCTTTCGAGGATCATTGCCGCCGGCAGTACAAACGGATTCTCATAGACCGCTTTACCGTTATGCTTCCCCAGCTCCTCCACCTCTTTCAGGCCGGGAAGTGAATATGACGAAAGCACATATCGGACACCGAGCAGCGAATCAGCCGGCAAAAAAGACGTATTTACAATGTTGAAGCTCTGGTATTCCTTGCGGTATCCAAGGCGGTCCAGAAAGTCCAGCTGAATATTCTCCGGACAGGATGTATATCCACTCACAGAGGCATATCCGTATGCCATCGCATCCAGATAAGCGGCTGTCAGGCCGTCCTTATTACCGATCCGGGTGGAAGTCTGGTTTACGCGGTAAAACCCTTCATGGTCAAATTGAAGAAGATTCCCGATCTGTTCCTGTTCCTGCCTGCTGTAAGCCGCGTACTCTCCGGCAGTGTCCGTGTGATAGATCCTCAGCATCGCCTGTGTCTGGAGAAACATCTCTCCTATACACATTACTGCGAGTGCGGCCGCTGCCGCTCTTCCCGCAGTTCTCCGGGGAAGCAGCAGGAGAACTGTGATGCCGATCAGGATCATTACCGCTGTTCTGGTGCTCCCTCTGCCGCCTGCAGGCCAGATCCACTGGGATCCCAGCACCAGGAGAAGGCTTGCCGCGCCGGCTTTCAAAATGACTGTTCTCTGCCTTCTTTCCCTGTTTTGTCTGCTTCGCTGCGCTTTCTTATTCCTTTCCGGAAGCGGCTCTTCCTCTGCCCGGTCCTCCCGGTAAAGAGATCCCGCCCAATAGGCTGCCAAATACAGCAGCACAAAGCTTCCCAGGTACCCGTACCGGTACCAATAACTGTTTGAATCCTGAAACAGTGAAAAGAGGACGAACAGCGGCTGCCAGAAACAGGACAACACTGTAAACGCAAGAAGCCCCGCGCCTGCCGCCTTCTCGCTCTTTCCGATCCTGCCGGAACTGAAGAAGGCAGCTGTTCCAAACAGTGCAAATGAGCCGCAGAAAAAGGATACTCTGGTGCTGTCGCTGATCTCCCCGATCCGGTAACTCCTGAGCACTGAGAACGGGTTTCCACGAAAACCGGCGGACAGAAAGCTCCCCGGCTCTGCAGGATTCCACATTGCGCCTTTTCCCTGGCGCAGTGCCAGCACATTGGGAACAAACACTGCCGAAGCCAGCATAAGTCCAAGGCCCATGCCTGCCAAAAATCTGAGTGTCTTCTTCGTCCGGCCCTCGAGCCCTCTCCGGCGTGCAGTCTCGTAAATCAGCCACACACAGCTGAACAGGTAATTGATCCCGCCGGTATACCAATTCACGACCACTGACGCCGCTGCAGACAACGATAACAGCAGCATCGCTTCACGTTCTGTCCTGCGTCCCTGAGCAAGCACTGTCCTGTGTACCCCAAGGACAATAAAAGGAAGCAATATGACGCCATCCAGCCACATCACATTGCTCCCCTGCGCCAGCATGTATTGCATCAATCCATAGCTTACCGAAAGGATCAGCGCCATCTCACTGCGGATCCTGTTCCGAAAACGACAGCTTACAAACCAGGCAAACGATGCGGAGGCGGCGCTGAGTTTTACTGTGATCAGGACTTCCAGAAACAGGTTCATCTGCTCTTTCGGGAACAGCACCACCAGCAGATTGAACGGGGAAGCCAGATAATATGCCCAGATGGCAGCTGCGCTCCCCCCTAGTGTATTGGAAAAGGTGTAGTCGACGGTATTGTTCCCGGTCAGCACATCCCTGTAGTACGCGAACAGATCCAGATACTGGAGCTTCGCATCTGTCACAGCCGGCGTATTGGCCCCGAACGGAACGTAAGAACCGGCGTAAAAAGCCAGCCACAAAAGCGCCGCCGTCACCATCGCTGCCGCAAGAGGAACACCAAACTTCCGGAGGCGGTTCCTCCTGCCCGTTGGCGTTGTATCAGTGCATAAGAGTCTCCCCAATTCTCCTCATCTCCTCATTGTCCTCAAAGACCAGGATCGTATAATCGCCATAGGTCAGCTTCTCCGGGTTGAGACTGTAAAACTCTTCCCGAACATCCTCAGGAGGTGTGTCGTCCACCCAGGGATTGTCCGGATCATCGCCGTGTTTCTCGATCCACTCCTGCCGCTTCTTCTCATCACCTTCTTCGAATTTCTTGAGCAGCACAAAGCTTCTGCCGGGATGCGAAGCGGGGTCATAATGATCCAGATTGTTGAGCCACTGTCTGTAATCGGAAGGGTTGTACGGCTTTCTGGTGCCATCGCTCGCACTGTAATCCCAAAGAGGGAGAACCTCTACTTCGCCGTTTGACAACACCGTATTGACGCTGGCGTTCCAGAAAGAGGCATATCCGTAATGGAGGTCATTCTCCTCAAGGAAACTGATCAATCCCTCGCTGGGATCCACACCGATCTTATCCTTGTAATGCCCCCAGAAATACAGATGGCAGACACAGCAGTAACCGACAATAACAAGACCTGCAAGGATCGCTGTGAGCCGCTCCCTCTTCTTCATATACTCGGAAAGCAGGACCGCGAAGAGCAGGATGTCATCCAGATAAATGGTCAGAAGGTATCTGGGCGCCCACTGGTTACAGGCGATAAATACACCTGCCACAGCCAGATTACTGATCCAGGTATAGAGGATCAGAAAACGGGTAAAGCGGTTTTCGTGTTTCGGATAGCGGATGAGCGCAGCCGCCGGGATCACATACACCAGTACGAGCGCATAGAAATAGTTGATGAATTTCGACAGACCCGGGAAGGAAAGGAAGACCGCACCTTCCACATTTCCGAAGATCATCGTCAGGTTGTTGACAAACTGACCGATCGAATACCAGAGTCCCGAATACTTGTCCATCTTCAGGTAATCGCCCTTACTCTCACTCCAGTACATCGCGCCCAGCCTGCGATAGCAGACAAACGCAGCGATGACCACCACTGCGATCAGGACGACCGTAAGAATACAGCGCTTACTGCGCAGCACTTCCGACGCTTTCTGGTCGTACTCAAGGAAATAAAAGACCAGGATCGATGCCGCAAGCGGAAGCGTCAGGATCATATCCATACGGACACTTCCCAAAAGCGGCAGGAAGAGGACCACTGCCAGCAGGGCCATCAGTGCACCTTTATAAGCAGTCTTGTCCTCGCGTTTTATCAGGATGATCCTGTGCATGATCCCCAGTGTAAACACTACATCAAAAAAGATCGTCACATACGCTCCCTGGAAGAACAGCATGTCCGTCGTCTCATTTGCGACGTCCAGCGTCTGATAGGGGTTCATCAGGAGCATGCACGCAATGATCGCCGCCACAGGATTGCGGTCCCTCTCAGGCATGAAGAGATAGAATACGGCAAGGATCAGGATCACCCACATCACTACAACCATGAGCTCTCTGGCAAGCATCCAGTCCTTGACGACCTTCAGGATCGGGACCAGGATCAGGTTCGGGGACCTGACGAATAAGACCGTACTATAGCACATTCCGGGCGGAAAGAGCTTTCCGCTCTTTATCTGTTCCACTGCCAGCTGCACGAAAAAGGCGCTGTCCGAGTGGAAAAACGCTTTCGTAAACAGGAAGATGATCCCGCAGACACTGATAAACAGTGCTGCCATGCAAATAAGCAGTAAAGCGCTGCCCGACTTTCCGACACCGTTCTGATCAATGCGCGTCTTATTCCCTGTAGTCTTCTTCACTTCTGCCTTCTTCGCTCCTGAACCCATACTCATATTGATCTCCACACACAATCGTGCTTGTTTCTGAAATGCTACTATAATAGAATAACAGTTTCAGTTTTCAGAAACAATGGCAGGATTCCCGAACCGGGTCAGCAGATGGAGACCCACTTGGACTCAGGAGTCTCCCCGCGCGACAAACTGTCAAGCAGCATATTCAGCCTGCGGCCTTTCTGTCTTCTGTCCCGTCTCTTGGCGATCTCATAGTACTTCTTCTCCCTGCGCGTTTTCTGCGGCAGTTTCCGGTAATCGTCCGCAATGATCTTCTTGGCCTCATCGTGCTTAATGATATACCGCAGAATCTGATTGGGCGAAGCGGACGGATTCAGATCACTCTGGCGGTGAAAGGCGCCGTGGATCATCCGCTCCGTCGGACACTGGGGGTCAAAGTGATTGAGATGATACAGCGTGTATTTCATCTCCCCGTGATTGAAGATCTTCCAAAAACCGGCATCCGTCCTCATGTATAGCGTATCCGTTTCCTTCACCAGCCTGAACTCCGCGCCGTGCTTTCTGGCAAGGCTGTCGAGATACCACCCCTGAATGCGGTGATAAGCGCGCATCGTGCTGCAGTACCTGCATGCCCGATATCCCATATGGACCGCGTCTCTGCGGTTCACCTCCTCCCTGTGAGCAGGCCGGATCCTCCTCTCATAGGGACAGCCTGACAGATGATACACTTTCCTGCTCGATCCGGTACTCAGCATCACTTTCATATTAATCTCCTTTCTGCTTCCGCAAGTTCCGGGGCAGGCAGCGTGACTTCTGTCCTGTTCCGGCGGGTTTTCCCTTTTACCTGTACCTATTATCGCACCCAAGGTGTCCCAAAAAACTCCCTCAATAATCTCCTGCGCCGGGCACAGGTTCTCAGTCTGTGTTATACTGACTGCAGCGGCACTGTTTTGACCTCAGCCGCCGGATCCGATCTGTAAATAATAGGAAAAAGGAGCTGAAATGCCCGCAAAAGAACGAAAAGGTGAGAATCAGAAACTGAAACTGCTGTATCTGGCCAGGATCTTCTCCGAAGAGACCGATGAGCGGCACGCGCTGACAATGCCTCAGATCCGTGCAAAGCTCGCTGCCTGCGGTGTGAATGCCGACCGCAAGACGCTCTATCAGGATTTTGAAGAGCTTCGGAACTTCGGAATGGATATTATTGCGGAGCGCGTCGGCAGAGACAGCTATTACTACCTCGGAAGCCGTGACTTCGAACTGCCCGAGCTCAAGCTCCTCGTCGATTCCGTGCAGTCCGCCAAGTTCATCACGGATAAAAAGTCGGGCCAGCTGATCAAAAAACTGGAGGGCCTGGTCTCCCGGCACGAGGGGAAACAGCTCCAGCGCCAGGTCGTGATCTCCGGACGGGTCAAGACGATGAACGAGAGCATCTATTACAATGTAGACAAACTCCACGACGCGATCGGCGCGGGGTGTCAGATCAGGTTTAAATACTACCAGTGGAATGTCCAAAAAGAGATGGTGCTTCGGAAAGGCGGCGCCTGGTACCAGGTCAGCCCCTGGGTCCTTATGTGGGACAACGAGAACTATTACCTCGTCGCCTATGATAATGAGGATCAGAAAATCAAGCATTACCGGGTGGATAAGATGCTGGAGATCTCTGTCACAGATGAGAAGCGGCTCGGACAGGAGGCATTCGGGAGATTTGATATGCCCCGCTACAGCCGGAGCCTGTTCGGTATGTTCGGAGGTGATGAAGTAAAAGTCACGCTCGAAGTGCGCAATGATCTTGCGGGCGTCATGATCGACCGCTTCGGGAAGGAAATTCCCATGATCCCCATCGACAGTGAACACTTCAAGGCCATTGTCACAGTGGCTGTCAGCCGGCAGTTCCTCGGGTGGCTGATCGCGCTCGGTGACGGGATCAGGATCACCGGTCCCGACACGGTCGTCGCGCAGATGAAAGAGGAAGCAGTTCGGCTCGCCAATCAATATGCTTAACAATATACCCCGGACGACTACGTCGCCCGGGGTATTACACGCCATTTTAATGATCCCGATACACGTCAGAGGCTTCTGCCGCTCTCAGGAAGCTTTGAAATTGTACACCGGCTACTCACCATCGATTACATCTCCCGTCTCACGGATCATATCGATGATGTCCTCCAGTGTCTTGTAGGCCATAGGAGCCTCGTCGATGGTCTGTGCGCTCACGGATGTGGTGTAGATACCTTTCATCGTCTCTTTGTACTCTTTAAGGTCAAGGCTCTCGCGCGCTTTCTTGCGGGACATCAGTCTGCCGGCTCCGTGGGGCGCTGAGAAATTCCACTCGGGATTTCCCTTTCCGATGGCCAGGACGCTGCCGTCTCTCATGTTGATCGGGATCAGTACTTTTTCCCCTTCGTGGGCCGCAATTGCGCCCTTTCTGAGGATCATCTCATTCGTATCGATGTAGTTGTGGATCGTGTGGAATCCGTCCGTTCCGCACATTCCTGTGCGGGAGAGAAGGATCTGCGCCATCAGTTCACGGTTTCTTCTCGCGAAGCGCTGACAGATCACAACATCGTGCAGGTAGTCTTCAAGGAAAGTTCCGTAAAGGTAGCAAAGATCCTCCGGAATCGCTGCCTGACTTCTGTCGTACTGCAATTTCAGCTGTTTCAATGCGGCCTGGATCTCTCCATAGCGTCCTGCCGCCTTATACTCCTCGACCAGCGCATCTCTTTGGGCAACGTAATCCTCTTTGCCCTTTGAGAGTTCCACAGCAAGGTGCTGGTAGAGTTCTGCGACCTGTTTTCCAAGGTTGCGGCTTCCGGAGTGGATGACCAGGTACTTCGTGCCGTCGGCTGCTTCATCGATCTCGATAAAGTGGTTGCCTCCGCCCAGTGTGCCAAGGCTTCTCTCCAGTCTCTCTGCGCCTGTTAAATCCTTGTAACAGCGAAGCTCCGTGAGGTCAAACGGCTCCTGTCTTTTCTCCCAGACGTTCATTCCCGAAGGGATAAAATGAGCAGCCTCATCTATTCTGGCAAAATCAAGTTCTGCCTTTCCCAGATTCACCGTGTACATGCCGCAGCCGATATCGACACCGACGATATTAGGAACGGCCTTATCCGTGACGGTCATCGTTGTTCCGATCGTACAGCCCGCACCGGCGTGCACATCGGGCATAATGCGGATACGGCTGCCCCTTGTGAACTCATAGTCACACATTCTGCGGATCTGCTCGATGGCCTCTTGTTCGACCACTTTCGCGTAGCAGACCGCTGTATTTACTTTTCCTTTGATCTCAAACATGGCGGTCTCCTCCTTACTCGTAGATTTATGGGGCCGAAATGTACCGGCTTAACTCTCTTCGCGCCAGTTTAATTATAATTGTTCCGTAAAGTGCTGTCATTAATCTCATAGTATAAAGGGCTGCCGCACAAGCGCAGGGTTTTGAACCCTTCCCGCTGATGCGACAGCCTTTTTTTAAACGCCATTTTATTACATCTTTTATTATGCCAGATTCTTTCTAAGCTCCTCATTGGCCTTTTCGACATTGAGCCTTGTCAGGATCAGAGTGATCAGCAGATTGAAGCACATCGGCATCCACAGATACATGATATGCAGCATGTTAAGAGTTGACGCGGACTGCACCGCAGCTCCTCCGACATACCCGCTGAAGGCCAGAAGCCAGCCCGCCAGCGCAGTGCCGATTCCGCCGCCCAGCTTCGTGCCGAGAGACGTGCAGGAATACATTGTACCGTCGACGCGCTTTCCGCTTGTCAGATAGGTGTATTCCGAGCAGGTCGCGATCAGCGCATTCATGTCGCCCTGCAGGGGGCTCATACCCAGTGCCGCAATAGCGGTGCATACAAGCATCAGCGGCACAGAACCCAAATATCCTGCAATGACTACACCCAGACGTCCGAGCGTTCCGATTGTATAGCCCATGAGGTTGAGCTTATACATTCCGTTAAATTTCGCCACCAAAGCCGGTGTGAACAGAAGACCTATGATCATCGGAATATTGATGAACCATGAGAAGACGCCAAGCAGGTTCGCGTTTTTGAGCACATAAGTCATGTAGTAGATTCCCATGTTCAGCGTTGCGGAGTAGATCTGCATCAAAATATAGGAGGCGCAGATCATCAGATAGTACTTGTTGCGGATCAGAAGCTTAAAAGCGTCCGCGAGAGTATACTTCTCTTCTTCGCCTTCTGCAAGCTTGACTTCCTCGCCCTCTGCCAGTTCTTCAGGTGACAGTTCTTTGACAGACATGACGGAGAGCGTATTGGAGATCACGCCGACGATCGCATAGATGATCGCCACCGTCCGCCATGCCGCTGCGCCGCCGCCAAAGTGGGCGACCAGACCGACAGTAATGGTCTGGATCAGCATGCTTGTTCCGAAAGCGAACATGAAGCGGATGGAGCCCATCTGCACGCGCTCGTTGTTGTTTTTGGTGATCAGCGCGGTCAGCGCCGAATACGCGATGTTGTTGGCGGTATAGAAACCCGCGTTCAGCAGCGTGTAGGCGATAAAGAACCATGCGTACTGCGCTGTCGCACTGATATCGGCAGGGATGCAGAAGATCGCCACAAGGCAGATCGCGCATCCGAAGTAACCGTAAAGCATCCACGGTCTCGCCTTACCCATCTTTGTGTTTGTCTTGTCGATCAGCGATCCGAAAAAGATATCGCTGACGCCGTCAAAGAGCTTGGACACAGCGATCAGTGTACCGACAACTCCCGCGTTCATTCCGACCGTATCTGTCAGGAAGATCATGACAAAGGCGGACAGCAGCGCGTACACAACGTTGCCGGCGATATCGCCGGATCCGTAACCGATCTTATTGACCCATGTCAAATATGTTTTTTCTTTCTGATTGTTCATCATTTTCTCCTCTCACGGATTCATTACATTTCCCCGGGTTCCAGCATGAAAGAAAAGCGGAACGTGTCAGCGGCCACTCTGTATTTGGGCAGCAGATCCGGGCCGCAGCTCTTGGATCCAATGCCGGCCATCTGATGATCGATGCACAGGACCGTGCTCCCGCAGGGCTCCAGCTCATAGTTATGCCTCTTCTGCTCCAGCTCCTCCTGTGTATAAAGAGAAACATTGAAAGAGAAGGTGCTGTCGGGATCCTTGTCCGCGCAGGCAGCTGTCAGGCTCAGGCCCTTTCCTTTCACAGTGACATAGTCACAGTCATAGTGGCTTCCGTTCTCCTGCGGGCGGATATAGTCCTCCTGCATTGAAGCGGCTGTTCCCTTAAAGGAGGCGTGGTGACCGGCATGATGTTTGTCTACGTAGGTTTCCATAGGTCCCATGCCAAAATAGTGCACCTGCCGCATTCCCCCGGTAAGGAACAGGCGCAGTCCGATCCTCGGAAGAGTCTCTACCTCCCGGTCTTTGACGGCGCTGATGTCAAGCAGGATCCTGCCGTCCCCATAGATCGTCACCTTGTTGTCCATCCTGATGATCGGCTGGTTCGAGACCGCTGCTGTGGACTGACGGATCGAGATGACCACCGTATCATTCTCTTCTATCCAAGTCACCTCATATGCCCTTGTCGCAGTATGATCAAGGCGTTCCAGCTTCCAAATGTCGGTGATCGGCGCATCGTTGTCCGTCGGCGCGCGCCACAGATTGAAATCGACCGGGCGATCCAGCATTTCCCTGCCCCGGATCTTCATTGACGTAAACAGTCCGGAAAGTGTATCCAGCTGATATGTAAAACTCTCCCCTTCAATGCGCAGATTCCGTTCCTCTTCGATAACTTTGGGGGCGGCCACAGACGCCGCATTCTCCGGATGTGCCAGGATCGCTGCGGCTTTGAGCGCCCGCGGCTCCACAGTCGGAATACGGATCTCATCAAAGCCCAATTCGTGACCGGCAGGTACCCCGCAGGAATCTTTTTTCATAACATAAGTGATGGTGAGAAAACACCGGCCCTTCTCCGGCACTGTAAAAGCGAGCGGTATTTCTGCACTGGTATGCGGAGCGACTGAAGGCAGCTCGGTATCTCCCGACTCCTTCTCCTTAATTCCAAGCGGTCCCTCTGCGATGATCGATCCGTCCAAAGTGAGCGTCCAGGCGGCGCTGATCTTATCTGCCGGATCCGTGAAATCCATATGGTTTTCTAATATAAGGACCTGTCTGTCGAGGTCGTACGAAGCGCGGAGCGGCCTGTGAACGTTCTTATATTCCATAAGACCCGTGTGGGGTGTCCTGTCCGGATAGACCAGGCCGTCCAGGCAGAAGTTTCCGTCGTGCTGCAGTTCTCCGTGGTCTCCCCCGTACCAGTACATAGCTTTGCCGTTCGGTGCAGTACCTTTGTAGATCGCATGATCACACCACTCCCATACGAATCCTCCGCAGAGCGCCGGGTATTTCTCGGTCAGGTCCAGATACTCCTTGAAATCGCCGGGGCCGTTGCCCATCGAATGACAGTACTCCACCAGCAGAAGCGGCTTGTCCGGCGAATTGTCGAGATACTCCGTCACCTCGTCAAAACCCGGATACATGCGCCCGAAGAGGTCGATGTCCGAGACGTCAAATTCTCTGTCCGGACTCAGATAGAAAGCGCTCTCGTAATGTGTGAGCCTCGCCGGGTCATTCTCCTTCGTCCACCTGAGCGCCTTTTCAAATGTGCAGCCGTAGCCGCACTCGTTGCCCATCGACCAGACCAAAATACAGGGGCGGTTCCGGTTTCTTATGACCATAGAGCGAACTCTGTCCAGCGTGGGTTCAATAAAGTCAGGGTTGTCCGCGATCCTGACGTGCGCCTGCTTCATACGCTCCGAGTAGTCACTCTCCCTGAATTGCAGAGGGGCGGTTCCGTGGCTTTCATTGTCGGCTTCGTCGATGACATAGAGGCCCAGCTCATCACAGAGCTGATAAAACCAGGGCGCGTTTGGATAGTGACTGGTCCTTACTGCGTTGAAGTTGTTTGCCTTGATAAGCTGCAGATCTTTAAGTGCCTGATCCTGCGAACATACCGCACCTGTAACCGGATCTGATTCATGGCGGTTGACACCCCTGAAAGTAATGGGCTCTCCGTTCAGCGTGAGCACAAGATCCCTTACTTCTACTTTCCTGAAACCGACTTTTTCCGTGATGACTTCCTTGCCGGTGTCCATGATCAGCTTGTAGAGGACCGGATTCTCCGCATTCCAGAGTTCAGGCCTGTCAACTCTGATAGAAACGACTTCCCTGCCGGGTCTGACCGTCTCCTTGTGCAGTATTTTGTCACCGTTCGGACCGATCAAAGTCAGGGCTACCGGGATCGGCATCCGGCTGAAGGCAAACCGGATCTTCAGATCAGCACTGAGAAAGTCATCGGACAGCTCTGTCTCGATGATATAGTCCTCAATTCGGTCTGCAGGTCTGTGTAAAAGATAGACATCCCTGAATATTCCGGAAAAGCGGAATTTATCCTGGTCCTCAAGATAACTCCCGTCACACCATTTCAGGACCAGAACTGCTAACAGGTTGTCTCCTTCCTTGAGCAGCTGCGTCACGTCGAACTCAGACGTGTGGTGGGAAATCTGGCTGTATCCCACATACGTTCCGTTGAGCCATACATAGAAGCATGAATCGACACCTTCAAAATTCAGAAAGCTGTGGGGAGCTTTCGGATCCTTATGCCATTCAAAATGATGAAGATATGCCCCGCAGGGATTGTCCTGCGGTACATAAGGCGGATCAAAAGGGAAAGGATAACGGATATTCGTATACTGCTGGCTGTCGTAGCCCCTCATCTGCCAGCAAAACGGCACCTTTTCCTTCTTCCACCAGTTTCCTGCCTCATAATCAGGCAGATAGAATTGATCCTGCAGTTCATGAATGCTCGGGTACCACGCAAAACGCCATTCACACCCGCTCAGCATCTGCAGCCGATCCGAGCTCTCCCTGTGCCAGGCCAGTCTGTCGCCGCGCACAGACGAAGGGATATAATATGCCCTGTCCGGCATGGCATTCTGGTGAAGAACAGAGAGATCCTCATAAAGCCTTGGTACGATCAAGATTTGACCCCCTTTCATTTTTAGTAATTGTTCAGTATCCCGAAGCAGCTCCCTATAAGCCCACGGGACTGAAATACCAATAGTTTCTGCTAGTTCCCTAATGAAAGCATATCGAAATAGTATTCGGAACCATATGAACGATTCGACACAAAATCTGCACTAAACGAGAAAGGAACAGGGCGGGTATGGAAATAGAACGGGGGAATCAAATACAATAGAAGCAGAAAGGAGAAAGCATCCTCAAAGTGAGCTGTGTTCAGACACAGTGATTCATCGGAATACGGAAAAAGAACATGGAAGATAGAAATAGAGAAAGAAAAGTCCCTGAACAGGACATGTATATCAATTCCGGTTACCTGTTTGGCTCCAGAGTGCCGTTCAAAGAGAAGAAAATGCCCTTGCGCATCCTGAGCGCAGGGACCTACCAACTCTATACCCGGCCGCTTCTCCCCACCTGGAGACCGAAAGGGCGGGTCGACTGGCAGATCATCTATATCGCAGCCGGGGAAGGCCATTTTTTCTTTGACGGGAAGGAGGTCATTGTCCCTGCAGGGAATATGATCCTGTATCAGCCCAAGAAGCAGCAGAAATATCACTACCTGGGAAAAGACCGGACGCAGGTCTGGTTCGTCCACTTTACCGGCCGGGAAGTCCGCAGTATCCTGCGCCACTATGAGATCCCTCTGGACGGCTATATTTTGCACACGGGAATCTCCAGGGAATATGAAGACTTGTTCAGAAAGATGCGGGACGAACTTGTAAAGTGCTCCTGGGGATATGAAGAGATGCTGACCCATCTCTTCAGGGAGCTGCTCATTGCCATGCACCGTCGGATGACGGAGAATGCCCCGAGGATCGAAGGCTTCATTCAGGATGAGATGGACCGGGCCAGGGATTATTTCGAAGAGCACTATAACAAAGACATCAGTATTGAGCAGTATGCGGCTTCTCGCAGTATGTCCACCAGCTGGTTCAATCGCAGCTTCCGGAATGCCATGGGCACTTCGCCAATGAAATACATACTGGAAATACGGGTCAGAAATGCCCAGGTACTGCTTGAGACCACGGATTACTCCATCAGTGACATCGCCTCGATCGTCGGCTACGACAATCCGATGTACTTCAGCCGCCTTTTCCGCAAGGCAAAAGGTATCTCCCCATCAAGATACAGGAAAGTCTTCAGGGAAAACTATCTGGCACAGATAAGCGAATAATCAATTATGCCTCCCGAACCACCAATTGCATTATGTCCACCGCAATGGTACGCTAAAGAAAACGTCAGGAGGCACCGGTATGCCGCATTACAAACTCGCCGCCTTTGATATGGACGGCACTCTTCTTAACAGCGACAAAGATATTCAGGAATCCGCCATCTCCGCCTGCAAAAGGGCTTCAAAAGCCGGCAAAATAGTGGCCCTCGATACCGGAAGAGCAGTTTCGGAACTGTCCTTTTACCCATTCGCTGAGATGGGGATCCGCTACGGCTCCTGCACCTGCGGGACCGTGATCTACGACTTCCGGGAACAGAAGGTGCTGGCTCAGAAAACGATCCCCGCCGAACTGATCCCGCTCCTTATGGAGGCCACCCGCCAGGAGGACATGATGGTTCAGGTCATGCTGAGCGGAGTATCATATGTGGAAACCGGAGTAGTTGAAAAGATGGCTCATTATCAGATGAGCGCCTATCAGTCCCTTTACGAGAAGACCAGCTCTTTTACTGAGAACATCCCGGATTTCGCCTTGAAACATGCAGATCAGATCAACAAGATCAATATGTACCACACGAGCTCTGAAAGCAGAGCCCGTACCCTGGCGCGTCTGTCACACCTTCCGCTGGATTTCACTTTCGCGGAGACAACATCTCTGGAAATGACCCCGAAGGGCGTCTCCAAAGGTTCCGGCCTTGCAGACCTGTGCGCTGTTCTCGGCATTTCAATCGAGGAGGCGATCGGTGTCGGAGATGCCTTCAACGATGTCCCCATGCTTAAAATGGCCGGTCTCGGTGTCGCCATGGGTAATTCTAATGAGGCGGCAATTGAGGCGGCCGATGTCATTGTCGCCGACAATGATCATGACGGGATCGCAGAAGTGATCGACCGCTATCTGCTCAGTTGAAAACAGGGGGACGAATCAATCCCACGAAAAAAAGGACAGGGGCTTCCCCTGTCCTTTTAAATAAGATCCGCTGCAGGTTCCTGTTTCTTATGCCGCAGCTTCCCTCGTATACTCAATATAGTCGCCTTCGCTGGCAAAAAGGATGTATCTTCCGTCTACATAACCCATAAAACCGCAGTCCGTATTATATCCCTTCATATCGCACCTCCATCAAATGAACTGTTCCTGACCTGACTGTTCTCTCTTTTGATGGTTTAATTCTCTCACTTTAGGTGTCCAAAAAAACGCCCTCGGTCAAAGTATCTTACGCAGGTGCGATTACAAAAATACGATTACAATGGTTCTTTTCCCGTCACTCCTTGATGAACCCGAGTTCTGATACCTTAAAGGCCAACTCGTGAAGCCGGTCCGCGGCATATCTGATCTCGCGCTCTTTCAGCTCGCTCTGTTCCTTCTTCTTTTCAACCGTCAGAATTGTCAAAAAGCGCAGATATCCCAGTATTTTGGCTTTTTCTTCCGCTTCTTCATATTCCTTTTCGCCTAACTCGCGGGGCTCCTCCGGATAGCGCTGTGCCATGAGCTGCTTCAGATACTCCCGAAGTGTCCCATAAAAGATCCGCGCACTGACTTCCCGGTCGATGCCAAAAAACTGATCCGAATTGAGCGGATTCACTTCGTTATAGGCGATGTAGGATGCAAAAAGTGACGCAAACTCAAATACCGGGTCTCCTACACTCAGATGGTCCATATCGATGAGAATCATCTCATCGCCCGAGAGCATGACATTTTTTAGCTGGATATCTCCGTGGATCAAATGCCTGGTCACCGGCATTGCCTTCAGCAAGGCGCGGAGCCCGGAAACGTCCTCCGGGGATAATAAATGGGCGAAAACCTCCAGATTCTCCAGAAAGAGATCCTTTGCGACCGGGAGCTGATCCTCAAAAGCCTCGATGCTATGCAGTTTCAAGAGAAACTCTGCGTACTGCCTGATCACCTCCTCAAGACGTTCCGGCTCTTTCTGGACAATATCATTAAGTGTTCGGGCATTGATCATCTCATAGACAGCGCCATAGGAATCACCGACCCGTACTATATCGAAAGGAATCGCTGTAGGCACACCGCAAAACAGAGCCTGCCTCGCTTTCTCCTGCTCATCCTCAATTTTCGGAAGTGCGTCCAGTCCGCCGTGATACACTTTCACCGCGGTCTCTTGGTCCAGCCTGTACACAGTTCCCGCAGCGCCGCTTCCTATCTCTTCGCATCCTTCAATACTCAGTTCGCGCTGCTTTCTATGAATACTCAGGATCTTATTGAGCTGTGTCATTTCAAATATTTCATATACTTGCGTTGAAACATTTATGATCGAAACTCCCGACAAAACAGATTTCCGAAGCTTCAGCAAAATACGGAGACCCGCGCTGGAAATGTAAGTCAGATTTTCAGCATCAAGACAAAGCGGAAGCCCTTCATGCTGTTTCACGAGCGAGAAGATCTCTTCTTCCACTTGAGCGGCGTTCGAATAATCCACTCTCTCGTCGAGCTGGATCACGAGTTCTTCATTGATTACATAAGCTCTCAATGCCGCTTCTCCTTTCAGAATCAAAAACACTTACAAAGAATCATGGCAATTTGCCCTTATATAAATTTTACTGAATCTTATCAGTGTTATCAATTGAGAAATCAAAGGTGACATAAGACACAAAAAAACGGAAATGCTTATAGTTAAGCATTTCCGAGTCTAGTGAAAATGAGCGATGGGGGGATCGAACCCCCGACAACTTGATTAAAAGTCAAGTGCTCTACCGACTGAGCTAATCGCCCGCAATATTACTGATTATATGAAATGA